>Ga0315553_10000097_pt1 | contig 71958 bp, 63 predicted proteins | sample SalMarSW160140MG_FD_203099 | JGI IMG/M metagenome (GOLD analysis project Ga0315553, IMG submission 203099) | Salt marsh sediment microbial communities from the Plum Island Ecosystem LTER, Massachusetts, United States - Salt Marsh Sediment SW1601-40 ... | reverse complement strand
GCAACTACGCCGACAAGAAGAAGTTCGAGGTGCGCGAGTACAGCGACGCGCAGTACGCGGAGGAGGTGGAACGCGTGGCCGAGCGTTTCCGCCCGCTGGTACGACGTCTGAAGGAGCTGGGTCGCGCCCTTCGCATCGGCACCAACCACGGCTCGCTCGCAGACCGCATCCTCAACCGCTACGGAGACACGCCGCGGGGCATGGTCGAGAGCGCCCTCGAGTTCCTCGACGTGTGCGAAGACGAGAACTACTTCGATGTCGTCTTCAGCATGAAGGCGAGCAATGCCCAGGTGGCGATCCAGGCCTACCGCCTGCTGGCCGCGCGTCTGGCGGAGCGGCGCCCCGGCGAGCCAGGCTACCCCTTCCACGTCGGCGTCACCGAGGCGGGCGATGGCGAGGACGGCCGCGTGAAGAGCGCGATCGGAATCGGCGCCCTCCTGGAGGACGGCCTCGGCGACACGATCCGCGTGTCCCTCACCGAGGATCCGGTGAAGGAGATCCCGGTCGCAGCGGCCCTGGCGCGCCGGGCCGAGGCCCTCTGGGCCAGGCGCGTCGCCATCCCGCCCGACCCCGGCGCGCCGTTCGCGGACGACCCCTTCGCGCACCGCCGTCGCGCCACGCGCCCCCTCGGCACGCGGACCGCGGACCTGGAAATCGGGGGAGCGAATCCGGTGCGGGTGGAGCTGGGGCTGGGCGCGGTGCCCGCGGACCCCGAGGCCGCCGCGATCGCGCTCGACGAGTCGCTCAGCCGCTGTCGCGAGGTCGCCTGCGAAGGACTGTGCCTCGACGTGCACGACGAGCCCGACCGCGCGCGCCTCGCCGTCTTCGGCGAAGCCCTGCGCAGACGCGGCCGGTCGCTTCCGATCGCCGTGCGCGCCGAGTCGCGCATGGCCCGGGCCAGCGCCGCGAGCGCCGCTCGGCTGGTGGTGACCGTTGGTGCCCTGATCGAGGACGCCCAGCTCGAGGACGTGGCGCGGGCCGCCGCGGCGTGCGGGAAGCCCGTCGAGTGGGAGCTGCGCGGAACCCTCGGCGACCTGGCCTCGCTCGTCGACCGTGCACTCGCCGCGAGCCGCGCAGGTGGCCTGTCCGACCTCGCCTTCTCCGCGGACGCGGATCCCGCCGTGCACGCCGTGCGCCTGATCGCGGCCCGGCTGCGGGCGCGCGGTGCGGCGGACGTTCCCGTCGTGCTGCGCCACCGGCGCGACCCGGCGACCGATGACGCCCGCGACCTGCTCGACCTCGCCGTCGATCTCGGTGCGCCCCTGTGCGATGGGATCGGAGACGCCGTCGCCCTTCACGGGTTCCCCGACGCCGGGCGCGCGGTCGACCTCGCCTACCGGGTGCTCCAGGGTGCGCGACTGCGCACCTCCCGCACCGAGTTCATCTCGTGTCCGTCCTGCGGCCGCACGCTCTTCGATCTCGAGGAGACCACGGCGCGCATCAAGGCGCGCACGGGACACCTCGTGGGATTGAAGATCGCGGTGATGGGGTGCATCGTGAACGGTCCGGGCGAGATGGCCGACGCCGACTTCGGCTACGTGGGCTCGGGTCCCGGCACGGTGAACCTCTTCGTGGGTCAGGAGTGCGTCGAGCGGCACGTTCCGACCGAGCAGGCCACCGACCGTCTCGTCGAGCTGATCCGTAGCCGCGGACGCTGGGTCGAGCCGCCGAGGGCTTAGGCGAGCGAGGGACGGAGTGGGCTAGGAGCTCGGGGGCGGCGACGAGACCTGCTCGACCCAGGGCGGCTCGACGCCAGCCACGCGCACGAACTGCTCGAAGACCGCGAAGCTCTTCGAGTCCTCCAGGAACGCGTGATGGCGCCCGATCGCGCCGCTCACCACGGTGAAGAGCAGGCCGAGCACGATCGCGCCCTCGGCGAAGCCCAGCGCGGCGCCTCCGGCGCGGTCCGCCCAGCCGAGCCCGACGGCGCGCGCGCCGCGCCCGATCAGGCGGCCGAGGATGCCGACCGCCGCGATCACCGCCAGGGCCAGGCTCGCGCCCGCCAGCCAGGGAGCGAGGGCGCTGCCGACCCGGCCGTCGCTCTCGCGGACCAGCCAGTCCGACAGCGGATGGACCCACACGTGGACTGCGAAGGCGGCGGCCGCCAGGGCGGCGAGCGAGAACGCCTCGCGGATCAGGCCCAGATACAGCCCGCGCAGAATCGCCGCGCCCACGATGGCGAGCGCGACGAGGTCGATCGGCCGGAGCTCGGGCATGGCGGCATTCTACTTCCCCGGCCCGCACGCCTACAATTCGCCCGTGGGATACGACGTCGCCGTGATCGGCGCCGGGCACAACGGGCTCGTGGCGGCGGCGCTGCTGGCCCGATCGGGGCGGCGGGTCGTCGTGCTCGAACGGCGCGATCGCGTGGGAGGTGCCTGCGTCACCGAGGAGCTGTGGCCGGGCTACCGGGTATCGCGCGCCGCCTACGTCGCGGGCCTGCTACGCCCGGTGGTGTTGCGCGAACTGGATCTGCGCCGCCACGGCCTGCGCCTGCTCGCCCGCTCGCCCTCTTCCTTCACCCCGCTCTCCGACGGCCGCGGCCTGCTGCTGGGAGGCGGCTCCCGGGAAACCCGCGAGTCGATCGCGGCCTTCTCGCGCCGCGACGCCGACCGCTATCCGCGCTACGAGGCGTTCCTGGATCGGATCGCGCGCTGGCTCGAGCCGACACTCGACGCCCCCCCGCCGGACCCGTCGCGGCCCCGCGCAGCCGACCTGGGCCGGCTGGCATCGCTGGGGCTGGGCGCCTGGCGACTGCGGCGGGATCTTCCCCGGGCGCTGGCCCTGCTGCTCGGCCCCGCCCGTCCCGAGCTGGAGCGTTGGTTCGAGAGCGAGCCCCTGCGCGCCACCCTCGCCACGGACGCGGTGATCGGGGCCTGGGCCTCTCCGTCCTCGCCGGGCACCGGATACGTGCTGTTCCACCACGTGATGGGCGAAACCGGCGGCGCACGCGGCGTCTGGGCGTACGTCGAGGGTGGGATGGGGCGCCTGTCCGAGGCGATCGCGGCCGCGGCCCGTGAGGCCGGAGCCGAGATCCGCCTGGAGTCTCCCGTGACGCGGATCGACGTCGGCGGCGGCGCCGCGCGGGGCGTGACGCTGGCCGACGGTACGGTGGTGGAAGCGCCGATCGTCGTCTCCGGCGCCGATCCCCGCGTCACTCTGCTCGACTGGGTCGGCGCAGAGCACCTGCCCGAGCCGCTTTCCAGCGAGATCCACGCGCTCGACTTCCGCAGCGGCAGCGTGAAGATCAATCTCGCTCTCGACCGCCTGCCGGCCTTCGGCGGACGCGCCGCCACACGAGCCGGCCCCGAGCACCGCGGCACGATCCACGTGGGCGCCAGCGATCTCGACGCCCTCGACGCCGCCTTCGAGGAGGCGCGGGCGGGGAAGGTGCCCGAGCGCCCGATCGTGGAGCTCACGATCCCCTCGGCCCTCGACGGCACCCTCGCGCCGCCCGGTCGCCACGTCGCATCGCTGTTCGTCCAGTGGTCGCCGTGCGAAGCATCGCCGGAGCGCTGGAGCGAGCTGCGCAGTCGGATCGCCGACCGGGCCTGCGCCCTCGTCGACGAGGTGGCGCCGGGATTCACCGAGAGCGTGCTCCATCGCGAGGTGCTCGCGCCGCCCGATCTGGAGCGCCTGTTCGGGCTCACCGGCGGCAACCTCTTCCACGGCGCGATGACGCCCGATCGGCTGTTCCTGCTGCGTCCGCTGCCGGGCTGGTCGCGCTATGCGACTCCGGTCCGAGGTCTCTATCTGTGCGGAGCCGGAACCCACCCGGGCGGTGGCGTGATGGGCGCGTGCGGCCGCAACGCCGCGAGGGAGATCCTGCGCGCCGGCTGAGTCGTGCCGGTCGGCCTCATCCGGCCTCGAGGGAGCGCAGCACCATCCGCAGGTACATGCGCGCGTCTTCGCGCGTCGGATCGCGATCCAGAACCTCCTGCCACTGGACGACGGCCTCGTCCGCGCGACCGAGGGTGTAGAGCGTGACCCCGGTCTGCACCGCCGCGTCGAAGAAGTTCGGGAGCGCCCGACGCACCCGCGCGAACTCGGCGAGCGCCCGGTCGGGGAGACCGGCTTCGCGAAGCGTGATGCCGAGGCGGTAGCGGATGTCGTGGAAGGTCGGGCAGCGGTCGAGCGCCTTGCGATAGACCTCGACCGCGTCGCCGAGCGCGCCGGCCTCGCGATAGGCGTCGGCCAGGTGCGCCTCGAGATTGGCGAGCTTCCCCCGGGTGGTCGCGTCGATCGTGCCCGCGTTCGGCAGCGCGAGCTGGGCGACGCGCTCGGCCAGAGCCCGCGAGCGCGCGAACTCGCCCAGCCGCTCGTAGATGCTCGCGAGCGCCACCATCGCTTCGGTGTACGCGGGATTGAGACGCAGGGCCTCGCGCAGGCTCTCGGAGGCCGCGGCGAGGTCGTTCTCGTGCTCCAGGAGCGTTCCGATCATGTAGTGGACGTCGGCGAAGTCGCGGCGGGTCTCGAGGAAGCGGCGCAGCGCGCGGAGAGCGCCCTCCAGGTCGCCTCGCTCGTAGCGACGGCGCCCGATCTCGTACAGCCGGCGCTCCGTGGCGCTGAGCGAATGGGGTACCGGAGACACGACCGGGGCAGCCGCCTTGTCGACGTCTTCGGTCCTCACGGCAGGTTGACGGCCAGCTGTTGACGGGCGCGGATGGCGTACTCGGTCTCCGCGTATTGAGCGAGCAGCGTGCGGAAGATCCGGTCGGCTTCGTCGATGCGCTGAAGCTCCACGTAACACTTTCCGAGCTTGAATAGCACGCGCGCGTCGAAGCCGAGGCCCGGATACTCGTTGAGCAGAGCCCGGAAGCGCTCGGCGGCGGCCTCGTACTCGCCTTGCGAGTAGTAGTAGTCGGCAATGCCCTCGACGTTCGCGGCGAGATTGCTCTGGAGCTTGCGCCACATCTCCTCTGCCTGCTCCGCGTATTCCGAGTGGGGGTACTTGAGCAGGAGCCGGTCGAGGAAGACGAGCGCGTCGCGCGTGGCCGCCTGGTCTCGCCCCGGCTCGAGCACGCGGCGCTGGTGGCACAACGCGGCGCGCCAGATCGAGTAGGCGACCTTCGGGTTCTGGGGGTGCAGGTCGGAGAAGTCGCGGTAGTAGGAGAGCGCCTCCTCGTACTTTCCGTTCTCGAAGTAGGCGTCGGCGATCGCGAGCTCGGACCGCACGGCGTATTCGCTGCTCGGATAGTTGTCGACGATCGACTGGAGCTTCTCGATCACCTCGTCGTAGTCGACGTAGCGGTAGACGCCGAGGATCGAGGTGCCCTCGAGCTCCGTCTGGGCCTGGTTCCACAGCTCTTCGGCCGGGGGGACCTCTTCGAAGAACGCTTCGTCGCTCTTGCACCCCGCGAGCGCGCAGAGCGCGAGGGTCGTGAGGACGATCGGAAGCTTGCGCAAGCGACCCCCGAGGCGAGGATTCGCAACCTATCCGTCTGGCCGCCGAGCGTCAATCAGCGGGCCCCGACGCCGAACCCCTGGATCTGCGCTCGGCTCCGCCTCGCTGCGCGCGCCGGAGGCGCTTGCCCCTCCGATCTCCGCTCGGCTTCGCCTCGCTGCGCGCGCCGGAGGCGCTTGCTAGATTCCCCCGCCTTTTGCGCACAGGAGTGCCGACGATGAACCGCGAATCCCTGAACAAGATGCGTCTCGACCGCCGCCTGATCCGCCGGCGCGGCTGGATCGCCGCAGCGGAGCTGGAGCGCGCGCTCCAGGAGCTCCCGGACGGAGCGGAGAAGGCGTTGACGCTCGGCGAGGCAGCCGACCAGCGCGGCGATTCGGACCGGTCTTCGACCGACGACGCATCCTCCGCGGCGTGAGGGCGCGCCCGTGCGGGGGTCGCCGTGATCAAGTCGACGGTCGGTGAGAACCTCGACATCTGGATCCGCCGGCTCTTCCCCTTCCTCTTCTGGGGAAGCCTGAACCCCAATGCGCTGACCGTCACCGGCGCCCTGGTGTCGACCGGCGCGGCCGTCGCCCTGGGGCGTGGGGAGGCCGTGGCGGGCACCCTGCTGATCCTCCTGGGCGGATTCTTCGACCTGGTGGACGGAGTCGTCGCGCGCCACCGCGGTATATCGACCCGCTTCGGGGCCTTCCTCGACTCGACCCTCGACCGGTGGGTCGATGTGATCCTGCTGACCGGCGTCAGCGTCCACTTTGCGCGGATCGGCGAGCCCGAGAACGTGGCCCTGGCGGGATTCGCGATCGCCGCCATGGTGCTGGTCTCCTACTCGAAGGCGCGGGCGGAGCAGGTGATCGGGCGGCTGGACGTGGGACTGATGGAGCGGGCGGAGCGCGTGGTGATCCTCGCCGTCGGCGTGCTCAGCGGCCTGCTCGTCCTCGCGCTGTGGATCATCGCGGTCGGAAGCGCGATCACCGCCGGCCAGCGGATCGCCGTCGCCTACCGGCAGATGCAGCGTCTCGACGCGCAGGACCGCGTCCCCATGGAGTCGTGCCCATGAGCCCCGAGGATTCGAAGAAGAGCGAGTTCACCCTCCGTGAGGACGAGCGCGGCGACGCAAGGGGCGACCTGCCGCGCATCGATTTCGCCACCTTCGTCCTGTCTCTCGCGACCTCGGCGATGGTGCACATGGGGCTCGTGCCCGACCCCGAAGGAGCGGGCCGCGAGCCGGTGAACCTCCCCCTCGCCCAGCAGGCGATCGACACGCTCGAGATGATCCAGGAGAAGACGCGCGGGAATCTCGACCCGGAGGAGACGAAGCTCCTGCAGAGTGTCCTCTACGAGCTGCGGATGGGCTACGTCAAGGCGAAGGGCTGACGTCGCGGCTCGTGAGTCCGTCCTTCCACCTCGACGCGCCTGCCAAGGTGAACCTCGGTCTCCGGATCGTCGGTCGCCGGGAGGACGGCTATCACGAGCTCGAGAGCCTGTTCGCTCCGCTCGATCTCGCCGATGGCATCGCGCTCCACGTCGAAGCGGCCTCGGCGGCGTCGGCATCCCTCCAGCTCGCGGGCGAGAGCCTGGGCGCGCCACCGGGCGAGGACAATCTCGCGCTGCGCGCGGCCCGGCTGTTCCTGGAGCGCGGCGGCGTGGCCGCCCGCGTGGAGATCGGACTGACCAAGCGCACCCCCGCGGCGGCGGGGCTCGGCGGGGGATCGAGCGATGCGGCCGCCGTCCTGCGCGGCCTCGCCCGGGCCTTCCCCGACGCCCTCGAGCCCGCGGAGCTGGAGGCCGCGGCCCTGTCCCTGGGCGCGGACGTCCCGTTCTTCTTGAGCCCGGCCCCGGCCTGGGTCTCCGGAATCGGAGAGCGCCGCGAGTCGGTCGACGGACTGGCCCCGCTGACCCTGCTGCTCGCGAACCCCGGGGCGCACCTGGCCACGGCCGAGGTCTTCCGCGCCTTCGACGCGCTGGGGGCACCGCTCTCGCCACGGCGCGGCCGCCCGGCCGGGCTCACCGAGACGCTGGCCGACGACCGCGCCCTCGGTGCGTTGCTCGCCAACGACCTGGAGCCGCCCGCCGTGCGGCTGTGTCCGGCGATCGCGCGACTGCGCGAGCAGCTCCGGTCGGCCGGCGCGCGGGCCGTCGGAATGTCCGGCAGCGGAGCCACCCTGTTCGCCGTGTTCGCGGATCGCGCCGCCGCCGAGGCCGCCCTGGCCGGTCTCGCGCTGCCGGAGGGGGCCTGGAGCCGGGTCGCGACAACTCGGGAAGCCGGATAATCTCTCGCGTTCTGGGGAGCGCAGTGCGCCCCGGCAGCCCGCGGATCGGGATCGGGGTCCCCACCAGCGCGGGGCCGTCCCATGGTGGGGCGTCGCCATTCGCCAACCCTTTGACGTTTGCCTTTTGCCGAGGTGGGGCGTCGCCAAACTGGTAAGGCAGCGGCCTTTGGAGCCGCCATCTGCAGGTTCGAGTCCTGCCGCCCCAGCCAAATCCCGCGCGCCCGGCCCGATCCCCCGACCCGCTCCACCGCAACCGAGACCCGCCCATGAACCACCTGAAACTCTTCACGGGCAGCGCCAATCCCGCCCTGGCCGCGGCCGTCGCGCAGTATCTCGACATCGAGATCGGCAAGGCCTTCGTCGGGACGTTCAGCGACGGCGAGGTGAACGTCGAGATCCAGGAGAACGTGCGGGGCTGCGACTGCTTCGTGCTCCAGCCCACTTGTGCGCCGGCCAACACGCACCTGATGGAGCTCCTGATCATGATCGACGCGCTGCGCCGCTCCTCGGCGCGGCGCATCACGGCGGTGATTCCCTACTACGGCTACGCCCGACAGGACCGGAAGGTGCGGCCGCGGCTGCCGATCTCGGCGAAGCTCGTGGCCGACCTGATCTCCACGGCCGGAACCGACCGCTTGCTGTGCATCGATCTCCACGCGGGCCAGATCCAGGGCTTCTTCAACATCCCGGTGGACAACCTGTACGCCACGCCGGTGCTGCTCGACGCGATCCGCGCGCGCTACGGGAACGAGCCGCTGACGATCATCTCGCCGGACGCCGGCGGCGTGGAGCGCGCGCGCGCCTACGCCAAACGGCTGAACGCGACGCTGGCCATCATCGACAAGCGCCGCGAGGCAGCGAACGTCTCCCAGGTGATGAACATCATCGGCGAGGTGGAGGGACGCACCTGCGTCGTGGTCGACGACATCGTCGATACCGCGGGCACGCTCACCGAGGCGGCGGGGGCGCTGAAGGAGGCCGGTGCGGCGGTGGTCTCGGCCGCGATCACGCACCCCGTACTCTCCGGCCCGGCGATGAAGCGTATCCGCGAGTCGTCCCTGACGGAGCTCGTGATCACCGATACCGTGCCGCTCCGGCCAGAGGCCAGGGACTGCGATCAGATCCGCGTGGTCAGCATCGCGCACCTGCTGTCCGAGGCGATCCGGCGCATCAACAACGAGGAGAGCGTCAGCTCTCTGTTCGTCTAACAGTCCGCCCGCACCGGACTCGCACAGGAGACCCCACGTGTCCGAGAATCAGCTCGCCGTCGAGCCCCGCTCCCAGACCGGAAAGGGAAGCGCACGCAAGCTGCGCGCCGCCGGTCGGATCCCGGCCATCTGCTACAGCGCGGGCGCGGCAGCGACGCCGATCCAGCTCGATCCGCACGCCCTCGAGCGCATGCTGCGCAAGAGCGCGGCGGGCATGAACACCCTGTTCGACCTGGCGGGGGGCGGTCTCGACGGCAAGGTCGTGCTGGTCAAGGACCTCCAGCGCGATCCCGTGAACGGGAGCGTGCTGCACGCGGACCTGTTCGCCGTCGACGCCGACACGGCGATCGAGGTGTCGGTGCCGCTGCACATCGTGGGGACCGCGGTCGGCGTGTCCCTCGGCGGCGGTATCCTCGACTTCCCGCTGCGCGAGATCGAGGTGCTCTGTCTGCCCCGGGCGATTCCCGAGGAGATCCCGGTCGACGTGAGCGCGCTCGAGCTGGGCGACTCGATCCACGTGCGCGAGCTCACGCTGCCCCCGGGCGTCGAGCTGCTCTCCGACGCCGACCTGTCCGTCGTCTCCGTCGTGGCCCCGGCGAAGCCGGAGGAGGAGGTCGCGCCCGTGGAAGGCGAGGCGGCTCCGGCGGCGGCAGCGGAAGGCGGCGAGCCCGCCCCCGAAGCGAAGCCCGAGAGCTGATCTCCGGTCGGCCGCGTGAAGCTCCTGGTCGGGCTGGGAAACCCCGGACCCGCGTACGCCGACACACGTCACAACATCGGAGTGCGGGTGCTGGAGCGGCTGGGGAGCGCCCACCGGATCGCGTTCGAGGAGCGGCGCTTCGACTCGCGCTTCGGGACCGGGCGGCTTCGGGCGCTCGGCGGTGAAGTGGACGTCGCCCTGCTCGCCCCGCTGACGTTCATGAACCGCTCGGGCCGGGCGGTGGCGGCCGCCGTCGAGGGGCTGGGTCTAGCCGATCCGAGCGAGGCGCTGCTCGTGGTCCTGGACGACGTCGACCTCCCCTTCGGCCGGCTCCGGCTCCGGCCCTCGGGCGGCGCAGGCGGGCACCGCGGCCTGGCCGACCTGATCGAGAGCCTGGGGAGACGCGAGCTCCCCCGGCTGCGCTTCGGGGTCGGGAGACCGCCCGCGGACCGGGAGACCGCCGATCACGTCCTGGAGGGCTTCTCCGCCGCGGAGAGGGCCCTGCTACCGGAGCGCATCGAGCGCGCGGTCGAGGCCCTCGAGACGGCCCTGATCGCCGGCGTGCGGGCGGCGATGAACGCCTTCAACCGCGACCCCGATGCGTCGGAGTCGGCACCGGCTGATGGTGCGCCCGGAACCCGATAAGCTGCCGCCCCCATGAGCGACACCCCCCGACGCGGCTTCGTCAACCTCCTCCAGGAATTCTCCATCCCGCTCCTGTCGGGCGTCGCGGTGGCGATGATCGCCGCGAACCTGTCACCCGAGTGGTACCACGGCGTGGTGCACTGGCGGCCCTTCGGCGACCTGGCTCTGATGGGACACCCCATCGACCTGCACTACATCGTGAACGAGATCTTCATGGTCTTCTTCTTCGGGATCGCGGCGAAGGAGATCACCGAAGCGTGTCTTCCGGGAGGCGACCTCAACCCGCTCACGAAGGCGATGAATCCGCTGATCTCGACCTTCGGCGGCGTGATCGGACCGGTGGTCGTGTTCTTCACCGGCCTGTCGCTGCTCTACGCGGTCGGCGTCTACGACGAGGCGACGCATCACTACGCCGACCTGGTGCGCGGCTGGGGCGTGCCCACCGCCACCGACATCGCGTTGGCCTGGCTCGTGGCGCGGGCGGTGTTCGGCCGGGGGCACCCGGCGATCAACTTCCTGCTGCTGCTCGCCGTCGCCGACGACGGCATCGGTCTCGCGATCATCGCGGTCTTCTACGGCGATCCGCACAATCCCACCCAGCCCGTGTTCCTGGGCCTGGTCCTGCTGGGAATGCTGCTCGCGTACGCCCTGCGCAGGGCCGGCGTGAAGAGCTGGATCCCCTACGTCGGCCTCGGCGGCCCGCTCTCCTGGGCGGGGCTCTCGCTCGCGCACCTGCACCCCGCCCTGGCACTGGTCTTCATCGTTCCATTCCTTCCCGGCCCGCACCGCGACACCGGCCTGTTCAGCGAGCAGGACGAGGTCGACCGGATGGGAGACGCCCTTGCGCGGGACCTGCACATCGAGCACTCGCCGCTCCACAGCTTCGAGCACAGCCTCAAGCTCTTCGTGGACCTGGGTCTGTTCTTCTTCGCCTTCACCCAGGCCGGCGTCGAGCTGGCCGACATCGGGCCGATGACGTGGCTGGTGCTGTGCTCCCTCGCGATCGGCAAGACCTGCGGCATCACGCTCTTCGGCTTCACCGCGTCGAAGCTCGGCTTCCCCCTGCCCGACCGCATGGGCCTGCGCGAGCTGGTGATGGCGGGGTACGTCGCGGCACTGGGGCTGACCGTCGCGCTGTTCGTGGCCTCCGCCGCCTTCACCGATCCGGTCCTGCTGGGCCAGGGCAAGATGGGAGCCCTGCTCTCGGGCTTCGTCGGTCTCTCGGCGGTGATCTTCAGCCGGCTGCTGCCCAAGGAGAAGGCGTCCTGATTGTCCGGATCGATAAGGGAATTCCAGGCGCTGATCCGAGCAATATTGTCCGATTGACAGGTTGATTTACCGGTCGGTAGGCTCCCATCCGTGCAGATCGAGTGGGTTCGGAGTGCGGGTCCCGACGGGCGTCCGGTCTACCAGCAGATCGCCGATGCGGTGCGCGCGGCGATCGCCCGCCAGCGGCTCGGCGACGGGGAGCGGCTGCCCACCATCCGCCAGCTCGCCCGCCAGCTCGGTGTCCACCGGGACACGGTGGCGACGGCCTACGAAGCTCTGGCTGCCGAGGGGGTGGTCGAGTCGGCAGTGGGTCGGGGCACCTTCGTATCCGCCCGGGACGCCGCGCCCCGCGCCGAGTCCGCGCCCTTCCACCCCACCCTGGCGCCTGTGGTGGAGCGGCTGCTCGACTTCGAGCGGGCGCGACCGCGCTTCGGCAGCTCCCGGGACGCCGCGGCCCTGCACGCCCTGGTGCCGGATCCCTCGCTGTATCCGGCGGAGGCGTTCCGCCGCGCCCTGAACCGGGCACTCGCGCGGGGTGGCCCCGAGCTGCTCCTGTACGGCAGCCCTCAGGGCGACCCGGGGCTGCGCGGAGCCCTCGCCCGTCGCATGAGCGATGCGGCGCTGGCGGTGGAGCCCGACGAGCTCGTGCTGTGCCACGGTGCCAGCCAGGGGATCGCCCTGGCCCTGCGCCTGTTCTGCAGCGCGGGGGACGTCGTCGCTCTGGAGGAGCCCACCTACAACAACGCACTGGGCGCCGCGCTGGCCCTGGGTCTGCGCACGGCGCCGGTGCCGATGCGCCCGGACGGCGTCGATCTCGAGCGGCTCGAACGGACCCTCGCGCGACCCGAGGTAAAGGCCTTCTACACCATCCCGACGTTCCACAACCCGATGGGCACCACCACCGACGTCGGCCACCGGCGCGCCCTGCTCGACGTCGCCCACCGCGCCGGCGTGCCGGTGATCGAGGACGGCTACGAGATGGATCTGCGCTTCGACGGCACGCCGGTCCCACCGCTGGCGGGGCTCGACGCGAGCGGGATCGTGGTCCACCTGTTCTCCTTCTCGAAGTCGCTCTTCCCCGGGGCCCGCGTGGGAGCGATCTCGGCGCGCGGAGGCCTGCGCGAGGCACTGCTGGCGCTCAAGCAGGCGAGCGACCTGTCCGACGCCCTGCCCCTCCAGGTCGCGTTGGCGGAGTTCGTGACCAGCGGAGAGTACGACCGCCACCTGGGGCGTCTGCGGCGCGTGCTGCGCGCGCGACGCGACGCGCTGCTCGAGGCGCTGGCGCGGCACATGCCCGAGGAGGCCCGCTGGACGCGTCCCGAAGGCGGCTACCAGGTGTGGCTCGAGCTGCCCGGCGAGATCGACACGCGCGACCTGCTCGCCGACGCCGTCGCCGCGGGCGTGCTGTTCGCCCCGGGATCCCAGTTCTACCACGACGGCCGGCCCTCGGGCGCGATGCGGCTCGCCTTCGCGATGGCCGACGAGGCGGCGCTGCGGCGCGGTGTCGAGCGGCTCGCGGCACTGCTGGCCAGCCGGCGCAGGCGCGGCGTGAGCGTCGCGACGCAGGTACCGGTCTAGCGATCGAATTGCCGACGCAGCCTCCCGGCTGCGTCCTGGAATGGAGAAGGAGGAACCCCCATGAACCCCGGAAACGGCAGCAGCGAGCGCAGCGAGGCCCAGTCCTTCGAGATCAAGGTCGGCCTGGCCGAGATGCTCAAGGGCGGCGTGATCATGGACGTGACCACGCCCGACCAGGCGAAGATCGCCGAGGAGGCCGGTGCCGCGGCGGTGATGGCGCTCGAGCGCGTGCCCGCGGACATCCGCAAGGAAGGCGGCGTCGCGCGCATGTGCAGCATCGAGGTGATCGAGGGCATCCAGCGCACGGTGTCGATCCCGGTGATGGCGAAGGTGCGAATCGGTCACTTCCTCGAGGCGCGCGTGCTCGAGTCCCTCGGCGTGGACTTCATCGACGAGAGCGAGGTCCTGACTCCGGCCGACGAGGAGCACCACGTCGCGAAGCACGACTTCCGCTCGCCCTTCGTGTGCGGCGCGCGCAATCTGGGCGAAGCGCTGCGCCGGATCGGCGAGGGCGCGGCGATGATCCGCACCAAGGGCGAGGCGGGCAGCGGGAACATCGTCGAGGCGGTGCGCCACCTGCGCGCCGTGACCGGCGAGATCCGCGCGCTGGCGGCGCTCCGGCCCGAGGAGGTGGCGACGCGCGCGAAGGAGCTCCAGGCCCCGCGCGAGCTGGTGGAGTTCGTCGCCCGCGAGGGGCGCCTGCCGGTGCCGAACTTCGCGGCCGGGGGGATCGCCACCCCCGCCGACGCGGCCCTGTGCATGGCGCTCGGCGCCGAGGCGGTGTTCGTGGGCTCGGGCATCTTCAAGAGCGAGGATCCCGCGGCGCGCGCTCGCGCCGTGGTGCGCGCCACCACGCACTGGCAGGACCCGGAAGAGGTGCTCGCGGCCAGCCGCGGTCTCGCCGCGGCCATGCCCGGAATCGAGATGGAGACGCTCGCGGAGCACGAGCGGCTCGCGAACCGCGGCTGGTAGCAAGTCGCAGGCGAGCGAAGATCGAGCAGCCGGTGGGTACCGGAAGCACCGTGAGCGTTCCCCGCGTGGGCATCCTGGCGATCCAGGGCGACGTGGGCGCCCATGCCCGGGCCGTCTCCCGGATCGGGGCGGAGCCGGTCTCGGTTCGCGGCGCGAAGTCGCTCGACGAGATCGACGCCCTGATCCTGCCGGGGGGCGAGAGCACGACGATCGCCAAGGGTCTCGAGCGCCTCGCCCTCTACGAGCCGCTCCAGACCTTCGCCCACTCGGGTCGGCCGGTGCTCGGTACCTGCGCCGGCGCGATCCTGCTCGCGCGCGAGGTCGAGAACCATCCCGTGCGCAGCCTGGCCCTGATCGACATCGTTGCGGTGCGCAACGCCTACGGCACCCAGGTCGACTCCTTCGCCGCCCCGGCCGATGCGGGGCCCTGGGCCGGCATGCGCTGCGTCTTCATCCGCGCCCCGCGCCTGCGCCGGCCCGGTGACTCGGTCGAGGTCCTGGCCCGCCAGGACGGCTGGCCCGTCGCCGTCCGCCAGGACAACGTGTGGGCCACCACCTTCCACCCCGAGCTCACCGACGACCTCCGCGTCCACCAGGCGCTGGTCGACGCCTCCCGGTAGCTCTGCTAACGGTTCCGCCCCTGGTCGGCCCGTGGTGGGCCGGCCTCGTCGTTTCCTCGGCCCGCGCCGCTGCGGTCGGCAATCGGGGCCCGGCGCTCGGGAGAACTCCCGGTGCCGTCCAGGAGGGTTCGTGCGCGAGTACGAGTTCACGTTCGTCGTCCAGCCGGAGATCTCCGACGAGGGCGTTCAGGCGATCTCCCAGCGCTTCGAGGCCATCCTCTCGGAGCACGGTGCGGAGAAGCTCTTCTACGAGGACTGGGGCCGGCGACGCCTCGCCTACGAGATCCGCAACTTCCAGAAGGGCCACTACCAGGTTCTGCACTTCCTGTCCGACGGGAAGGTCGTGCCCGAGATCGAGCGCTCGGCGCGCCTGGACGACTCGGTCCTGCGCTTCCTCACCGTCCTGGCGGACGACACGGTGGAGGACCTCGACGGGCGCCGCTCCGAGGCCGTGAAGCTCGAGGAGGAGCGCATCAAGCGCGCGGCGGAGAAGGCGGAGCGCGAGGCCGAAGAGGCTGCGCGGGCCGCCGAGGAGGCGTCGCAGGACGACACCCCCAGCGATGACGACCGGGAGGGAGAGGACGAAGACGAGGACGAGGAGTAGCGGCCGATGGCGAACGTGAAGCTGATCCTCGTGGAGTCGATCCACAGCCTCGGCCAGGCCGGCGACCTGGTGAGCGTGAAGCCGGGGTTCGCCCGCAACTATCTGCTCCCCCAGGGCAAGGCGATGCTCGCCACCGAGGGGCGAGTGAAGGAGCTCGAGCACAAGCGCCGGATCGCGGAAGAGAAGGCGGCGCGCGAGCTCCAGGATCTCCAGGCGGTGAAGAAGCAGCTCGAGGCGCTGTCGATCGAGATCGGCGCACGAGCGGGCGAGTCCGGGAAGCTGTTCGGCTCGGTGACGACCGCACAGATCGCCGAGCGCATCGAGGCCGCGGGGTTGACCGTCGACCGCCGTCGCATCGAGCTGCGCGAGCCGATCAAGGAAGTGGGGCAGCACGCGGTACCGGTGCGCCTGCTTCGCGAGCTGGTCGCGCAGGTCACCGTCACCGTGGTCACCGAGGGCGGTCCCTCCCCCGAGGACGAGATCGAGGAAGAGACCCGCGAGGAAGAGCGCGGCCGCCGACGACGACGCTTCGAGGACGACGAAGCCGAGGAAATCGAGGCCACCGCGGACGAACCCGTCGCGACCGAGTGAGACTCTGATAAGATCGCGTTCCGCTCGCACCGGACAGGGGGGTTGCGGTGGCGCGGTCGAAGGGCGTTCCCGGTAACGCAGGCAGTTCGCTCGAGTCGGGAGTCGGAGCCGACGCCGGCTCCACCGTGGGAACGCGGAGCGGTCGCAGCGCGGACAGTGGCTTCGCGACCGGCCGCGTGCCGCCCCACGACCTCGAGGCCGAGAAGGCCGTGCTCTCCGCGCTGCTGATCGACAACGTCGCGATCCACACGGTGCTCAACGAGATCGGCCCGGACGACTTCTACCACCCGTCGCACCAGCAGATCTACAAGGCGATGCTCGCGCTCCAGGACGAGAACGAGCCCGTCGACCTGCACACGCTCGCCGACTACCTCACCTCGCGGAAGCTGCTCGACCGCGCCGGCGGCCTGGTGTTCCTGGCCGAGATCGCCGACTACGAGGCGACCGCCGCCAACGTCGTGCACCACGCGCGCATCGTGCGCGACAAGTCGATCAAGAGGAACCTGATCCGGGTCGCCGGGGAGATCACCGAGGCGAGCTTCGAGCAGGTCGAGCGCGCTGAGCAGCTGCTCGACATGGCCGAGTCGAGGATCTTCGAGCTCGGCCAGGCCGAGGCGCGCACCACCTTCACCGCCCTCGACAGCGGCCTCCACGACGCGATGGACCACGTGGACATGCTGATGCGCAGCAGCGGTCAGCTCACCGGAGTCCCCTCCGGCTTCCGCGACCTCGACGCCGACACCGGCGGGCTCCAGCCCGGCGAGCTGATCATCATCGCCGCGCGGCCCAGCATGGGAAAGACCGCCCTCGCGCTGAACCTCGCGCGCAACGCGGCCCTCGATCATGGCAAGAAGGTGGCGATCTTCTCCCTGGAGATGACCAAGCGCTCGTTGATCCTGCGCCTGCTCGCCTCGGAGGCGCGCGTCAACTTCACCAACTTCCGCAAGGGCTACGGCAACGCCGAGGCCTACAAGAAGATCCAGACCGCCGCCAACCGCCTGTCGAACGCGAACGTGTGGATGGACGACAGCGGGACGATCACGATCCTCGAGATCAAGGCGAAGTGCCGGCGACTGCAGTCCGAACACGGTCTCGACCTGGTGCTGGTCGACTATCTCCAGCTCGCCCACGGCAACACGCCCACCCAGCGCAAGGACCTCGAAATCGCCCAGATCAGCCACGGGCTGAAGGCGCTCGCGAAGGAACTCGACATCCCGGTGATCGCGCTCTCCCAGCTCAACCGCGGCCCCGAGCAGCGCGATCCGGACAAGCGCCGACCGAACATGGGCGACCTGCGCGAGTCGGGGGCGATCGAGCAGGACGCGGACGTGATCGCCTTCATCTACCGCGACGAGGTCTACAACCCCACCGAGGAGAATCACGGCATCGCCGAGCTGATCATCGCCAAACAGCGCAACGGTCCCACGGGCACGATCAAGCTCCAGTTCGACGGTCAGTACGCGAAGTTCACCGACCTCTCGGATCAGCGCCGCAGCGAGATGGGGCTGCCCGAGCGTCCGGGCTTCGGGCCGAGCGCGGGCGGCGTCGGCTTCGCCGGCGATCCCGAGGATTTCCCGGTCGCCCCGGACGACGGGGACTTCTTCTGAGCCGTGCCGCGCCTGATCCAGCCCCGCGCGATCGCGCGAGGCGCGACGCTGGGAATCGCGGCGCCTTGCGGTCCCGTGGACCCGCAGACGCTGGCCGCCGCCCGCGCCGTTTGGGAGGACGCGGGCTTCCGCACCGTCCACCGCGACGACCTGCTCGCGCGCAGCGGCTATCTCGCCGGTGACGACGCCCGCCGCGCGGCCGAGCTCTCGGAGCTCGTGAGCGATCCGCGGGTCGACGCGATCGTGTGTGCGCGCGGTGGTTACGGCTGCGCGCGCATCCTGGACCTCCTGGATCCCACGTCCTTTCGCGCGGCGCGCAAGCCGTTGGTCGGCTACAGCGACGTCACCGCGCTGCTCCTGTGGCAGCGACGCCGCGTCGGCCTGGTCGGATTCCACGGCCCGATGCTCGAGCACGGCGGTGACGTCGATCCGCTCGCCCTGGCGTCTCTGTGCGACCTGCTCGTGGGCGTCGCGCCTCCCGATCCGACCTGGAGCGGACGCGGATGGGGCGGCGGTCGCGCCGGCGGGCGCCTGGTGGGAGGCAACCTGGCGTTGATCGCTTCGAGCCTCGGTACGCCCTGGGAGATCGACACGCGCGGCGCGATCCTATTGCTCGAGGAGGTGGGCGAGAAGCCCTACCGGATCGACCGCGCGCTCCAGCAGCTGCGCACCGCCGGCAAGCTCGCCGCGCTCGCGGGAATCGGCGCCGGCGGATTCACCGACTGCTTCGACCCGCGCCATCCCGAGCCCGAGGCGGAGGAGGTGCTGGTCGAGATCGCGCGACCCCTCGGCGTCCCGCTCGTCACCGGCCTCCCCTTCGGCCACGTCCGCCGCAATCTCGCGTGGCCGATGGGAGCCCGCGCTACCATCGACGGCGACTCGGGGGAGCTCTCGCTGCTGGAGGCGGGAGTCGGGAGGTGAGTGCTTCGTGGTCTTCGTGATCGGCTGCTTCGGGGTGCGACAGTCGTGAGGTGGAGTGCGATCCGCCGCAAGCTCGCGCGCGTCGATCGCGCGATCGACAAGGCGATCGAGGGCGCGGAGATCCCGGGGGCCGTGGTCCTGGCGCGCATGCCGCGCGAGGGCGAGGTGATCGAGCACCTCTCGGTGCGGGGCCTCTCCGTGGTGCGGCCCGAGCGCATCCCGATGACCCGCGAAACGATCTTCGACCTGGCCTCCCTCACCAAGCCGATCGCCACCACCAGCGCGCTCCTGTGGCTGGTGCACGAGGGCGCGGTCGACCTCGACGCACCGGTGGCGAAGTTCCTGCCGGTCTTCGCCGAGCGCGACAAGGAGGCGGTGACGCTCCGCCACCTCCTGACCCACTCCTCGGGGCTCAAGCCCTGGCGCGCCTTCCACGAGCTGCTGCTCGAGCGGGAGCGCAAGACCGGCGAATCGTGGCTGGCGACACCGGCGGGGCGGGAGCTGGTGATCGACCGAGTGATCCGGTCGGGTCTCGTGCACGCACCCGGCGAGGCCGCCGTCTACGGAGACCTGGACTTCATCGCGCTCGGCGCGGTGGTGGAGGCGGTCACGCATCAGCGCCTGGACGAGTTCTGTCGCCAACGCGTGTTCGAGCCGATCGGCATGCGCGACACCTTCTTCCTGCCGCTGGGCGAGGGCGCCGAGCTGGCCGAGCCGCTGCGCCGTCGCATCGCGGCCACGGAGAACTGCCCCTGGCGCGAGAAGATCCTCTGGGGCGAGGTGCACGATCCGAACGCCTGGGCGATGGGCGGCGTGGCCGGCCACGCGGGCCTGTTCTCCACGGCCGACGACGTGATGCGCTTCGCCCTGGCGGTTCTCGACGCCTGGCACGGCCGCGGCGAGCTGCTGCCTCCTGCGCAGGTGCGAGCCTTCAGCGAACGCCAGCAGATGCCGAAGGGATCGGACTGGGCGCTCGGCTGGGACACGCCGACGGCGGGGCAGTCCTCGGCCGGGCGGTATTTCCCGGCCCGCTCGATCGGTCACCTCGGCTTCACGGGAACCTCGCTGTGGATCGACCTGGAGCGCGAGTCCGTCGTGGTGATGCTCACCAACCGCGTGCACCAGGTCGCGAAGAAGAGCCGCTTCGAGCTGCGTCCGACCGTGCACGACCTGGTGATGGAGGGCTTCGCGGCCGAATGAGCACCTCCCCGTCGAGTCCGTGGTGAGCGAGACACCCCGCCGCGTTCACTTCGTCGCGATCGGCGGCACCGGCATGGGCAGTCTCGCCGGACTGCTGCACGCGCGCGGCGTGCGGGTGACCGGCTCCGACGACCAGATCTACCCGCCGATGAGCACGCTGCTCGAGACCTGGGGCATTCCCGTGCACCAGGGCTTCCGTCCGGAGCACGCGCTGGCCGCCGAACCGGACCTGGTGGTGATCGGCAACGCGGTGCGTCCCGACAACCCGGAGGCCCGGGCGGTGATCGACGAGGGCCTCCCCTACCGATCCTTCTCCGACGCCCTCTACGAGCTGGCGATCGCGGGCAAGCACTCCGTGGTGGTCAGTGGAACCCACGGCAAGACGACCACGACCAGCCTGCTCGCGTCGCTCCTGCTGCGAACCGGCCGCGACCCGTCGCTCCTGGTCGGCGGACACGCTCTCGACTTCGGCGGGAGCTTCCGCGAAGGGGGCGGCGACCACTTCGTGGTGGAGGGCGACGAGTACGACACCGCCTTCTTCGACAAGACCCCGAAGTTCCTGCACTATCACCCGCGCACGCTGGTGATCACCTCGGTGGAGTTCGACCACGCGGACATCTACCGCGACCTCGAGCACGTCAAGGACGCCTTCCGCACCCTGGTGCACCAGATGCCGCACGACGGCGCGATCGTCGCAGCGCTGGCGCACGAGGGAGTGCGCGACGTGGTCCAGAACGCTCCCTGTCGCGTGGTGGGCTACGGCGTCGGGGACGCCTCCGATCTCGCCTACGCCGCTCGAGAGCTCGTTGCGGACGCGGGCGGAACCCGCTTCGGACTGCGCTGTCCTGATCGCTCGACGCTCGTCGGCCGGGCTCCCCTCTATGGGGCCCACAACGTCGAGAACGCGGTCGCCGGCCTCGCGACGGCGGCCGAGCTCGGTGTCCCGATCGCCGACGCGCTCGCTGCGATCGAGGCCTTCCGCGGGGTGCGCCGGCGTCTCGAGGTGCGCGGCGAGGCGGACGGCGTGACCGTGCTCGACGACTTCGCCCACCATCCGACGGCCGTCCAGGCGACCCTCGCCGCGGTGCGCGCGCGCTACCCGGGCCGGCGCGTGGTGGCGATCTTCGAGCCACGAACCAACACGAGCCGGCGCGCGATCTTCCAGCAGAGCTATGCCGAGGCCTTCGACGGCGCCGACCACGTGGTGATCCGGCGCGTCCCCGACGCCCCGATCTACAGCGCGACGGGGGAAGTCACCGAGCGCTTCTCGGCCGACGTCCTCGCCCAGGACCTGCGCGCCCGGGGCGTCTCCGCCGAGGCCTTCCCCGACGTGGACGCCATCGTCACGCACGTGGCTCGGGAGGCCCGGCCCGGCGACGTGGCCGTGGTGATGAGCAACGGCGACTTCGGCGGCGTCTGGGAGAAGCTGCTCGAAGCGCTGGCTCGCCGCTAGCCGACTCGGGAGTCGGCCGACGCGCAGCGCGCCGAAGGCGAGCGAAGGCGGGCTGGGACGCCGACTCCATACCGTCGGGCGACCGGACTAGGGCGCGGCGGCCGCGGGCCCGGTCGAGGCGGAAGACGCCGCGGCCTCGCACTCGCGCACGCGCTCGCGAGCGTCGCTGAGCGCCCTCTGCTGCAGCTCTCCGACCCCGCCCTCGCCCTGCTCGACGAACCAGACGAACTGGTCGTAGCGAGCGGCGCACTTCTCGGGCTGACCGGAGAGCCGGTACACCTCGGCGAGAGCAGCGAGCGTGCCCGGATCGCCGGGGCGCAGGAACAGCGCACGCAGGAGCTCCCGCTCGGCCTCCTCGTAGCGGCCCTGGGCGCGGAGGGAGAGACCGTAGGCCGCCAGCCACTTCGAGTTGCGCGGCTCGATCTCGACCGCCCGCATGAGCGCGGACTCGGCCTCCTCCGGATGGCCCAGGCGCAGCGCGGCCGCGCCGAGCATGTAGAAGGCCTCGCCATCCGAGGGATCGCGCTCGGTGGCGGTGCGCAGCGCGCGGAGCGCATCGGTGCGGCGACCGTGGGCGAGGTCCCGCCGGGCCTCGGACTTGAGCGCCTTGGCGCTCGGATCGAAGAGCGCGCAGCCCGTGCCGAGCGATGCGGCCAGGGCGATGCTCACGAGCCCCGCGAGCCACCGCCCGCGAACGACCCGCCGCTGCGATTCCCCGGTCGCGGCTCTCCGGTCGAAAGACTTTCTCTCCATGGCCTCCGTATCGCACGGCCGCCCGGCCACCTTGAACCAGGCAGGCGAGCCCGAAGACCGGCGACCGGGGCGCGGTCCGCCTCCCGGTCAGTACACCAGGAAGCGGGCCTGCGCGTTGCGGATCGCCTGGCGCACGAAGACGCGTCCCCGCTCGACCGCTTCGCGCAGGGCGAGGCCCCGCGCCAGGTGCGCGGTGATCGCCGACGCCAGCGCGCATCCCGTCCCGTGCACGTCCGCGCCGGGCAGGCGCTCGCCCGGCAGCCAGTGGAAGGTGGCGCTGCCGCCCTCCCGGAGGGCCAGCAGGTCGTCCGGGGCGCCATCGCGGTGACCGCCCTTCACCAGGGCCGCGCCCGCTCCCATCCCGTTGACGAAGGACGCCGCCGCGGCCTCCACGCCCTCGCGGGTGGACACGTCGTTGCCCGTCAGCGCCTCCGCCTCGGCCAGGTTCGGCGTCACCAGGACCGCGCGAGCGATCAGGTCGCCGAGCGTTCCCCACGCCCTGCGCTCGAGGAGCGACGTGCCGTCGCTCGCCGCGAGCACGGGGTCCACGACGATCGGCGTGCGCCGCGTCGGGTCGAGCTCACGCAGTCCGAGCTCGACCTGGCGGGCGACGTCGTCGCTAGCGAGGACGCCGAGCTTCACCGCCTGGGGTGGCGTGTCGCGCAGGAGCACGCGCAGCTGCTGGAGCACCACGCTCGGGAACACCGGCAGCACCTCGTAGACGCGCATGGTGTCCTGCACCGTCAGAGCCGTCACCACGCCCATCCCGTGCACGCCGAGCGCGCGGAACACCTGGAGGTCGGCCTGGAGCCCCGCTCCGCCGGTCGGGTCGGATCCCGCGATGCTGAGAGCGGTGTGCACGGCGCGCCTGTAGGGTGGCGACCCTACGACACCCAGGTGATGTTGGCGTCGGCGATCGCGGGCGTGGTCTCGGCGAGCACGGCCAGCTTGCGCGCCACCGCCCCGGCCAGCTCCGCGAACACGCGCGACGCATCCGAGTCGGGGGCGTCGAGGACGATCGGGCGGCCCTTGTCGCCGCCTTCGACGATGCGCGGGTCGATCGGCACTTCGCCGAGGAAGTCGACGCCCAGCTCCTCCGCCGTTCGCCTGCCGCCGCCCTGGCCGAAGATGCGGTACTTGCGGTCGGGCAGATCCGGGGGCGTGAAGTACGACATGTTCTCGATGATGCCCAGCACCGGGACGTTCACCTTTTCGAACATCTTGAGACCCTTGCGCGCGTCGATCAGCGACAGGTCGTTGGCGGTGGTGACGATAACCGCGCCCGAGAGCGGCGCCATCTGGGTGAGGGTGAGCGCCGCGTCGCCGGTGCCGGGCGGCATGTCGATCACCAGGTAGTCGAGGGAGCCCCACTCGACGTCGGTCAGGAATTGGCGGATCAGGCCGTGCACCATCGGCCCGCGCCAGATGACCGGAGAGTTGTCGTCGATGAAGAAGCCCATCGACATCAGCTTCAGCCCGATCGCCTCGTGGGGATGGATGCGGCGCTCCTGGGCGTGGGGCCGTCCGTGCACGCCGGTGAGCAGCGGCAGCGAGGGACCGTACACGTCGGCGTCCATCACGCCCACCGACGCTCCGCTCCTGGCCAGGGACAGCGCGAGGTTGATCGCCACCGTGCTCTTGCCGACTCCGCCCTTGCCCGAGGCCACCGCGAGCGTGTTGCGGACACCGGGCAACACCGCGGCATCGCTCTGGTGTGTTGCCGCGCGGCGGGTGTTGGCCGTCATCGCCACCTCCACCTCCTCCACGCCGTCCAGAGCGGACACCCGCTCCCGGGCCGCCCGCTCGAACTCGGCCTTCACCGGACAGGCGGGCGTGGTCAGCTCGATGTCGAAGGAGACGCGGGACCCCTCGATGCGGAGGTTCTTGACGAAGCCGAGATCAACGATGCTCTTGCCGAAGTCGGGATCGATGATCGGGCGCAGCGCGTCGAGGACGGCCGGTTCGGTGACGGGGGGCATGACTCCTCCAGGCCGCTGGGCAGGTGTCGGCTGGACCCGAGACACTAGCTCGACCCCGTCGGCGTGTCGGGGGCCCCCGACAGCGGTGCCGGCGCAGCGATGCTCGCCGCGTCGATCCGGCCGGTGAGGGATCCGAGGAAGGCGCGAATCTCCGCGACGCGCTCGTCGCTCAGGTCGCGTCCGAGCTGGATCGCCGCCATCGTCCGGATCGCCTCCTCCAGAGTGCCCACGTGGCCGTCGTGGAAGTAGGGCGCGGTCTCGGCGACGTTGCGAAGCGAAGGCACCTTGAAGAAGTACTCGTCCTGCGGGTTCCCCGTGATCGCAGCGCGCCCCCGGTCGCTCGTGGGGTAGGGACGCACGAGTCCGAGCTTCTGGTACATGCCGCCTCCGATGCCGACGCCCTGGTGACAGACGGTGCAGCCGGTATCGAGGAAGGTCTCCAGTCCGCGCACCTGCGTGTCGTCGAGGGCGTCCAGATCGCCCGCGAGGAACGCATCGAAGGGCGACGGAGTGAGCAGGCGGCGCTCGAAGGCCCCGATCGCCCGCGCCACGTTGTCGTAGGAGATCGGATCCGGATCGTCGGGGAAGGCGGCGGCGAAGAGCGGCTCGTAGCCCGGGACCGACCGCAGCACCTCGAGGACCGCGCTCTCCGAGGGCATTCCCATCTCGACGGGATTGAGGATCGGCCCCTTGGCCTGGGCCTCGACGTCCGGGGCGCGTCCGTCCCAGAACTGGGCGAACTGGAGCGCCGCGTTGTAGACCGTCGGCGAGTTGCGCGCACCTCGCTCCCCCCGGTGACCCGGCGACGTGGGCTCGCCGTCCGCGCCGTATCGGTCGAGGGGATGGCAGGAGTTGCAGGAGATCTGTTGGCCCTGCGAGAAGCGCGTCTCGTAGTAGAGGCGACGGCCGAGGTCCACCTTGGCGTCGGTGATCGGATTCTCCGGGTTCGGAACCTCTTCGGGGAGCTCCCCGAAGACGGCGACCGCCCGTTCCCGCAGCGCCCCACGGTCCGGTGCGGGAGACGAATCGGCGGGCGTCGATTCCGTCGATGTCCCCACGGGAGCGTCCGCGACCTCGCAGCCCGCCGTCACGGAAACCGTCCATCCGATCATCGCGATCACGGCCACCTTCCTCGAACCGCATCGAAATCGACGTACCATGTCCCCGCCTTCTCTGGCCTAGGTTCCACGAACGATGTGCAGGAGAGCGGCCCGCGCTACTCCCGCTCCCAGCCGATCGCGCGTCCCCCGCACGATGTCCTCATCCCGGCCCGAAGAGCCCGGGATGCAGCCAACGCACGGTAGCGGCGAGGACGATACCGGCACCGATGGCCAGCGGCTGCTCGCGCAGCGCCCCGATCACTCCCGCAGGTCGCGAGAAGGGCAGCCAGGGCGTGGCCTCGTAGAAGCGCCGGAAGGCCTCGCCGCCGTCGGCGAGCTTGCGCTGGTCCTGGTGGCGGGTGCCCACGAGGACGAACGACGGAAAGCCGGCGAAGAAGGCCAGATCGGTGGCGTACACCGCGACGACGCACAGATGCAGCAGCCCGAACAGGCCGAAGGACATGAGCAGCGGATGGCGCGTCACGCGGTAGACCCCGCGCACCTGCGGGTCGCCCGGCACCACCGACGCGGGCGAAGGTCGGAGCAGACCACCCACCAGGAGGGCGAAGGCCGCGCCCATCCCCGCATACATCAGCGCGCGCAGGCCCGGCACACCCGCGAGAGTCCCGAGATAGGCACCCTGGTGCTTGTGGCCGAAGTAGATCCAGACCAGCGGCACGAACAGGGTGAGCGCGAGCAGTGAGTAGGCGCCCTGGAAGCCACGCTCCCCGAGTGCCGCCACCAGCCGCGGCCGCAGGTGCCGGCTCGAGAGCGTCATGTGGCTGGCTGCGAAGGCGACCCAGAGCGCGGCGAGCAGCAGAGCGGCGGCCATGCGGATCCTCCGGGCGCGGCCCGATGCTACACCCTCACCGCGGGCACCGCGCGCCGCCCCCAGCGCCTATGCTCTCGCGCCATGGACGACGCTACCGAGCGGGCCCGCGCCGAAGCGCTCGCGGACCCCCGTGCATTCTGGGCGCGCGCCGCGCTGGACGTCGAGTGGGTGCGACGTCCACGCGCGGTGTGGAACGAGAGTGATCCGCTGCGCGTGTCCTGGTTTCCGGGGGCAATGCTCAACACCTGCTACAACGCCGTCGACCTCCACGTGGTGGCCGGACGCGGCGCGCAGAACGCCCTGATCTACGACAGCCCGGTCACCGGCAGCCTGCGCACGTACACCTACGCGCAGCTCCAGGAGGAGGTGGCACGCCTCGCCGGCGCCCTGGTCGGCCTGGGCGTGGAGAAGGGCGACCGCGTCCTGATCTACATGCCGATGGTGCCCGAGGCCGTGTTCGGGATGCTCGCGTGCGCTCGGATCGGAGCGATCCACTCGGTGGTGTTCGGCGGCTTCGCGGCGAACGAGCTCGCGCAGCGCATCCAGCACGCGGCGCCGAAGCTGGTGCTCTCGGCCTCGTGCGGGATCGAACCGGGTCGCATCGTCTCCTACAAGCCGATGCTGGACGAGGCGATCTCGCGGGTCGGAGCGAAGCCGCGCCACTGCCTGGTCCTGCAGCGGCCACAGGAGCGCTGCGCGCTCGACGCGCAGCGCGACGTGGACTGGAGCGAGGTGGCATCGGCTGCGCCGGTCGGCGCCACGCCCGTCGCGTCCGGCGATCCCCTGTACATCCTCTACACCTCGGGGACGACCGGGACACCGAAGGGCGTCGTCCGCGACAACGGCGGCCACGCCGTCGCGCTCAAGTGGAGCCTGCGCAACGTCTACGGCATGGAACCCGGCGAGGTGTTCTGGGCGGCCTCGGACATCGGCTGGGTGGTCGGCCACTCCTACATCGTCTACGCGCCGCTCCTGCTCGGCTGCACCACGGTGCTCTACGAGGGCAAGCCGGTCGGCACCCCCGACGCGAGCGGCTTCTTTCGCGTGATCGAGCGCCACGGGGTGAACGCACTGTTCACGGCTCCCACGGCCGTGCGCGCGATCAAGCGCGAGGATCCGCACGCGCGCCTGGCGCAGGGCTTCCGGATCTCCAGCCTCCGCACGCTCTTCCTCGCCGGGGAGCGCGCCGACCCCGACACCATCGCGTGGAGCGAGCGCGCCTTCGCCGCTCCGGTGATCGACCACTGGTGGCAGACCGAGACCGGATGGCCGATCGCCTCCAACTGCATGGGGCTCGGGCCGGTGCCCGTGAAGCGGGGATCGCCCGGGCGGCCGGTGCCCGGCTACGACGTGCGCGTGCTCGACGACGAGGGCCACGAGGTGGCGACGGGAGAGACCGGACACATCGTGATCAAGCTGCCGCTCCCGCCCGGCTGCCTGCGGACGCTCTGGGAGAACGACGCCGGCTTCCAGTCGAGCTACCTCGACCGCTTCCCGGGCTTCTATCAGACCGCCGACGCTGGTCACGTGGACGAGGACGGCTACCTGTGGATCATGTCCCGCACCGACGACATCATCAACGTCGCCGGCCATCGCCTGTCGACGGGTGCCATGGAGGAGGCGATCGCCGGCCATTCCGACGTCGCCGAGTGCGCCGTCACGGGTGTCGCGGACGCGCTGAAGGGCCAGGTGCCGCTCGCCTTCGTGGTGCTGAACGCCGACACGAGTCGACCCGCGGAGGAGATCGAGCGCGAGGTGGTGGCACGCGTCCGCGAGGCGATCGGACCGGTGGCCGCGCTCAAGCGGGCGCTGGTGGTCCGGCGGCTGCCGAAGACCCGGTCCGGCAAGGTGCTGCGGGGAACGATGCGGCGGATCGCCGACGGCGACCCGTACCGCACGCCGCCGACGATCGACGATCCGGAGATCCTGGACGAGATCCTCCAGGCGCTCCGCCAGGCCGGCTACGGCAGCGCTGCCGGCCAGGAGCGGGGCCTGGGGGAGCGCCGGTAGCCGTGAGGCCGAAGCGGGTGGGCATCGACGGGCGATGCTTCGAAGATGGCTCCGCCTTCCGCGGCACCGGTCGCCAGGTGGGGGGGGCGCTGTCGGGGCTGTCCGCCGTCGGCGGCGGCGACCTCGACGACGAGCTCGTGGCCCAGGATTCCGCGCCCCGGACGTCGCGCGCGGGCCGCGGATGAAGATCGGGCTGGTTCATCCCAGGCTGGATCACCGGGGTGGGGCCGAGAACGTCCTTTCGTGGATGGCGCGCTCGCTGATCGAGCGCGGACACGAGGTGGTCGTCGCAACCGGACATTTCTCCCCCGAGCGCTGGCGCCCCGAGGACTGGAGCGACGTGCCGCTGGTCGTGCTGGGATCCGGCTCCTGGGACCGCCTCAAGACGCGACCGGCGCGCGAGCGCGGCGTCGGCCGTCGACTCCGCCGGGTGTTCGGAGGGTGCGAGCTGATCGTCGCCCACAATTCACCAGCGCCGTTGTGGGCGACGGTTGCGGCGCGAAGCATGCGCCGGCGGACGCGCGTCGTCTGGTACTGCGAAGAGCCGAAGGCGCGCCTGCACTGGCGCACGACCCTGCCCACCATCGCCTCGGCGCTCGACGAGATCAGCCGCTACCCCTGGGCCGCCGAGCCCTTCCGCTCGCTCGCTGGGCGGGCGGCGCGCTACGAGTCGCGACGGCGCTACCCCGTCGATCGGCGTCTCGACGCCGAGGCGGCTCGAAACGTCGATCTGATCCTGGCCAACAGCGCCTTCACGGCCCGGAACGCCGAGCGGGTGTTCGGGCGCCCGGTCGTCCCCTGCCCGCTCGGCGCGCCGATCCCGCCGCCCGCCGCGAAGAGCCCGTCCGAGGCGTACGTCGCGTGGATCACGTCTCCCGTCGTGCACAAGAACGTCCACGGCTTCCTGGAAGCGGTGCGGATCGCGGTGAAGGACGGCGGAGCGCCGGATCTGCGGCTGCGCGTCGTCGGACTCGACCGCGACCACTTCGGTCCCCTCGCCGCCAGGATGGCGATCGCCGAGGCGCTCGACTTCGAGACGTGGATCTCGGATGCGGACCTCAACGACCTGATCGCGGGCTGTCGCCTGCTCGCCTACCCGACGATCGACGAGCCCTTCGGACTCGTTCCCCTGCACGCCATGGCGCACGGCCGGGCCGTGCTGACGACGAGATCCGGCGGACCCGCCGAGACCGTGGTGGACGGCGTCACGGGTGCGCTCGCGAACCCGATGGATCCTCACGACATGGCCAGGCGCCTGGTCGAGCTGTGGCGGGATCCCGCCCGTTGCGACGCACTGGGAGCCGCTGGCCGGGAGCGCTATCTCGCGCACTTCACGTTCGAGCGATTCATGGACCGCTTCGAGCGCCTCGTCTTCGACCGATCCGCGGCTTCCCTCAGGACGCCGCCTCCCGCAGCGTCGTGACCAGCCGATCGACGCCCCGCTCCCAGTCGAAGCGCTCGCAGGAGCGCCGCGCGGCCTCTCCGAGGCGCCGTGCGCCGGCGGGATCGGCGAGCAGCGAGGCGATCGCCTCCTGGAGCGCGCCCGGATCCTCCGGATCGATCACGCGGCCAGTCTCCCCCTCGACCACGATCTCGGCGCCGCCGCCGCTGCAGCTCGCAACCACCGGAAGGCCACAGGCGCCGGCCTCGACGTAGGAGATCCCGAACCCCTCACCCGCCTTCCCGGCCGACGGTCTTCCCGAGGGCATCACGAAGACGTCGCTCGCGGCGTAGTAGGGGCGGGTGTCGGCGACGGCCCCGGCGAAGCGCACGATGTCCGCGACGCCGGCAGCGGCGGCTCGCGCGCGCAGCGCCCCGTCGAGAGCCCCCTGCCCGACGATCAGGTAGACCAGGTCCGGGAAGCGCCGGCGCAGGGCGGGCAGCGCATCGATCACCAGGGCGTGTCGCTTGTTCGCGGCGAGACGCGAGACGGTCAGCAGCACACAGCGCCCCTCCAGACCGAGCTGCTCGCGGGCGCGTTCTCGCAGCAGCGGATCCGGCGCGAACGTCTTGGTGTCGACGCCGGGATGGGCGAGGGAGATCGGGACTCCGATGCGCAGCGCCGCCACGCGCCGCCCCGTGTCTTCGCTGACCGCGACGACGCACCGCGCACGGTCGAATCCGTAGCGCCGTCGCACCCGCCAACGCCCGAGCGGACCGCGACTCCTGCGCTTCTCCCCGAGATCGTGGACCGCGAGCACCAGCGGTCCCCCGCGCGCGGCGATCGGCACGACCCGCCGCAGCCGCTTCGACGCCCGGGAGACGAGCACCACGTCGTGCGAGGCTCGCCCGATCCAGTCCGCGAGTCCGCCGGCTCGGATCGCGCCTCGGCGCAGCGTCATCGGCTCCCGGTGGACCTCGAAGGGAAGCGCGGAGTCCAGCTCCCGCTCGGCGGAGCTGCCGCTACCCCAGGTGAAGAGGCGCAGCGCATGACCGCGTGCGTGGATCCTTCGCGCGTACTCGAAGTTGTAGAGCTCGCATCCGCCGATGTCGGGGGGGAAGCAGAGAGCCACGAAGGCGATGCGCAACGGCGGGCTCACGACTTCGAGCACCGTAGCACGACGCCTATCGCCATGCCGCGCTGTCTCGCCGGTGAAGGGGCCAACCGATATCATGCCGCCGCGCGTGACCATTCTCGCCTACGACATCACTTCGGGAACGAAGCCCGAGATGGGCGGAGTGGCCCGTTATGCGCACGAGCTCGTGGCCGAGGCGCGCCGTCTGCTGCTTCCCGACGATCGCCTGCTCCTGGGCTTCCGCAGCAGCCGCTGGAAGCACCGCGCACTCGCGTACCGCTGGCGCGACGAGCGCACGCGCGTGCGGGGCTACGTGCGGGGCTGCGGCTTCTACGCCTTCGGCGGCGCCGACGTCTACCACGGTCTGGGCGTGAACGTACCTTCCGGACTGTGGGGAATGCCGAAGATCGCCACCCTGCACGCCGTGTTCCAGGATGCCTTCGAGCGCGGCGACGGCGGACGCGGCACGAAGACGCTGCGCGCCGTCGCGCGGGCTGACGTCCTGATCCTTCCGTCGGAGTTCGACCGGAGGCGGGCGATCGAGGTGCTCGGGCTTCCCGAGGACCGGGCGGTGGCGATCTGGCACGGCGTCGATCACGCGCGCTTCACGACGGTCGGCGACGCCGCCCGCGACGCCGCGGTCCGTCTCCGCAACGGGCTGCGCCCGGAGCGGCCCTACGTGATCTGCGTCGGCGGCTGGAACGAGCGCAAGAACTACCTCCGCCTCGCCGAGGCCTTCCGCGCCGCCCGCCTGAACGCGTCCCACGACCTGGTCCTCGCGGGACGCTGGGAAGCCCGGGGGAGACCCATCGCGGAGGCGGTCGCGGCGCTGGGCATGGGCGAGGCCGTGCGCACCACGGGATTCGTGGGCCACGAGGAGCTGCCCGCTCTGTTGCGCGGGGCCGAGATCGCCGCGTTCCCTTCGCTGCAGGAATCGTTCGGGCTGCCTGCCGTCGAGGCGATGGCCTGCGGGACGCCGCTCCTGTTCGCGAACACCCATGCCCTGCCGGAGGTGGTGGGCGACGCCGGACACCCCTGCGATCCACTCGACGTCGAGTCGATCCGTTCCGCCCTCGAGGCGCTGATCGGCGACGCCGATCGCCGCGCCGAGCTCCGCGCGCTCGGCCTCGAGCGCGCCGCGCGGTTCACCTGGACGCTTTGCGCGCGCCGGACCTTCGACGTCTACGAGCGACTCACCGGCCGGACCATCGAGACGGCCGGGGACTGACCCGGCGCGGCCGCTCACGCTCGCGCGGGGTCCGCCGCCTCGCGCAGCACTCGCTCCAGCGCGTCGGCCCCGCGCTCCCAGTCGAAGCGCGCGCAGTGGCGACGCCCCGCCTCGGCGAGACGCCGCCCGCGCACGGGCTCCGCGAGCAGGCCGGAGATCGCATCGGCGAGCCGCGCGGGGTCGGCCGTGTCCACCACGCATCCCGTCTCCCCGTCGACGACCATCTCCGCGGCGCTGGGGCTCGCGACCAGGGGAGCTCCGCAGGCGCCCGCCTCGACGCAGGAGAGATCGAGACCTTCGTCCCCCTCGTCTCCGCTCCCGTCCGAGGCCATCACGAACACGTCGCAGGCCACGTAGTAGGGCCGCGTGTCGTCCGCCCGCTCCTCGACGCGGACCAGGTCGGCGACGCCGCGCTCGGCCGCGCGCGTCTCGAGTGCGGCTCGCTGGCTCTCGCCCGCGACCGCGAGATGCAGGAGATCGGGGAAGCGCGCCCGCAGGGCGGGCAGCGCGTCGATCACCCGTGCATGCCCGTCGCGAGACCGCTCCGAGACAGTGAGCAGAACGCGGCGGGTGCCGAGGCCGAGCTGATCGCGCGCGCGGTCGCGGCGATAGGCGAAGGGTGTGAAGGCGACCGTATCGATGCCGGGGTGGACCACGGTGATCGGAGCGCGCGGGCGCAGGGCGGCGACGCGCCGCTCCGCCCCTTCGCTGTCGACCACGATCCGCCGCGCGCAGTGCAGCCCGTGACGACGGCGCTCCCGCCAGCGCCCGACGAAGCCCGGCCACCGGCGTCGCTCCCCGAGACCGTGCAGCGAGAGCACCAACGGAGCGAAACGGGCGGCCACCTCGACCCCCTCCCGCAGCCGCGGCGCGCACCGCGACACCAGCACCACCTCGGGAGGACCGCCGGAGAGCCAGGCGGCGAGGTCGCTCGGGTCCAGGAGCGGCCCGCGCGACACCGGCGGCGCGCGGTGCACCTCGAAGGGAAGCCTGGCATCCGCGGCCCGCGTCCGCTCGTCCACCTCGCCCCAGGTGAAGACGCGCAGCGCGTGGCCTCGCGCGCGCAGCCTGCGCGCGTACTCGACGTGGTAGCGCCCGCCGCCGACGACCTCCGGGGGGAACGCGGAGGCGACGAAGGCGATGCGCAGCGGCCGTCCGGGCACGCGCCGAAAGCTAGCCCGGCACGGGCTCGCCTTCGCTCGTCTTCTCCGCGAAGCGGGTCAACCCGGCACCAGGGCGCCCCAGCCGCGGACCGCGATCTGCGGCTCGGCGGCGCCGACGCGCGCTCCGCGGGGCATGTCCGGCGTGTCGAAGTGCAGCACCAGGACGCCTCGCGCATCCAGTGCGATGCAGCCGCCGCGGCCGCCGAGTGCGGCCACGTCGGCGAGCGCCTCGGCACAGGCGGTCTCGAGATCGCGCCCGCCCCAGCGCAGCCTCGCGTCCACGGAGTGGGCGAAAGCGGTGCGGATGAAGAGCTCGCCGTGCCCGGTCGCCGAGAGCGCACAGGTGGCGTCGTCGGCCCAGGTCCCGCTGCCGGGCAGCGCGCTGTCGGCCACGCGGCCGGGGCGGCGCGCCAGCATGCCTCCGGTGGAGGTCGCCGCGGCAAGATGGCCGGCCGCGTCGAGCGCGACGGCCCCGACGGTGCCGCCTCCAGCCGACGGCTCCGCCCGCGCGCGAGCGAGCCGGGCGCGCGCCGCCTCGGTGACGTGATGGTCGGGCTCGACGCAGGCGAGACCCTGCTCCCGGGCGAAGCGCTCGGCGCCCTCCCCCGCCAGCAGCACGTGTCGGGCGTCGCGCAGCACCGCGCGCGCGGCCTCCACGGGATGGGCGATCCGCGCCACGCCGATCACGCCTCCCACCCGCCTCCCGGCGCCCTCCATCACCGCGGCGTCGAGCGCGATGCCCCCTTCCGCGTCGAGCACGGCGCCACGGCCGGCGTTGAACTCGGGGCAGGCCTCGAGCTCGCGCACCGCCGCCACCACGGCGTCGAGTGCGCTCGCCCCCTCGCTCAGCAGGTCGCCTCCCGCGACCAGCGCCGCGCGCAGCCCGCGCGTCGCGCGTTCCTCGTAATGGGGGTCGCTGTCGGCCGCGGGCACCCGGCCCGCTCCACCGTGCACGGCGATGCGCGGCTCACGGGCGTTCAGCTCGCCAGCTCCTCGCGCGACGCGAAGTGCTCGAGCGCCTCCGGGTTGGCGAGCGCTCCGCGATGGGTCACCGCGCGCCCGTGCACCACGTCGCGTACCGCCAGCTCCACGATCTTGCCGCTGCGCGTGCGCGGGATGTCGGGCACCTGGAGGATGCGCGCCGGGACGTGCCGCGGACTCGCGCCGCTGCGCACCCGGTCGCGAATGCGGGCGCGCAGCGCCTCGTCCAGGACGACCCCTTCGCGCAGACGCACGAACAGGACGACGCGCTGATCGCCCTGCCAGTCCTGGCCGATCACCAGCCCCTCGGCCACCTCGTCGAGCTGCTCCACCTGCCGGTAGATCTCCGCCGTGCCGATCCGCACGCCGCCCGGGTTGAGCACCGCGTCGGAGCGCCCGTGGATCACCATGCCGCCGTGCTCGGTCCACTCGGCGAAATCGCCGTGGCACCACACGCCGGGGAAGCGCTCGAAGTAGGCGGCGCGATAGCGCGCGCCGTCGGGATCGTTCCAGAAGCCCGTCGGCATGGACGGGAAGGGACGGGTGCAGACGAGCTCGCCCTTGCCCTCGCGCAGCGGCCGACCCGCTTCGTCGAAGACGTCCACGGCCATGCCGAGGCCGGGCGTCTGGATCTCGCCGCGCCATACCGGCTCGACGGGACTGCCGAGGACGAAGCAGGACACGATGTCGGTGCCGCCGGAGATCGAGGCGATCGGGATCCCGGGGGCCACGTGCTCGGCGACGAAGTCGAAGCCCTCGGGCGCGAGCGGCGAGCCAGTGGAGAGGACCAGGCGCAGCCGCGAGAGGTCGCAGTGCTCGCGGGGGCGCCAGCCCGACTTCGCCACGGCGTCGACGAACTTCGCCGAGGTGCCGAACACCGCCGCGCCCTCACGCTCGGCCCATTCGAAGAGCACGCCGATCTCCGGGTGGGAGGGCGAGCCGTCGTAGAGCAGGAGCGTCGCCCCGCTCGCCAGTCCCGAGACCAGCCAGTTCCACATCATCCAGCCGCAGGTGGTGAAGTAGAACGAGCGCTCGCCGGCGCGCAGGTCGACGTGGAGCCGGTGCTCCTTGAGGTGCTGGAGCAGCGTGCCGCCGGCACCGTGCACGATGCACTTCGGGGGGCCGGTCGTTCCGCTCGAGTAGAGCACGTACAGGGGGTGGTCGAAGGGCAGCTGCTCGAAACCGAGCTCTGCGCCGGCGTGGGCGGCGAGGGCGGCCTCCCAGTGGCGCGCGCGCGCGGGAAGCGCCGGATCGGCATCCGCCCAGGGCACTACCACCGTCTCCCGCAGGCTCGGCAGCGCGGCGGATACCTCCGCGATCCGCGGCAGCAGGTCGTGGCGGCGGCCGCCGTACTGGTATCCGTCGGCCGCGAACAGCACGACGGGCTCGATCTGGCCGAAGCGGTCGAGCACGCCCTGGGCGCCGAAATCGGGAGAGCACGAAGACCACACGGCGCCGAGGCTCGCGCTGGCGAGCATCGCCGCGATCGCGTGCGGTCCGTTCGGCAGCCAGCCCGCCACGCGATCCCCGGGCCGCACGCCCCGCTCGCGCAGCCAGGCCGCGCAGCGCGCGACCTGCTCGCGGAGCTCGGCGCCGCTCCACGCCTCCTCGCGTCGGTCCTCGGCGCGGTAGATCAGGGCCGGCCCGGCGTCGCAGTGGCGCAGGAGGTTCTGCGCGAAGTTGAGTCGCGCCTCGGGGAACCAGCGGGTGCCGGGCATCGCGCTGGCACCGGGCGCGAGCGCCGGTCCCGGGCCCTCTCCGCGCACCTCTGCGAACGCCCACAGCTCCTGCCAGAAACGGGCGGGGTCCTCGATCGACCAGCGATGGAGCGCGCGGGAGCCGGACAGGTCGCGACCGATCGATGCCTCGACCCGCCGGCGAAACGCGGTCCACTGGGTGTGTTCGATCTGCTCGGGTGTGGGCTGCCAGAGAGGAGCGCTCACGGTCGCGAAGAGTAGATCCGCGCCCGGCGCCGCGCACGGCGGACGACACGACGGGCTGTCATACTTTCCGGCGTGCACAGCCCGCTGACCGTCCGCGAGCGATTCGCCGAGCTCGCCCGCCGCGGCGACGCCGAGCTCGACTACGGCGACCTCGAATGGGGGGCGATCTGGATCGCCGCCGAGGAGTATCCGCAGCTCGACGCCGACGCCGTGCGCGCCGAGCTCGATCGCCTCGGCGAAGCCGCGCGTGAGAAGCTCGAGGGCGCCGGCGACGACGCGGGCCGCGTCGAGCGCCTGAACCGCTACCTGTTCGAGGAGGAGGGCTTCGCCGGCGCCAACGAGTACTACGACCCGCGCAACAGCTACCTGAACGAGGTGCTCGAGCGGCGCTGCGGGATTCCGATCACGCTGGCCCTCGTCTACATCGGCGTGGGTCGCCGGGCCGGGCTCGACGTGCGCGGCATCCCCTTCCCGGGTCACTTCCTGGTGCGCTGTGGCGGTCGAGAGCAGCGGATCGTCGACGCCTTCCACGGACGAACGCTCAGCACGCGTGAGTGCGAGCTGCGGCTGGCCGCAGCGCTCGGTCCGGCGGCGCGTCTCGAGCCCGAGATCCTCTTGCGCGACGCCACGGCGCGCGAGATCCTGGTCAGGATGCTCTCGAATCTGCGCGGCATCTTCGCGGAGCGCGGCGACGCGGAGCGCCTGCTCGCGTGCTGCGACCGCGTCGTGCTGCTCACGCCCCGCGATCCGCTGGCGCTGCGCGATCGCGCTCTCGTCTACCAGCAGCTCGGCTGGCTCGCCCCGGCGATCGCCGACCTCGACGCGGCGCTCTCGAACGCGCCCCCCGGTGATCTCGCGCGCGCCTTGCGCAGGCGCCGCGACGCCCTGCGTGAGCGCCTGGGACCGGTGAACTGAGCGCGAAGCTGCGTCAGGTGGCGGCGACGCTCGCGATCGCCTTCGCGCCGGTGATCCTGCTCGAGGGCGGCCTTCGCCTGGCGGGCTGGCCCACGGCCCGGGTGCGCAGCTTCGGCAAGCTGCTCAACTTCGACGGCGCGAGCTGGGACGCTTCGATCGGCATGTTCCATCCCTCCTCCCAGGCCACGGTGCTCTGGCCCCCGGAGCTGTCCTACGAAGTGCGGATCAACTCCCTCGGCCTGCGCGGTCCGGAGATCGAACGGACGCCGCCGCCGGGTCGCACGCGCATCCTCGCGATCGGCGATTCGATGACCTTCGGCTACTACCTCGAGGAGGACGAGACCTGGCCCGCTCGCCTCCAGGCGCGCCTGCGCGATCGAGGTCTGGACGTGGAGGTGGTGAACGCCGGCTGCGGCGGCTGGACGATCGACTCCGAGACGCCCTTCCTGCTCGAGCGCGGGCTCGCGCTCGAGCCGGATCGGGTGCTGCTCGCCTTCTACGCCAACGACATCGGCGATCTCGACGTGGGCGGTGTGATGTATGAGGGACAGAGGGCCACTGCGCACCGCGGCATCGCGCCGCTGGTGAAGGCGCTGTACACGAGCGCTACCTATGAGCTCTACCTGCGCGCCCAGGTCGCCTGGAAACACTGGCGCGAGGTGCGCTCGGGAGAGATCGCGAAGCGGATCGTCTCCGCGGACCCGCCCGACGACCGCGAGCCCGCGCTGTGGGCCGCCTACGCCGACTGGCTGCGCCGCTTCCACGAGCCTCTCGCGAAGCGGGGCATCCCGCTCACGCTCGTCTTCATCCCGGACGCCTACAAGCTGATACACGGCCTGCCGGATCCCGACGAGGGGCGGCTGCGCGCGCTGGCGGAAGCGAACGGGATCGGATTCGTGTCTCCCCTCCCCGACTTCGTCGGCGGGCACTACGACGAGCTGTTCCAGCTCCCCTACGACGACCACCTGGGCCCGAAGGGCGCCGACCTCGTCGCGCGGAAGCTCGCCGAAGCGCTCGTAGAGCCAGCGGCGGCGGGCCGTTAGTCAGTTCGGCAGCACGCCGACGCCGCTCGCCGCCACCGCCTCGAGCGCGGTCTCCGCGTCGAGACCCGCCACCCCGGTACCCGCGGCGAAGTCCCCGGCGACGGCGCGGCGCACCGCGTCGGTCTCGGCGTCGTCGAGGCCGAGCAGGGAGACCTGGGCGAGCACGACGGCGAGCTCGTCCACGCGATCGCGCGCCTCGTCGAAGTCCGGGGTCTGTGCCGGCAAACGGTAGAGCGCCGCCCCGTCTCCGGCGGCGAACAGGTCCGCCCGCGCCACGGGCTCGAAGGCGGCGACCAGCTGGTGGCGGCCCTGGGGCGTCCCCAGCAGGGCGTGGTAGCGCTCGACGATGTCGCGGCTGCGCTCGTCGTCGAGCGGACCGTCGCCGTGGACGGGCGAGGGACACAGGGTGTCGGCCGTGGTCCGGCACCGCACGGTGGCGAGCACGGTCGCCTCCGAGGGCGCCGGCGGCAGATCCGGCTGGGTGTCGCTGAAGCGCGCCTGCAGCTCGGGATCGACCGGCGCGGGCTCACGCGGGACGTCCTTGCTGGGATCGGAGACGACGCGCGGGCCCAGACCGACCAGATCGAGCACGCCCCCGAGCCCGTAGAAGCCCGTCGGGCGGATGCGATCCAGATGCGAGTCGTAGCGGATCACGTCGAAGGGAATCACGCCGCCGGTGAGGATCCCGCCGCTTCCGAGCACGAAGGTGGGCGACGTGCCCGAGCCGTCCCACTCGGGAACGACGTTGGTCACGATGTCGTTCGCGACCCAGTCGACGCCGCGGTCGAACACGCTGGTGCCGTCGGGCAGCTGGACCGGACCCGGGTCGCGTCCCTGGATCACGATCCGCGACGCCTGGACGTTCAGCTCCGTGGCGGACAGGTCGCCGAGCGCGGCCGTGCCGCCGGCCTGCACCGCGAGGGGTCCCGCCACCGAGACCTTCTCGTTGGTGCCGGTGGTGACGTCGCCGGCGCTCTGGATCGACAGGCCGCCCGGGTCCGTGTCGACGATCGTGGCGACGTCGGGAACCGTGGTGGAGGGCGTGGCGGTATTGAGCGCGACCGAGCCCGCGACGATCCGGTCGGCACCGGCGAAGTTCAGCCGATCGGCATCGGCGTCGAAGGTGGCCAGCGTCGACCCCGTCCCGACGTCGCCGCCGAACACGAGCTCCGAATTCGGACCGACGCCGCGCAGGGCCAGGTCTCCCGGCCCGTCGAGGCGGCCGAACTGGCCGACTCCGGTCGTGATCGTGTGCGAGCCGGTGTCGAAGGCGGCATCGGTGAGCGCGAGCGACGCGATGCTCGGCGCGCCCCCGAGGTCGCTGCCGACGTCGCCCCCGAAGTGGATCGTCCCGCCGGCGTTCACCTCGAGATCGGCGGGGAGCGCGGCCCCCGGCGCGGTGTCGACGTCGTCCCCGAAGGTCGCGTCGCCCCCGGCGATCAGGACCACCTGGTGGACGGTGTTCGTCACCGGGTCCCCCGTGTCGGGATCGACGGTCTCGAACGAGCGCACGTTGTCGAGCGACACCGAGCCCCCGAGCTCCTGAGAGCCGCCGCTCGCGACGTGCGCCACGGTGAGCGCGGGATCGGCGGCGCTCAGGAAGGCGAGGGGGTAGGCGAGGCCGCCGAAGCCGTAGATCAGGTCGGTGTCGGTTTCGGGTCCACTCAGGCCGATCGAGGGGGCGGCGTTCTCCAGCCACAGGGGGTCGATGTCCTCGGGCTGGATCTCGCCCAGCGCGATCTGGCGCCCGCCGTTGTCGATCATCACGTCGCCGCTGGCGAACACGCCTCCATAGCTCACGTCCACCGTCTCGCCTTCGCTCGCCACCTGAAGCCGGATGCGATCGATCGCGACGTCGCCGTCGAGGTTCGCGAGCCGGAATTCCCCGCTGCCCCCGTTGCCCGACAGGCTCATCGTCCCACCCGACGCGGCGCTCGTGCGCAGCGGGACGTCCTCGCTGCCGACGCCCGAGCCGGAGTAGGCGACCAGTGCCCCGGCCCCGGCCACGTCGGGCGCGCCCGAGCCCGATCCGACGATCGCGCCCGCCCCGTCGAGGTTCGAGTCGGCGATCAGCAGCACGGTGTTCCCGTTGGCCTCGATCGCCGGCTGCGCTCCGTCCTCGAGGATCAGGTCGCCGGTGGTGGCAAAGCCCCCGGCGCCGCCGAGGTCCACCGCGCCGCTAGCGATCGTGAGCAGCGGCTCGCCGGTGCCGGGCTCGTCCGAGGAGGCCGAGTCGTCGGCCAGGTGGTAGAAGAAGTCCGGGCCCCCGCCGGTGGTGTTGACGGCGGTGACCCGCGAGGCCTCGGTGCGGGTCGCTCCGTCGTCGACCACCGTTCCGGCGATCGAGACGGTGCCGCCGCCCGCCAGGGCCATGTCGACGTCGCCCGCGGCGCTGCGCTGCACCAGGTCGACGCGGGTCACGTCGTCCAACACCATGTCGACGTCGCCCGCCACCTGCAGCTGGAGGTTCTCGGCGCTGCCGACACGCAGGGGCGTCACGTCGCCGACGTTCGTGGCCAGCACCTGGACCCCGACGGCGGCGTCGATGTGCGGGCCCGCGCCGTCTCCCTGGATCCGGCCGACGAGCTGCTCTCCGCCCGGCTGGCTCGAGTCGGCGCGCGCGTTGGCGATCACCCCGCCCTTTGCGCCGAGGCTCACAGCGCCGCTCGCCACCGCGAGCGTGGCGACGTCGATCTGCACGACGTCGGGGTCGGGTCCGGTGTCGGCGAGCCGGTAGGTGAAGAACGGATCGGCGTCGTCGGTGTCGAGCTGGGTGATCGTGTGCAGACCGGTCGCGCCGGTGCCAGACGCGATCGCGCTGCCGCCGTCGCGTCGCACGGCGACGTCGCCCGCCGCGTCGGTCTCGATCAGCTCGAAGCGCGCGAAGCGGTCGGCGTCGGCGAGCGCAACGCTCAGGTCGCCTGCCGCCTGCACCGTCGCGCTGCTCTCGAAGTCGGGAGGCGAGCCGATCTGGGTCGATGCGAGCACCAGATCACCGGAGCCGCCGCCGCTGCCGACGTTCACCCCGGTCAGCTCCACGGTGCCGGCCCGGATCTGCGTGTCGCTCGCGCCGGCGGCGTCGAGGTCGCCGGCGGAGGTGATGCGCACGGTGCCGCCGACGCCGTTATTGTCCTCGGGCGCGCCGCCGTCGGGATCGGGGGTGCCCGCGCCGCCCCGCGACGAGATCGCCCCGGCTAGCAGCACCTCGTGGCTCGCGGCACTGGCATCGGCCGCTGCGGTGGTCACGGAGACGTCGCCGCCGTTGCCGCCCTGCACGCCCTGGGGATCGGCGGCGCCGTCGCTCGCGTCGACGCTGCCGGTTCCGCTGCCGCCGTCGACGGTGACGTCGGCGAGGGTGATCCGGCCGTCCCCGGCCGTCAGCGTCACCCCGCCGCCGGCGCCGCCGGCGCCTTCCACGCCCGCACCGCCCTGGGCGGATACGCCGCCCGTGACCTCGACGTCGCCCGCCTCGGCCGCGGTCTCCACGAGCAGGCCCCCGGCCGCGCCGCCCGTGCCGTCGAAGTGCGCCACGCCGTCGGCGTCCACCACCGCCGACGGGTCGATCCGCCCGGAGCCGCCGTCGGTGACGACGCTGAAGGAGGCACCGGAATCGCGGAGTGCGACGGACCCGACCTGCGAGCTGGCGGAGACGTCGCCGCCGAGGCCGCCGGCGCCGCCCGGGCCCGCGTCGGCGGCGAGCGCCGCGTCGAAGCCCGCGTCGCCGCCGGTCGCCACGAGATCGGCGTCGGTCGTCACGTCGTCGTAGGCCTCGAGGCGGATCGCGCCGATCTCCGCCCCCGAGTAGGCCGACTGGCCGCCGGAGCCCGCGGAGCCGCCGGCACCGGTGCCGTCTCCGCCGCTGGCGTCGAGTCGCACCGGAGTGGACGGCGAGCCCACGTCGATGCGGCCGCCCTCGGCGATCAGGCCCGTGCTGAGCAGGATCTGGCCGCCGGTACCTCCGTCCGCCCCGAACAGCTCGCCGGCGTCGCTCGCGGTGCCGAGGCCGTCGCCGCCCCGGGCGAGGAGATCGCCGGTCACGCCGATCGAGCGCGTGGCCGGCAGGTCGGCCTCCGGATCCGCGGGGTCGAGATCGGAGACGAGGGCGATCGTCCCGGCGTCGCCGCCGCGACCGGAAGGCGTGAGCCCGCCCGCGCCGTCGTCGACGAGCTGCACTACTCCGTCGCCGCCCGACGCGTCGACGCTCCCGACGCCGAGGGCGCCGGCGAGGGTGCTGATCGAGACGTCGCCGCCCGCGCCGCCGTCGCCCGGATCGGCGCTCGTGGCGTCGCCGCCGCGCGCCTGCACGCTGCCCACGCTGACGTCGCCGGTCTGGGCGACCACGGACACGTTGCCCGCCGCGACCGTGTCGACCGTGTTGCCGAACACGACCACCTGGCCCGTCCCGCTGCGCGGCGCGCCCGAGGTGGTGATCGATCCCACGTCGATGCTGCCACTGCCGACGGTCGCGATGTTCACCGCGCTCGTCGTTCCCGCGCGCACCCCCTGCGTCTCCACCGCGCCGATCGCGATGTTCGCGTCGCGGCCGGCACTCGAGGTGGTGGAGGCAGTGAAGATCCCGCCCTGCGAGAGCTTCCAGAGCAGGTCGCCACCGCCGTCGTGGGTGGCGACGTCGATGCCCACGATCTCGCCGGGCGGGACGTCCTGGCCTCCGTCCACGACCGAGAGCGACACGTCGCGGCCGGGCGAGATCGCGACGTCGTTCGCCGCGAAGGTGCCCTGGGTCTGGATGCTCTGGGTCGCCTGGAGGACGAGGTTGGCGTCGGTGCCCTCGATCTCGCTCTCGTAGATCACGAAGGGCTCGCCGCCGTCGCCCGCGTCGCCCGAGGCGATGCTGCCGGGCGTCCCGCCGTCGCCGCGCAGGAAGGTCTCGGGAGGCGTCGCGTCGTTGGTGTCGGTGCCGTCGGCGGTGCCGCCCTGGATCACGATCCGCAGCGGGTCGTAGAGCAGCGTGCCCGCCTCACCCGCTTCCGCGCTCAGGTCGACTGCGCCGCGCGACACCAGGCTCTTCGCGCCGGAGATCTCGGCGAAGCCCCCGTCGCCCCCCTCGCTGCCCCCCCGAGCGGAAACCGTCCCGTAGAAGCGCGTCGCCTCGTCGGCCCACACGATGATGCGACCGCCGTCGCCGCCCGACGTGCGCGCGTCGGCGCGCAGCACTGCGTCGGGGGACACGTAGGTTCGCGCCGCCGTGGGCGTCTCGCCGCCGCCGTGGGCGTCTCCGCCGACGAGGATCTCACCGCCGCCGGCGTCGCCCGAGGCGTCGAGCTCCGCGGCACCGATCCACAGGCGATCTCCGGTCACCGCGATGCGGCCCCCGGACTCCCCCGGGGTGTCGCCCGAGGCGTCGAGAGTTCCGTCCACCCGCACGAGTCCGTCACCGCCGGCGACCTCGATCTCCCGCGCGCGCGTGACACCCGTGTGGTTCATCGCGAGCGAGTAGGCGTCGCCGGCCGTCAGACTCACGCGTCCGCGCCCCGCGTCGAGCGTACCGGCCTGCTCGACGGCATAGCGCTCGGGGTCGGGCTCGATGGCGCGATCTGCCGTGATCAGGACGCGGCCGCCCACGCGCGCCAGCTGCACCTCGCCACCCGCCACCAGCGCGATCATCCCGTCTTCGACGGCGATGTGGCCGTAGTTCGCGACCGTCGCGCCTACCAGCAGCACCGACTGGGCGGCCGACAGCTCGGCGCCCGACGCCACCTCCACGGGACCGGAGAGATCGGTGAAGTGCTGGACGCCGGCGAGGAAGTCCTCCTCCGCCACGTGCCCCGCCGCCGCCACCAGCCCGCCGACGTCGACGATCGCCTGGTCGCCGAAGAAGACGCCCACCGGGTTCACGATCCAGACCTGTCCGTTCGAAGACAGCAGACCGTTGATCCGCGTGGGATCCGTGGACAGGACCTCGTTGAGCGTGATCGACGTCGCGTCGGGCTGATCGATCCGGACCGCCTCCTGGGGCGCGATGTCGAAGCCCGTGTACTGGATGGTGGTCCGACCCGTGTGGGTGGTGATCACCGTGAGGTCGCCGGCGCGCTCGAACTCGGCGCTGCCGGAGACGACGTTCTCGCCCTCGGGCCCGGCAAGGGAAACCCCCGGCGCCGCGAGCGCTGCGATCAGCAGGCCGGCCAGGGCCCTGGCGCGGTGACGGCGCACGGACGCCATCAGTACAGCACCGTGGCGGCGAAGTGGCCGCGCGTCTCGCCGGCGCCGTCGTGGCTGGGCGCGGCGAGGCTGTGGAGCGTGTAGCCGACGTCGCCTCGCAGGATCAGATTGCGCAGCACCTGGAGCTCCAGTCCCCCGCCCACCGAGACCAGGGTATCGGGATCCTCGCTGTCGAGCGCGTGGCTCGACGAGACGTAGGCGGCGTCGGAGAACACCCGGAAGATCAGGTCCCAGTCGGGCGCCCCGTAGACGTGGGGCGCCCGCAGGTGGAAGGCGCCCAGGCCCGGCAGCTGCGGGGGGCTGGAATCCGGGCGGAACAGACGCGGCAGGTGGAGGCGATACTCCACCGAGCCGAGGGCCAGGTTGTCGCCGACCGCGGCCGACTGCTTGTAGCCGCGCACGGTGGTGAAGCCGCCGGCGACCTGCTGAAACTGCGGGATCAGGCGGAATCCCATCGCGTACTGGCCGCGCAGCAGGAAGGCCACCTCGTGGGCCAAGGTCGAGCTCTCGGGCGTGTTCGGGTCCTCCCATCCCCAGGGATCGATCAGCGGCTCGAGGTAGAACGCGAAGCTCGCGTCCAGGCGGGTCAGGGCGAAGTCGTTGTCGGCGCGCGCGTTGCCGAACACGTCGAGCGCCGGCGGCCCGAGCAGCACGGACGTCGCGGAGTCCACCGTCGCGAGATCCGACTCGCCGGTCGGCGTCCAGCCGCCCAGCACGCCGATCCGGGCGCGCAGCGTGGAGGTGGCGGTGTCGCGGGCCGCCCGCAGGTCCACGTAGGGCAGGGCGTAGTCGACGTCCGCGGAGAGCTTGACCGTGGGCAGCTGGCGGTTCTCGACCGACACGCGCAGCCAGTCCGCGCCCGCCGCGGCGTCCACGAAGAACGAGTGGTGCTGGAAGATCTGCTTCGAGAGCTCGACCCCGGCTCCCCCCTCGGAGCCGGTCACGTCCGTGCTGGTGAAGCCCGTCTCGCGCGCGTCGAACTGGCTGTAGCCTCCGCGCAACGCGAAGCGCCACTGCGGAGCCTTCAGGGTGAACGGGGAGGAGTAGGAGCCCGAGACGGCGTGCACGTCCTGGAAGTCGCCGGTCACGTAGTCGAGCTGGAGGATGTCGTCGCGCCCCAGGAGCTGGTTGTGGGTGAAGCCGAAGCGCTCGCGGTTCACCGTCGTGGTCGAGGTGCCGGTGTTCGTGTACTGGGCGTAGGCGTACCAGGGCTTGCTCTCGGCGATGCGCAGGTTCACCGCGGTCGTGCCGGCCCGCGGACCCGGCTCGAGCTCGGCCTGCATCTGGCGCCCGGGATGGCGCGAGATCTCGTCCGCGTAGTCCTCGAGCTCGCCGACGCCCAGCAGACCGCGCGGTCCGCCGGGACGCACCGGCGACTCCTCGCGGATCCAGGCGTGGGCGGGCAGATTGGTGCGCTCGTCCACCGACAGGCCGCCGAAGCGCTCCCCGTCGGCGATGCTGGTGACCCGTGTCACCCGGCCCGTCCAGATGCGCAGGTGCAGCGTCGTGTCGCCGGGCGGGCGCAGGTCGCGTCCGGTGCCCTCCTCGACGTCGGGCACCGTGACGATCACGCCGTTGTAGCCGCGCCGGTTGAACGTGGAGACGATGTACTGGTTGATGTGCAGGATCGCGGACGCGCCGAGCTTCGCCCCGGCGGGCAGCGCCGACAGCCGCATCCGGACGGTGCGGTCCACCGGGCGGGGCGCCACGTAGGCCTCCTCGGTGGCGCGCAGCCCGACCTCGAGATCGAGCACCTCCTCGACCGGGATCTGCCGGGGATGATCGAGCGCGTACTCGACGACGATCTCGCTGACCGGGTAGATCGGCTCGTAGGTCAGGCCCAGGGCCGGCCCCGGGGCCCCGAGCAGCAGGAGGAGGACGACGAGACGCCGCATGAAGGAGCGTGAGACGGGGATCGGACGGGTCCTCTCTCCGGGGGGTCCGCAGAGTCCGCAGGCGCGAGGGTAGCGGGCCGCGCTGGGGGCGAGAAGGTCAGAGCAGGATCCCCGCCACGCAGGCGGTGGAGAAGCTCGCCAGCGTGCCGGACACGATGCTGCGCAGCCCGAGCTGTGCGACCTCCCCGCGCCGGCCCGGCGCCAGGCCCCCCAGACCGCCGAGCAGGATCGCCAGCGATCCGAAGTTCGCGAAGCCGCACAGTGCGTAGGAGGCGATCACCGCCGAGCGCGGGGCCAGCGTTCCAGCCGCCACGTACTGGCCGAGCTCCTGGTAGGCGAGGAACTCGTTCAGCACCGTCTTGACGCCCAGGAGCGCGCCGACGGCGCTGGCGTCCGCCCACGGCACTCCGAGCAGCCAGGCTGCCGGTGCGAGCACCACGCCCAGCGCGCGCTGGAGCGACAGGTCGGGCAGCCCGATCAAACCGCCCAGGGAGCCGAGCGCGTCGTTGACGAGCGCGATCAGGGCGACGAAGGCCAGCAGCATCGCCCCCACGTAGCCCGCCAGCCGCAGCCCGGCGATCGCTCCCTGCGCCGCGGCGTCGATCGGATTGACCGCGGTGCGCGGCAGGGTCGCGGGCCCGCCCCCGACCGTCTCCGGCGTCTCCTTCTCCGGCACCATCAGCTTCGCGATCGCCAGGCCGGCCGGCGCCGAGAGCAGGCTCGCGGTGGCGAGATGGCCCGCGTAGTCGCCGCCGCCCAGCATTCCGACGTAGGCGAGCATCACCGAGCCGGCGACGGTCGCCATCCCGAGCGTCATCAGCGAGAACAGCTCGGAGTGCGTCATGCGATCGAGATAGGGCGCACGATCAGCGCCGACTCGGTCATGCCCACGAACAGATTCGACACGGCGGCCAGGCTCTCGGCGCCCGAGACGCCCATCGCCCGGGCCAGCACGGCGGAGAGCGCGTCGACCACCCGCTGGAGCACGCCCAGCTGGTAGAGCACAGCGAACAGACTCCCCATGAAGACGATGATCGGGAGCACGTTCACCACGAAGGAGAAGCCCGTGTCGACGAGCGCGCCGAACACGAAGCGCACCCCCGCGTCCGTGTAGCGCAGGAGGGCTCCGACGACGGCGTTCATCAGCGCGAAGAAGGCACCGCCCACGGGCGTCTTCAGCAGCAGGAGACCGAGAGCGAGCTGGAGTCCGGCGCCCCAGGCCACCGTCCGCCAGGGGACGGCGCGGCGGTCCTCGGATAGCGCCCACGCCACGCCGAGCAGGCAGGCGAAGCCCAGGCCCGAGACTGCGCGCGATCCCAGCTCGCTCACCCGGCTTCCGGCGCCGCCGCGGCGCTCCAGGCCGCGACCAATGCGCGTGCGGCGGCCTCGGGATCGTCGGCGGCGGCCAGGGCGGCGATCACCGCGAAGCCCGCGGCGCCGGCCCGGCGCAGCGCCGCGACGCTCGCGCGGTCGACGCCGCCGATCGCAATCAGCGGGCGCGGTGCCGCGCGTGTCGCGGCGGCGGCCAGGGCCGCGACGCCACGCGGCGCGTACTCGGGCACCTTCGAGCCCGATGCGAACACCGGTCCGTAGGCGACGTAGTCGACGGGCTCCCCCGCCGCGGCGGCGACCTGCTCGGGGGTGTGGGTGGAGCGACCGATCGCGAGACGGGCACGCGCGGAGGCGGGGATGCGCGCGGGAGGCAGGTCGTGCTGACCGAGGTGCACGCCGTCGGCCTCCAGCGCCAGCGCGAGATCGAAGCGGTCGTTGACCACGAACCGGACCCCCGCCTCCCGGGTCGCGGCGCGAATCGCCTCGCCCCAGGCCAGGGCGGTGCGGTCCGTCGCGTGCTTCGCGCGCAGCTGCACCACCGCGGCGCCGCCGGCGCAGGCGGCGAGCGCCTGCTCCACCGGGTCGCGCTTCCAGCGCGGATCGTCGTCGCACAGCACGTGGAGCCCGCCCCAGTGCCGGTGCGGCTCCGGGGTCACTCCCGACCCGGAAGGGCGATCTCGAGATCGACGATCTTCTTGCGCAGCGTGTTGCGGTTGATGCCCAGCAGCGCGGCCGCGCGGATCTGGTTGCCATCCGTGCGCGCCAGAGCCGCCTCGATCAGCGGGCGCTCGACGCGCTCGATCACGCGGTGATAGACGTCGCCCGACTCCCCCTCGAGCTGCGCCTCGGCCTCCCGGCGCACGAGCTCGGCGAGGGTCGCCGCCGCGCGGGGGGCGTCGGGCTCCTGGAGGAAGGCGAAGTCCTCGGGCGTGAGCACGCTCGAGCTGCCGAGGACGAGCGCACGCTTCACGGCGTTCTCCAGCTCCCGCACGTTCCCGGGCCAGGAGTGCCGGGCCAGCAGGGCCAGCGCGTCCTCGGCGAGCGAGCGCGAGCCACCGGCCAGCTCGCCCGCATAGCGCTGGGCGAAGTGCTCGGCGAGCACCCGTACGTCCTCGCGCCGGTCGCGCAGGGGCGGCAGGTGGATCGGCACGACCCGCAGCCGGTAGAGGAGATCCTCCCGGAAGCGACCCTCGCGAACCGCGACGTCGAGATCGCGGTGGGTCGCGGTCAGGATGCGCACGTCCACCGTCTGGCTGGCGTTGCTTCCCACCGGCGTGACCTCGTGGTCCTGGAGGACGCGCAAGAGCTTCGCCTGCAGGTCGCTCGACATGTCGCCGATCTCGTCGAGGAAGAGCGTGCCGCCGGCGGCCTCCCGGAAGCGGCCCGCTCGCGCGGCGACGGCTCCGGTGAAGGCGCCCCGCTCGTGTCCGAAGAGCTCGCTCTCCAGCAGCTCGCGCGGAATCGCCGCCGTGTTGACGGCGACGAAGGGCCTCTCGGCGCGCGGACTCGCAGCGTGGATGGCGCGCGCCACCAGCTCCTTGCCCGTGCCGCTCTCGCCGGTGATCAGCACCGGGACGTCGCGCGGCGCGAGCCGGCCGATCGTCTTGAACACGTCGAGCATCACCGAGGAGCGACCGACGAGCTGCTCGCCCGGAAGCGAGCGTCGTCCGATCTCCCGGCGCAGCTGCTTCACCTCCCGCTCGAGCTCGCGCGTGCGCAGCACCTTGGTGGCGAGCGCCTTTACCTCGTCGATTCCGAAGGGCTTCACCAGGTAGTCGAGGGCGCCGCGCTTCATCGCCTCGACGGCGTTCTCGAAGGTGTTCTGGGCGGTGATGATGACGACGGCCGTGTCGAGTCCGTCGCTCTGCACGCGGTCGAGCAGCTCGATGCCCGAGAGGCCGGGCATGCGGATGTCGAGGAAGGCAAGGGCGTGGTCTCCCTTCGAGAGCGCCAGGAGCGCGGCGTCGCCGTCGTCGACGTCGGTCACGTCGCAGCCCAGCTCCTCCAGGGTCTCGCGCAGGACGAATCGGATCGACGGCTCGTCGTCGGCGATCAGCACGCGTGCCGCCAGGCCGCTCATGACCTCTCCTCTACATGGGGCCCGGGAACGGGCAGGGATACGCGCGCTCGCGTTCCGACGCCGGGCTCGGACTCGAGTCGCAGCACGCCTCCGTGGCGGGACACCCAGTGCCGGCTGACGGCCAGCCCGAGCCCGGTGCCTCCCAGACGCGTGGTGAAGAAGGGCGTGGAGAGCTGTTCGAACACCTCGCGCTCGATGCCCGGCCCGTCGTCGGCGACGGTCACGACCACCGTGGGCACGCCGGCCCCGTGCGCGGAGGGAAGCCGCTGGTCGAGGGCCATGCGCGTCTCGACGAGCAGGGTCCCCTCCCCCTCCAGAGCCTGGAGCGCGTTGCGGCCCAGATTCAGGAACACCTGGGTCAGGCGGTCGGCGTCGGCGCGCAGATCGGGGATCGAGGGATCGAAGCTCCGGTCGAGCTTCACCCCGGCCGCGACGGGATCCATGGAGAGCAGCTCCAGCACGTCGTCGAGCACGCGGTGGATGTTGACCGGGGCGAGGCGCAGCGAGTCCCGATCGTGGAACACCATCAGGTCGTCGACCAGCGAGCGGATCCGGTCGACCTCCCGGACGATCAGCGCGGCGGCCTGCTGCGACTTCTCCTCGACGGTGCGCGACGCGAGGATCTCGGCGGCGCCGCGGATCCCTCCCAGGGGATTCTTCACCTCGTGCGCGATGCCCGCCGCGATCGTGCCGTAGGCGGAGAGGCGTTCGCGCTCGGCCACGCGCTCGGCGAGGGCGTGGTGGATGGTGCGGTCGCGGAGCGCGAGCACGACGCCGGAGGGGCGCCGGCGCTCGTCCCAGAGCGGTGACGCGGCGACGTCCACGATCACGGCGGGAGAGAAGCGCCGGGGCACCACGCGGTCGTACTGGACCACCGGGCGGCCGGTCGCGAGCACCGAGCGGATCAGCGCGGCGAAGACCGGATCGCCGACCAGCTCTCCCAGATCTTCGCCCGAAGCGGCCTCCGCGGAGGTCTCGAGCATCCGACACGCCTCTCCGTTCAACAGCTCGATCCGGGCCTCGCCGTCCACCACGACCACGCCGTCGAGGACGGCCTCGAGCACTTCCTGGAGGTCGCGCTTCAATGAGATCCTCAGCTCGGCGGAGGCAGGGGGCAGCCCCGTTCAGCTCCGCTCGGCGGCCCAAGCACTGCCCAAGAATTGGGCAGCTTAGCGGTTCGCGAACGGTTTGCCTGGGCCCTGGCAGGCCCCGCGGCGCCGGATTCGGACCGCCGGTAAGGTTGGCCCCGTGCGCACCGGGATCACGGCTTCCGAAGCGCTGCGGATCGTGCTCGCGGAGGCGCGGGCGCTCGGCGCCGAGACGGTCGCCGCGAGCGACGCGCTCGGGCGCGTCCTGACCGAGGCGATCGTGTCCTCCCGCATCCTGCCACCCGCCGACAATTCGGCGATGGACGGCTTCGCCGTCCGGGCCGCCGACTGCGCGGGCGCCTCCGACAGCTCGCCCCAGCGGCTCGCGATCGCCTTCGAGGTCCCGGCCGGGGCCGCCGACGTGCCGGCGCTGCCCCCGGGCCGGGCGGCGCGGATCCTGACCGGCGCGCCGCTTCCCGCCGGCGCGGACAGCGTCGTTCGCCAGGAGGACACGGAGCGCGAGGGCGACCGGGTGGCGATCCGGGTCCCCCCCGCTCCCGGCGACCACGTGCGCCGAGCCGGCGAGGACGTCGCGCGGGGCGAAACCGTGATCGAGGCCGGGACGCGCCTCAGCGCCGCTCACCTCGGCATGCTGGCCTCGCTCGGGCGCTCGATCGTGGCCGTCCACCAGCGTCCGCGCGTGGCGATCCTCTCCGGCGGCGACGAGCTCGTCGAACCCGACGGCGACGTCTCCGGCGGACGGATCGTCTCCTCGAACTCGTGGTCGATCGCCGCCCAGTGCCGCGAGTTGGGCGCCGAGCCGGTCTACCTGGGCATCGCCCGCGACACGCCGGAAGACATCGAGGGACGTCTGCGCGCCGGGCTGGCGGCCGACGTGGTGGTGAGCTCGGCCGGCGTCTCCGTCGGCGACCGCGACTTCGTGCGCACGGTGCTCGAGAAGCTGGGCTGCCGGCTGCTGTTCTGGGGCGTTCGCATGAAGCCCGGCTATCCCCTGGCCTTCGGCCGCGTGGGACAGGACGAGCGCGGTCCCCTGGTGTTCGGACTGCCCGGCAACCCGGTGTCGGCGATGATGACCTTCGAGCAGTTCGTGCGACCGACGCTGCTGCGGTTGATCGGCGCGCGTCGGCTGCACCGACCGCTGATCCGCGTGCAGCTCGGCGAGACGCTGCGCAAGAGCGCCGGCCGCCTCCACTTCGTGCGCGTGACGCTCTTGCGCCGGGGAGACGTCGTGGTCGCTCACAGCACCGGGGACCAGGGCTCGGGCGTGCTGAAGTCGATGATCCGCGCCCAGGGAATCCTGATCTTCGAGGCCGACGCCACCGAGCTCGCGCGCGGTGCCGAGGCGAGCGTGCAGGTGCTCGACCCCGAGTTCCTCGCCTCCGAAGCTCCGGGCTTCTGACTCGGCCGTGTCCGATTCCGGAAGATTCGCGAGCGTCGCGGGGGCGGTCCTCACCGGCGGCCCCTCGACGCGCATGGGCAGCGACAAGGCCCGGCTCGAGGTCGGAGGCGTCGCCTCGGCGACGCGCGTCGCGCGCTGTCTCGCCTCCCTCTGCGAGGACGTGGTGCTGGTCGGCGGGGACCCGCCCGGGGACGCCCCCGGCCGCCGGGTCGCCGATCCGCCGGGACCGCGCAGCTCGCTGCGGGGGCTCGCCGGCGCCCTCGCCGCGGTGCGCGCGGAGCACGTGCTGGTGGTCGCGACCGATCTCCCGTTCGTCACGCCCGACCTGCTGCTCGCCCTGGTCGCCTGGCCCGCCGCCGACGCCGTGGTCCCGCGCGACGCAGAGCGCGCGCAGCCGCTGTGCGCTCTCTACCGCCGGGAGCCCGTCCTCGCCGTCGCGCGCGCGCACCTCGAGGACGGGCGGCTGGCGCTGAATGCGCTGCTCGACGCCGTGGAGACCCGCTACCTCGAGGGGGACGACCTGTCGGCGGTCGACCCCGAGCGGCGCGCGCTGACGAATCTCAACACGCGCGCCGACGTCGCCAGCGCCGAGCGGCGGGATCCGGACTGAGAGCCGCCCGACGGGCTTCGGTGTCGCCTCGGCCGCCTAGCGCTCGCGGCGCGCCGGCTCGGCGGCCGATCTGCCGAGGATGATCCGGCACACCGCTTCGAAGCGCTCCTGGGCGTCCTGACAGCGGCGGCGGAGATCCGGGTCGCCGAGGGAGCGCCCGTCGAGGTCCGGGACCAGCGCGAGCGCGCCGTCCGCGGCGCCGCTGAGGTCCTGCGCGGCGCGCTCGAGCAGCGGCTCGAGCGCCGCGACGGACGGATGCGAGCCGAGCCCGGCCTCCCGGTGGACGGCGAGCAGGTCGTTCGCGAGGCGTCGGAATTCACCGCGAACCGACATCAGCGCCCCCGCGCGCGCTCGGCCAGCAGCGTGCTGCGCACACCGGGCACGACGCGCAGCCGCTCGACCCGGCCGCCCCAGCTCTCGACGGCCTCGCGTCCGACGATCTGGTCCAGACTCCAGTCTCCGCCCTTGGCGAGCACGTCCGGCCGCAGCGCGCGGATCAGCGCGAGCGGGGTGTCCTCGCCGAAGAGCACCACCCAGTCGACGCTCGCCAGCGCGGCGATCAGCTCCGCGCGCTGGCGCTCGGGCACGATCGGCCGCCGCGGCCCCTTGAGGCGGCGCACCGAGGTATCCCGGTTCAGGGCGACGACCAGCCGGTCGCCGAAGCCCCGCGCCTGCTCGAGACTGCGGACGTGGCCGACGTGCAGCAGGTCGAAGCAGCCGTTGGTGAAGACCACCGTCTCGCCCCGGCGCTGAGCAGCGCGCACCGCGTCGCGCGCCGCGGAGCGCGTGAGCACCCGGTCGCGCGCGCGGGGGGAGCGGGTCAAGGCACGGCCCCGTCGGCGGGAGGCGCGACCTGCGGCTCCCCTTGCGACCCGGGCATGGCGCCTTCCAGCGTCTCGAGGCCGCGTCGCACGAAGCCGGGCAGCCCGGTCACGAGCCTCAGCGGGCCCGCGTTCAGGCTGCGCAGCGGCTGGGCCGTCGCGGTCGGCGCATCCCAGGGGCCGCGGATGCGGAAGTGGGCGGCGATCAGGTTGTCGGCGCCGCCCAGGATCAGGGTCCCCAGGATCGGAACGGCGCCGAGCACGCGATCCACCGGTCGGAACAGGAGCACCACGACCTCCGCATCGAGGGGGAACGGAGCATGCCCGAGATCGAGGGATCCCGCGCCGTACAGACGCACATCGGGACCTTCGAAGGTCAGGGACTCGGTGCGCGCGACGCCTTCGTCGAACTCCAGATGCGTGACACAGCGGCTGAAGCGCACGCGATCGCGGTCGCGCTGGAAGCCGAGGCCCTCGCCGGCCAGCGACAGCGCCAGCACCGCCGGGAGCTCGTGGCGCACCTGGCCATCCCTCGCATCGAGATCGACGCGACCCGATAGCGAAGCGAAGGGATGCCGTCCCGGCTGGTAGCGGTTGCGGAGCTCCGCGCTCAAGGCGACGCGGCCGCTGACCCGATCGTCGCCGAGTCCGGCGTGCTCGAAGAACGCGTCGGCGTCGAGCTCCTCGGCGGCGAGGCGAGCGTGATAGGTCAGCGCGTCCGCCCGACTCAGGTCCACTCCCCCCACTCCGGTGAGCCGGCCCGTCGGAGTGAGCTCGGCCTCGACCCCGTCGAAGGTGATCGCGGAGCCCGCAGCGCGGAAGCGACCGACCACCCGCTCGTGCGCCCAGACGGAGGTCCGCATCGGCCCGATCTCGAAGGATCCGACGGACCAGGCCCCCGCTGGCGGAGCCTCGCTCCCGGCGGCCTGCCGCGTGCGGAGTGCCGTCGAGGCGGCGGGCGCGCTCTCGGGGACCGTCGCAGCCCCCGCCTCGAGGTGCGCGGTCAGGTGCATCGGGTCGTCGCTCCACTCGAGCGTGCCGCGGAGCGGTACGTCGGCCCAGGTGGCGCGCCGGAGCTCCCCCTTCAGCCCGCCCGCGCGGGCGTCCACGGCGAGCTCGACCGAGCGCATCGGCCACAGCAGGGCGGGGTGGTCCAGGCGCTCGAGACGGACCTCGACGTGCGGCGGAGAGAAGTCGGGATTGGGCTGGAACAGCGAGAGCAGCAGGGGCAGGCCCAGCAGCTGGACCTGCTCGGAGTCGGGGACGCGATCGTCGAGATTCGAAGCCAGCAGGTGGGAGACCCCGTCGAGCTGGAGATCGAGTCGGGGCAGCGCGAAGCCGCCGCGCACGCCGCGGACGTCGCGCAGCACCAGGCGGTCGCCCCGCCAGGACGCGTCGATCGCGATCTGCTCGATCGCGTCGCGCTCGCCGAGCCGCAGCCTCAGGTCCTCGAGGCGGGCCCGCAGCGCGAGCCCCTGCGGCAGACCGGCGACCCCATCGGAGGTGAAGTCGTCCCAGCCTCCGACGGGACCCCGCGCGCGGGCCGTCAGCTCCACCACGCGTCCGCCGTCCAGCGCGTCGAGGGCGACCCGGGCGTCCTCGAGCCAGCTCGCTCGCATGCCGGTCAGCAGGTCGCGCAGATCGTCGACGGCCAGCTCCTGGAGGCGCAGCCGCACTCCGAGCGACGAAGCCGCAGTGATCGGACGTGCCAGATCGGCGTCGATCGCGAAGCTCAGTGGACCGCTCCGGATGCGTGCTCCCGTGACCGCGACCCGCTTCGCGTCGATCACGGCGCGACCGCGCGCGGCGACGCGCGGCGCGGCGAGCAGGGGTCGGTCGTCCGAGGTGAGCCACGCGAAGTCGCGCGCGACCAGGTCGAGGTCGATCTCGGCGGACTCGGGATCGTCCGCCTCCAGGTCCGCGACTCCGCTGACCCAGCCCCTGGGCCCCGAGTGCCGGGCTCCCAGACGGCCGCCGAGCCACCCGAGGTCGAGGTCGGTCGCGGTGACGGTGGCGCGCAGCGCCCCGCGGTCGCGTCGGACCACCTCCGCCTCGAGCAGGCCCCGGTGGGCCCCCCCGGCGCGGATCCGTGCCTGCACCACCAGGCTGTGCCGGCCCCGCAGTCGGCTCTGGCTGAGCTCGCCGTTCAGATCCTCGAGGACCACGTCCTCACCGCCCGCGCCATCGCGCAGCTCGATCCGTCCATCGCGCAGCCGCAGCGTGTCGGCGAAGAGCGGAGCCGCCAGGGCGGCGGCAACACCGTCCCGAAGCTTTGCGACGGGATCCCCGGCGGCGTCCGCCGCGCCGGGGGTCGTCTCGGCCGCACTCTCGCCCCAGGGCCACGGCGAACGGGAACCGCCGCTCTCGATCTCCAGGGTCGCCCCGTCGAGCTCGAGACGGGTGAAGTGCACTTCGCCGACCAGCGCCGCGGCCAGGCTCACCCGGGCCCGCGCGCGCTCCACGGCGAGCCTGCCGTCCCACAGCGCCAGCCCGTGGGCCTCCAGTTCCATGGGAAGGCCCGGCTCGATCCGAAGAGCCGCCAGGCTGCACGGAGCCCCGGTCGCGGCCGCGATCTGGCTCTCGGCCAGCCTGCGCAGGTGTTCGGGGCCGAGCTTCGTCCCCACGTACAGCCCGCCGACCCCCGCAGCCAGAGCGAGGACCGCTGCGCCCCCCCAGCACAGCCTCCGCCCCCAGCTGCTCACGACCCCTTTGGGGACCTCCTCTCGGGGCCTCGTCGCCTGGGGGCGATGCGCTCACGCGTGTGCGTCGGAGGCCTCGATCCCGTGCCGCTGCCTGCGGATTGCATCCGGGGCGCCCTCCCCTCAGCGCGCGGCCAAGGCCGCATTCTCGCTAAAGAAATCCCACGTGCGGACGAAACGCCTGCCAAGTGAGAGGAACCCAGTCGGCTTCACGTCCGTGTCCAGTCGACCGTAGGGGAGTGCGTGGGGATGGAGAGTAATCGATCGAAGGCGATTCGGAAGAATCGGGTCCGCGAGCTGCGGGAGAACCGCCTGATGACCCAGGCGCAGCTGGCTCGCAAGGCCAAGGTCGCCCTCCGCACGATCCATAGCGTCGAGAAGGGCATGAACTGCCGCATGGACACCAAGCGGAAGATCCTGCTCGCGCTGGGTCTGCGATTCGAAGACAAGGATCACGTCTTCCCGCCGAGCCGACTGTACGCGGAAGATCTCTCCGCGGACCCGAGCTCCTCCTCTCCCTCGCGCTACTGACCGACCGGCCGCGTCGGAGCTCCCCTCACCGGATCGCGATCCCGGTTCGGTACTATCGGAGCGCGCGGCCAGCGCGACAGCCCTGCGCGTCTGAGCCGACGACGGAAGCGGGGGCATCTCCATTCCGGATCGAGTCACACTGCTCGCCGACGTCGCCGAGATCGTGGCGCGGTCGCACGACCTGCACGAGACGCTCGGCAACGTGGTCGATCTGGTCGGCAAACGCCTGGATGCCGACGCCTGCTCGATCTATCTGGTCGAGGCCGACCTCACCCGTCTGACCCTCTCGGCCACCAACGGGCTGCACCGCGAAGCGATCGGCAAGGTCCAGCTCCCGCTCGGCGAGGGCCTCGTCGGCCTTGCGGCCCAGCTGCGCCAGCCGGTCGTCAGCAACGACGCCCAGAATCACCCTCACTACAAGTACTTCCCGGAGACCGGCGAGGAGCGCTTCGCCTCCCTGGTCGCGGTGCCACTGCTCATGCGCGGCGTGACGATCGGCGTCCTGGTCATCCAGACCCTGGAGCCGCGCGACTTCGAGCCCAACGAGGTGGACGTATTCCAGACCTGCGCCCAGCTGATCTCGCCGGTGGTGATGAACGCGCGCCTGCTCTCGCTCGTGGACGAATCCGAGGACGCGATCCAGCGCAGCTCGGCAGAGCTCGCCTCCCACGGCGTTCCGGTGCCGGGTCGCGACGAGCAGCGCGCCGATCGCAACGTCGAGTTTCGCGGTCTGGGCACGTCGCGCGGTATCGCGATCGGCCGCGTCTACCGGATGGAGAATCCGCTGGACCTGGCGAGGCTCGAGTACGAGCCGCGCGCAAGCGTCGAAAAAGAGGAGAGCGACCTGGTCCAGGCGCTCGCGGTCGTGCGCCGAGACCTCGACACCAACCGGGAAGAGCTGGGCGATCGCTTCGGACCCGACTTCTCCGCCGTCTTCCACACCCACATCCAGATCCTCGAGGACAAGGGCTTCGTCTCGAAGCTGCGTCAGGCGGTGCGCGCGAGCGGAGATGCCCGCGCCGCGCTCCTGGACGTGCTCACCGCCTACCGCAAGACCTTCGGCCGCATCGAAGACGCCTACTTCCGCGACCGCATGATGGACGTCGAAGACGTCGGGCGGCGGGTGATGGAGCAGCTGCTGGGAGACCGGCACCAGCGCGCGACGATGGAGTCCAACTCGATCGTCGTCACCGACAACATCCTGCCGGGTCACTTCGCGCGGCTCGATCTCGATCGCGTGGCGGCGATCGTGTCGGAGCACGGCGGGCCGACCTCTCACGGGGTGATCTTCGCGCGCACGCTCGAGATCCCGGCCGTCACGGGGGTGTCCGGGGTGTGCGAGCTCGTGCGTCCGGGCGAGATCGCGATCGTGGACGGCGGCGAGGGCACCGTCTTCCTGTCGCCCGACGATCAGCTTCTGGCGGAGTACGAGCGCGCCCGCGAGCGCTACGAGATCGCCGCCGAGCACCTCGACGCGCTGCGCGAGCTTCCCGCCGAGACGCGCGACGGCCGTCGCATCGCGCTGACCGCCAACTGCGGCCTGGTGAGCGACCTGCGTCTCGTGGAGCAGCACGGCGCCCAGGGCGTCGGGCTCTTCCGCACCGAGATGCTGGCCTTCGCCCACCGCGGCTTCCCCGAAGAGGACGAGCAGGAGCAGCTCTACGAGCGCGTGGCCAACGTCATGGCGCCTCGACTGGTCACGATCCGCACTCTCGACCTCGGAGGCGACAAGGAGGTCGACGCCCTCGTCCTGCCCCACGAGGAGAATCCCCAGCTCGGCTGTCGCTCGATCCGGCTGTCGTTCACGCATCTCGAGGCGTTCCGGGCCCAGCTGCGCGCGATCCTGCGCGCGAGTGCCGCGGGCAACGTGCGGCTGCTGCTGCCGATGATCTCCTCTATCGACGAGCTGCGCCGGGCCCGCGAGATCATCGCAGAGACACAGGAGGCGATGCGGCACACCGGGAAGCCCTTCGATCCGGAGATGCCCGTCGGCGTGATGATCGAGGTGCCCTCGGCCGCCCTGATCGCGGATCGGCTGGCCCGGGAGTGCGATTTCTTCAGCGTCGGTACGAACGATCTCACTCAGTACACGCTCGCGGTGGACCGGGGCAACGAGCACATCGCGCACCTCTTCGACCCGCTCCACCCCGCCGTCCTCAACCTGATCGATCTCTCGGTGCGCGGTGCGGCGAGCGCCGGGATCCCGATCTCGGTATGCGGAGAGATGGCCAGCAACCCGCTCGCCGTGCCGATCCTGGTGGGAATCGGAATCGGCGAGCTCTCGGGAACGCCCAGCGCGGTGCCGATCGTGAAGGAGATCGTGCACGCCCTCGACCTGAACGACGCCGAGGCCGATGCGCGGTGCGCCAGAGAGGCGGGGACCGCGATGGAGGTGCGGCGGATCGGCGCCGAACGGCTGAAGTCGGTCGGTCTCCTCGAACATCCGGACATCGGATCCTGGCTGCGGCGGATCGTGGACCGGGAGCTGTCGGTCTGACGCGCCGAGCACTCCCGGCTCTCAACCGAAGAGCGCGATCAGGGCGACTCCGGCCACCGTCGCCAACGCCCCCACGACCCGCGGTCGCCCCGGGCTCTCGCGCAGCCACGACACCCCGAGCAGAACGGCGAACACCACGCTCGACTGGCGGACGGCGACGACGTAGCTGACCGACGCCGTCTCGAGCGCGCGCAGGATCAGCGTGTATCCCACGAAGGAGATCACTGCGGCGGCGGTCGCGCGCCCGAGCTGACTGCGCGCCGCGGCGCGCAGGGACGCGGCACCGCGGGAGGCCAGCACCAGCGGCGCGAAGGCCAGCGCATGGCACACGAAGAGCAGGAGCGAGTAGGTGATCGCTCGTGGCACCGGACCCGGCCACCGGCTCGCCGACAGCTGGGCCATCGCCGCCTTGTCCACCAACGAGTATCCGACGGTGGCCAGCAGGGTGAGATAGGCGAAGCGAGTGGCCGGACCTGTGAGCGATCCCCTGCGCAGCCCGGGGCCCACGTGGACCAGCCACATCCCCGCCACCACGATCAGGATCCCCAGAGCCCCGACCGGGCGGATCGTCTCCCCGAACAGGGGGACCGCGATCAGGGGCAGGAAGGCCGGCGTCGAGCGCGCGATCGGATAGACGAGGGACAGGTCGCCGTGCTCGTAGGCGCGGCTCATCCAGTACAGATAGAGCGCGTGGATGGGGCCCGTGAGCGCGAGCAGGATCCACACCTCGCTCGAGATCGCGCGCCACGGGATCCAGGCCGCCGCCGCCGCGAGGCACGCGACGGCCAGCCAGCTCTGGAGCAGGTTGAAGCACAGCGGATCCCCGCTCTGCTTGATCGCGACGCTCCAAACCGCGTGGAGGAACGCCGAGGCGAGGACCAGCGCGAGAGCGGTGAGCGACAAGGAGGGAAGGGTACCGGCGCTGATCCCGGCGGGGAGAGTCGGGCCGGAGTCGACCCTGGATGGAGCGCGTGCTAACCCTTCGCGCGCTCGCGGTCCGCCCGAGCACCGGCCGATCGGACCGGGTCGGCCCTTCGAGCGTTCGGTCCCGCCGACCCCGAGCTCGCGCCGGATCATCCCAGCGAACCCATCGCCGTGGTCCCTCGGAGCCCCATTCCCATGGCAGAAGCGGCCCTACAGACTCTCCGCGGTTACGTCTCTCTCACCAAGCCGCGCATCCTGCTCCTCGTGATCTTCACCGGGCTCCCGGTCATGGGCATGGCGGCTGGCGGGTGGCCGGCGCCGGGCTTCGTCGCCGCGACGCTGCTGGGCATCGCGCTCGCCGCCGGCGCGGCGAACACCTTCAACTGCTACCTCGAGCGCGACCTGGACGCGCGCATGGACCGCACGCGCATGCGTCCCCTGCCGGCCCGGGAGCTGGCCCCCGGCGCAGCACTCGCCTTCGGTCTCGCCCTGTCGGTGATCTCGACGGCCCTGCTCCAGGCGATCGCGGGGCCGGTCGCGGCGGCGCTCGGCGTCGCGAGCATCCTGTTCTACGTCTTCGTCTACACGGTCTGGCTGAAGCCGCGATCGCCGCTCAACGCAGTGATCGGAGGCGCCGCCGGGGCAGCCGCTCCGCTGATCGCCGACGCGGCGGTCAACGGGCGCGTCGGGGCCGCTGGCTGGCTGCTGTTCGCGATCATCTTCCTCTGGCAGCCGCCCCACGTGTGGGCGATCGCGCTGTTCCGCAAGCAGGACTACGCGAGAGCCGGAATCCCGATGCTCCCCAACGCGATCGGCGACCAGCCGACCCGGCGGCGCATGCTGCTCTACACGCTCGCCCTCGTTCCGTTCACTCTGGCGCCGTTCGCCCTGGGTCTCCTCGGGCCGCTCTATCTCGTCAGCGCGATCGGGCTCGATGCCTGGTTCCTGTGGAACGTGATCCGGGTGCTGCGCGAGCGCAGTGACGCCGCCGCCCGCCGCGCCTTCCACGTATCGCTCGGGTACCTGTTCGCGCTGTTCCTGGCGATGCTGGTGGACCGGGCGCTGTACCAGCTCTAGCCCGTCTCGCCCTCGGTCCGCGGGCGACGCCGCGAGGCGCGGGGCATCGGAGCCGACTCCCCGGGCTCCGAGCGGGCGCCGGAGCGGGCGCGTTTCAGCGAAGGCGCCGAGCGGGTGCGGGCGGGCTTGCGCGTGGGCGCCTCGGCCAGGCGGAACGGCGGATAGACCGGGACCTGTGCGGTCACCGTGGTCCCGTCCGGGCGGATCAGCACCCGCTCGACGACCCCGATCGGCTCGAGCTTCGCCCCCTGGACCTCTCCCAGCTTCTCGCTCTCCTCCGCCTCGACGCGTCGGGCCACGGCGTCTCCTTCGCGCTGTCTCCGCTCCTATGGATCGGCGAACCGGCCGCCGGGTTACAGACCCGGTTTGGTAGGGCGATGAAAAGGCGAAAATCCACCCCAAAAGAAAACCCGCTCTCGGCGGGTTGCTGTGCGCGACGCGATCCGGAAATTGTAGCACGATTCTTGCGTCGATCAAGGCCCGACGCACAAGATCGGCCCGAACCGTGAAATCCGGCTCCGGGCGGGCCCGAAATCGGGCCCCGGACCTCAAGAACGCGGTTCTAGCCGACCACGTTCACGAGTCGGCCCGGCACCACGATCACCTTCTTCGGGGCCCGTCCCGACAGGTGGCGCTGGACGTTCTCGCAGGCCAGCGCGGCCGAGCGGACGGTCTCCTCGTCCGCGTCGGCGGGCACCTCGATCTCGTCGCGGCGCTTCCCGTTCACCTGGACGGCCAGCCGGACCACGTCCTTCACGAGCAGGGCGGGATCCGCCTCAGGCCAGGGGGCGAGCGCGACCGACGTCTGGTGCCCGAGGTCGTGCCAGAGCTCTTCCGCGAGGTGGGGTGCGAAGGGAGCCAGCAGGCGCACGAAGGCCACGGCTGCCTCCCGGGTCAGGGGCGCATCCCGGACGATGTCGCGCACGAACACCATCAGCTTCGAGATCGCCGTGTTGAAGCGCATGCCCTCGACGTCCTCGGTGACCCCGATGACCGTCTCGGCGGTGAGCCGGGCCTGCTCGGGCGTGCCCGCTCCGGGCCCCAGATCGCCCCGGCCCTCCTCGTCCGCCACCAGCCGGTGGGCCCGCTGGAGAAAGCGGTGCAGACCGGGAATCGCCTCGTCCGACCACGGCGCACCCTTCTCGATCGGGCCCATGAACATTTCGTAGAGACGCATCGCATCGGTGCCGAAGCGGGAGACCACCTCGTCCGGGTTCACCACGTTGCCCCGGCTCTTCGACATCTTCTCGGTCACCGTCTCGAGGAGCAGGTCGGTATCGGGGTGGAACGGCTGTCCGTCGACCCAGCGCACCGCCGCCGCGTCCACCCAGCGTTCCTTCAGCTCGGCCCCGGTGGTGGCGTGCCGAGGCGTCTCCCCGTCGAGGACGACGTCCGAGGCCGCGAAACGCGTCGCCTTCCCCTCCGCCACGTCGCTCGGATCGTCGTCGTAGTAGCGGTAGCTGTAGCCGAGCACCATGCCGGGGTTCAGCAGCTTCTGGAAGGGCTCCACCGTGTGCACGAGCCCGAGGTCGTAGAGAACCTTGTGCCAGAACCGCGAGTAGAGCAGGTGGAGCACGGCGTGCTCGGCCCCGCCGACGTACAGGTCGACGGGCATCCAGTAGTTCTCGGCCTCGGCCGACCACGGGGCCTCGTCGTTGTGGGGGTCGCAGAAGCGCAGGTAGTACCAGCAGCTGCCCGCCCACTGCGGCATCGTGTTGGCGTCCCTCAGCGCGGGCTCGCCGGTCTCGGGGTCGCGCGTCTCCAGCCACTCCCGGCTGCGCGCCAGGGGCGGCTCGAACTCACCCGAGGGCTTGAAGTCCTCGAGCTCCGGCAGCAGCACGGGCAGCTCCGACTCGGGCACCAGGGCGGTGCTGCCATCGCGACGGTGGACGACGGGGAAGGGCTCCCCCCAGTAGCGCTGCCGGCAGAACAGCCAGTCGCGCAGCTTGTAGCTGGTGGACTTCTCGCCGCGACCGTGCTCCTCGAGCCAGCTGCACATCCGCTCCTTCGCCGCTTCGGTCCCGAGACCGTTCAGGAAGTCCGAATGGACCGCTCGCCCTGGACCCTCGTAGGCGGCGCGCTCGACGTCGCCGCCCGAGACCACTTCGACGATCGGCAGATCGAAGGCCCGCGCGAACTCCCAGTCGCGAGCGTCGTGACCCGGAACGGCCATGATCGCGCCCGTGCCGTAGCTGGCCAGCACGTAGTCGGAGATCCAGATCGGAATCGCCTTGCCGGTGACCGGGTGCAGGGCGCGAGCGCCGATCGCGACGCCGGTCTTGGTCTGGTCGGCGACCCGCGATCTCTCGCTGCGGCGAGCGGTCTGCTCGACGTAGCGGGCCACGGCCTCGCGACGGTCTTCGCTGGTGAGTCCGGCGACCCGTGGGTGCTCGGGGGCCAGCACCAGATAGGTGGCCCCGAACAGCGTGTCGGGCCGCGTGGTGAACACCTCGATGCGGTCCTCGGAGCCCTCGACGTCGAAGACGATGCGGGCTCCCACCGAGCGCCCCACCCAGTCGCGCTGCATCTTCTTGATCGGCTCGGGCCAGTCCACGAGCTCGAGATCGTCGATCAGGCGGTCGGCATAGGCCGTGATGCGAAGCATCCACTGGCGCATCGGAACCCGTATCACCGGATGGCCACCCCGCTCGCTCTTGCCGTCGATCACCTCCTCGTTCGCCAGCACGGTGCCCAGAGCGGGGCACCAGTTCACGGGCACCTCGGCGTAGTAGGCGAGGCCGGCCTCGTAGAGGCGCTGGAAGATCCACTGGGTCCACTTCACGTAGCCCGGATCCGTGGTGTCGATCTCGCGCGACCAGTCGTAGTCCAGACCGAGCGAGGAGAGCTGGCGCTTGAAGGTCTGGATGTTGCGACGCGTCGTCTCGCGGGGATGAGTGCCCGTCTCGATCGCATACTGCTCGGCCGGCAGGCCGAAGGCGTCCCAGCCCATCGGATGGAGCACGTTGAAGCCGCGCATCCGCTTGTAGCGGGAGACGATGTCGGTGGCGATGTAGCCCTTGGGATGTCCGACGTGCAGCCCGGCGCCGGAGGGGTAGGGGAACATGTCCAGCACGTAGAATTTGGGCTTGCTCGGGTCGAGCTCCGCGCGGAAGACCTGGTTCTCCTGCCACCAGGCCTGCCACTTCGCCTCGATCGCCGCAGGGTCGTAGGGCATGGTCGGGGGAATCTAATGGATCGCTCCGGCAGCGGGGAGTCGCGCCGCGACGCTCGAACCGACGGAGAAGACCGCCCCGAGGTCGCGGCCCCGGAAATCAGGCAAGCTTCGTCCGTGACCGAGCCGCTGCCGACGCCCCGACCGATCTACATCGTCTCCGATGGAACCGGCGACACCGGCGCCGCGGTGGCGAAGGCGGCGCTCGCCCAGTTCCGAGTCGACAGCAAGCTCCGGCGCTTCGGCGGCATTCGACAGGCCTCTCTCGCGCGCCGCGTGGTGGCCGAAGCCGAGCGCGTCGGTGCCCTCGTCTTGTTCACGCTGGTCGACCGACGCGTGGCGCAGGGCCTGCTCCAGGAGGCCGAGGCGCGGGGCGTCCCCACCTTCGACGTCCTCGGCGGCATGATCGCGAAGGTGGCCGAGCACCTGAAGGCCGTACCGAGGTCCCAGCCGGGCCTCCTCCACGGCTTCTCGGACGACTACTTCCGGCGCATCGAAGCAGTCGAGTTCGCGGTGCGCCACGACGACGGAGCCAACCTCCGCACCCTCTTTCTCGCGGACCTCGTGCTCACCGGGGTGTCGCGCACGTCGAAGACTCCGCTCTCGATGTACCTGGCCCAGCGCGGGTACAAGACCGGGAACGTCCCGATCGTCCCGGGCATCGAGCCGCCTCGCGAGCTGCTGGAGCTGGACCCGAAGAAGGTCTTCGCCCTGACGGTCGATCCCTCGCTCCTGCTCACGATCCGCCAGGCCCGCGTTCGCACGCTCGGGGCGCCTCCCTACAGCACCTATGCCGACCCCGAGACGCTGATCGACGAGGTGCGTCGCGCGCGCCGCCTCTATCGCGAGCAGGGCTGGCAGGTGATCGACATCAGCGGTCGGGCGGCGGAGGAGAATGCCGCGCGGATCCTGCGCCACTTCGAGATGGACTAGGCGGACCGCGCGCCGGGCCTCGGCCTGGCTGCCTCCTAGACCCCGAGTGGCCTCCCGCAGCGCGCCAGGAAGGCCCGCGGCGCCATCACCTCGGCGCCGCGGTGGCGGGCCTTGGCGGCGAGTCGCCGGTCTGCCGTGACCAGGACGACGGAGCCGGCCGTGTCCTCGCGGATGCGCCCGAGCAGCCATTGATCGGCGTCGGGGGCGAACACCGAGCGCACGCGGCCCGGCGCCGGCGCGTCGGGCGGGTGGGCGCCGTCGAAGACCACCCAGATCTCCGCGTCCGGGTCGTCGAAGGTGGCGATCCGCCCGAGCAGCTCGCCGCGGTGGCGCGAAGACCACCAGCCCTCGCGCGCGCGCCCGGCCAGGAGCCCGACGTTCAGGACGTTGTACCCGTCCACCAGCCAGACGCGGGGCGTGGGGTCGCTCGTTTCCACGACCGAAGCGTACCTGCGGCCGTTTGCCGCGGCGTCGCCCTCGAGAGCCGCCGCCACGGCCATTCCGCCGGCGACGAACGCGGCGATCACGGCGAGCGCCTCGGCGACGCCCCGCGCGAAGCGGCGCAGCCCGACCACGCTCGCGCGGGGTTGGACGCGATCCACGGGACATGCGAGCGGGGCCTGTGAGGGTCGGATCTCCACGATCTCCTCCTTCGAGAGGAGCGTCGACCGTCGCCGTGACGGATCCGGTCACGAGGGGGCCCTTGCCGGCCCGCAGCCGCTGGCCTACGCAGACCCCATGGCCGGATCCCTGCGGATCGCCCTCGTCCAGATGCGGGTGGAAGAAGACCCGGCAACCAACCTGACGCGTGCCCTGGAGCAGCTCGACGCGGCCGCCCAGCGGGGTGCGCGCCTGGCCTGCCTTCCGGAGCTGTTCCGCTCCCGTTATTTCTGTCAGAGCGAGGACGCGCGCCACTTCGACCTCGCCGAGCCGATTCCGGGCGAGAGTACCGAGGCGCTGTCGAAGCTGGCCGCCGAGCGCGAGATGGCGATCGTGGCCTCGCTCTTCGAGCGGCGCGCCCAGGGCGTCTACCACAACACCGCCGTGGTGATCGACGCGGACGGCAGGCCGGTCGGCGTCTACCGCAAGATGCACATCCCCGACGACCCGCTGTACTACGAGAAGTTCTACTTCACGCCCGGCGATCTCGGATTCCAGGCCTTCACGACGAGGCCGGCGCGGATCGGGGCCCTGGTCTGCTGGGACCAGTGGTTCCCGGAGGCCGCCCGGCTGACTGCGCTCTCCGGCGCGCAGGTGCTGTTCTACCCGACGGCGATCGGCTGGCAGTTCGACGAGGGTGAGTCGGTCGACTCCGCACAGCAAGATGCCTGGGAAACGGTGCAACGCGGCCACGCGATCGCCAACGGCGTGTTCGTGGCGGCGGTGAACCGCGTCGGCCGGGAGGGGGGGATCCGCTTCTGGGGACAGTCGTTCCTGGCCGATCCCTTCGGCCGGGTGCTGGCCCGTGCGTCTTCGGACGAGGAGGAGACGCTGATCGTCGACTGCGACCTCGGGGCGATCGAGGAGGTGCGCCGCAACTGGCCCTTCCTGCGAGACCGCCGGATCGACGCCTACGCGGAGATCGGCAAGCGCCTGAGAGACTAGGGGTGCGCTGGCCCGCGGAATGGGAGCCCCACCGGGCGACCTGGCTCTCTTGGCCGCACAACCCGGAGACCTGGCCGGGGCACCTCGAGGCCGCCCGCAGCGAGTACGGCGAGATCGTGCGTGCGCTCGCGGGGCGCGAGAGCGTCGAGCTCCTGGTGCCGGACGAGGCGACCGCGGCCGACGTCCGGGCACGCCTGCGCGCGGTCGGTGTCGATCCCGACGCGGACGTCCGCCTCCATCTGCTGCCGACCAACGACTCCTGGCTGCGCGACAGCGCGCCGATCTTCGCCGTCGACGAGATCGGCCAGCGCGTGGCCCTGGACTTCGGCTTCGACGCCTGGGGCGGGAAGTATCCGCCGTGGGACCTCGATGCGGCGCTCGGCGCGCGCGTCGCGGCGCTGGCGGGAATCCCGTGCAAGACGCCGGGCTTCGTGCTCGAGGGCGGATCGATCGACGGCGACGGGCAGGGGGTGATCCTGACCACCGAGTCGTGTCTCCTCAACCCCAACCGCGAGAAGCCGGCGCGCCGCCACGAGCAGATGGAGAAGCGCCTCGGGCGCTGGCTCGGGGCCCGGCGCGTCGTCTGGCTGGCCGGAGGGATCGAGTCCGACGACACCGACGGGCACATCGACGACTGTGCGCGCTTCGTCGCGCCGGGAGTCGTGGTGGCGGCCACTTCTTCCTCGGGTCCGGATGCGCCGATGCTCGCGGAGAACCGACGCCGGCTGGTCGCCGCCGGCCTGGAGGTGCACGACCTGCCGATACCTCCGGTCCACTGTGTCGACGGCCAGCCGTGTCCCGCGAGCTACGCCAACTTCTACCTGGCCAACGGCGTCGCGCTGGTCCCCGTCTTCGGCGCGTCCTCGGACGAGCGGGCCCTAGCCGTGATGCGCGACCTGCTACCCGGACGCGACGTGGTCGGCGTGCCCTGCTCGACGCTGGTCCTCGGGCTCGGGGCGATCCACTGCCTCTCTCAGCAGGAGCCGGCGCTGCCCGTTCCCGTGTCGGCTGGCTGACCCGGGCGGCACGGCGCTTTCGCCCGCCTCCGCTTTCGCAAGTACCCGAGATTCGTTATTACGGGAGCGGCCCCCACCGGGCCCGAGACCCCCTGTCGAGTCCCCCGTCGCGAAGCGGACGAGATCCGGCGCGGCGCCCATCCCATCGAGGTTGCGATCTGGTGGAAGTCATCCGTCACGACATCGTCATCGTCGGCGGGGGGGGCGCGGGAATCCGCGCCGCCATCGCCGCCGTCGAGGCCTCGCCCGACGCCTCCGTCGCCATGGTCTCGAAGGTCTACCCGATGCGGAGCCACACCGTGTCGGCCGAGGGCGGAGCCGCCGCCGTGGCGCGCTCCGACGACAGCCTCGAAATGCACGGCTACGACACCGTCAAGGGCTCCGATTTCCTCGGCGACCAGGACGTGATCCAGTACTTCGTCGAGCAGGCGCCGAAGGAGCTCACGCTGCTCGAGCACTGGGGCTGTCCTTGGAGCCGCAACGAGGACGGCACCGTTGCGACGCGCGCCTTCGGCGGGATGAGCACGAAGCGCACCTGGTACGCCGCCGACAAGGTCGGCTTCCACATGCTCCACTCGCTGTTCCAGCACTCGCTGCGCTTCGATCGGATCGTCCGCTACGACGAGCAGTTCGTCACCAAGCTCCTGGTGGACGGCGGCGCCGTGCGGGGCGTCGCGTCGCTCGACGTCCGGGAAGGCGTCGTGCGCGCGATCCTCGGTCGGGCGGTGATCCTCGCCACCGGTGGTGCGGGGAAGATCTTCCCCTTCACCACCAACGGGAACATCAAGACCGGCGACGGGATGGCGCTCGCCTACCGCGCCGGCGTGCCGCTCAAGGACATGGAGTTCGTCCAGTACCACCCGACCGGGCTGCCGGGGACCGGCATCCTGATCACCGAGGCGACCCGCGGTGAGGGCGGCCACCTGAAGAACGCCGAAGGTGAGCGCTTCCTGGTGACGCGCGACTACGGCGTCGGCACGAAAGCCGAGCTCGGTCCGCGCGACATGATCTCGCGCGCGATCGTCCAGGAGATCGAGGCCGGCCGCGGCGTGAAGGGGCCCTACGGCGAGTACGTGCACCTCGACCTCACCCACCTCGGCGAGGCCGCGATCGACAAGAAGCTGCCGATGGTGCGCGAGCTCGCGAAGATCTACGCGGGCGTCGATCCGGTGTACGAGCCGATTCCGATCCGCCCCGTGGTGCACTACATGATGGGCGGCGTCGACACGGACATCGACGGGGCGACCTCGCTCCCCGGTCTCTATGCCGCGGGCGAGGTCGCGTGCGTCTCGCTCAACGGCGCCAACCGCCTGGGCTCGAACTCGCTCACCGAGTGTCTGGTGTTCGGCGCCCGCGCCGGGCGCGAGGCCGTCCGCTACGCCGCCGGCACCGACGCCGGCGGCGAGGCCGCGAGCCGCCAGCAGGCCGAGGAGGAATCGGCGCGGCTGGCGTCGGCGCGCGACGCCCGGAGCGGAAGCGAGAAGCTCTCCCAGCTGCGGCGCGAACTGAATCGGACCATGGAGAGCGGCTGCGGCGTCTACCGAGAGCAGGCTTCGATGGACGAGACCGTGCGCACCCTCGCCCAGCTCAAGCAGCGCATGAGCGAGGTCCGACTCGAGGACTCGAGCACCGTGTTCAACACCGAGATCACGGCGGCGCTCGAGCTCGACAACATGCTCGAGGTGGCCGAGGCGCTCGCGGTGTCGGCAGCCCACCGACGCGAGTCGCGCGGCGCGCACACCCGGCGCGACGCCCCGACGCGCGACGACCACAACTATCTCTACCACACGCTCTGCTACTACGACGCCGCGGGTCCGCGGCTGGGTCGCAAGGACGTGACGCTGGGCAAGTGGGTGCCGGAGGAGCGGAAGTACTAGATGGCCGAGAACAGGAAGACCTTCGTCGTCACCCGCTTCGATCCCGACCGGGACGAGGCGCCGCGCAAGCAGAGCTACGAGGTGCCGGTCCAGCCCGACTGGAAGGTGCTCGACGGGCTCAACTACATCAAGGACGAGCTCGACGGCTCGCTCTCCCATCGCTGGTCGTGCCGGATGGCGGTGTGCGGGAGCTGCGGGATGATGGTGAACGGAAAGCCGTCGCTGACCTGCAAGGACCCGCTCTCCAACTATGGCGACAAGGTCGACGTCGCCCCCCTCGCGAACTTCCCGGTGGTGCGCGATCTCGTGATCGATCTGGACGGCTTCATGGAGAAGCTGCAGAAGGTCAAGCCCTGGATCATCGTCGCCAAGGAGAAGGCGGTGGAAGAGGGCACCTATCGCCAGTCTCCCGAGGAGCTCGAGTACTTCCGCCAGTTCAGCATGTGCATCAACTGCATGCTCTGCTATTCGGCCTGCCCGGTCGTCGGCAACGAGCCCGAGTTCCTCGGACCGGCCGCGATCGCGCTCGGCCACCGCTACAACATGGACTCCCGCGACGAAGGGCAGCACGAGCGCAACGAGGTGTTCCGCGGCGAGGGGACGGTCTTCGCCTGCTCCTACGCCAACGAGTGCAGCGAGGTGTGCCCGAAGCACGTCGACCCGGCCGCGGCCGTGAACCAGTCGAAGATCAACGCGGTGATCGACTGGGCCACGAGCTTCGTCGTGCCGCGCGGAGGCAAGTAGCCATGGCGCGCGCCTCGCATCCCCACGCGATGGCTCCCACCCGGCCCGGGCGGACCCGCACGGCGGCTCCGATGATGCCCGCCCAGTTCCCGCTCTCGGGCCGCTACTTCACCTACACCCTGTTCGGCGCGACCGGCGCCCTGTACCTGCTCGCGGGCCTCGTCGCCCTACGCGTGATCTGGGCGCTCGGCAGCGGGCCCGCGGCCTGGCAGAGCGTGATGACCCAGCTCGCGCACCCGCTCTACGTGCTCTTCCACCTCGTCACCCTGGCGGCGGTGATCTTCGTCGGCGTGCGCTTCTTCCGGCTGTTCCCGAAGGCCCAGCCCGCGAAGATCGGCCCGGCAAAGCCACCGCCGCAGCCGGTCCTGCACGTCATGCTCTACGTGATCTGGGTCGCCGTGTCAGGTGGGCTCGCCCTGGTGCTCGCGGGAGGGATCTTCTGATGAAGGAGCTGTTGCTGAAGCTCGAGCCCGTGATCTGGCTGCTCTTCGGCCAGGGGATCATGATCGGCACGATGCTGCTCACCGCCTGGCTCGCGGTCGTGGGCGTGGGCATCCCGCTGGGCATCGTGCCCGCCGATGCGCTCTCCTACGATCGCGCCCACGCGCTGGGGGCCAACCTGATCGGACGCCTGGTGCTGCTGGCGCTCATCGCACTGCCGCTGTGGAAGGGGGCGCATCACATGCGCCACGTGTCCCTCGACATGGGCGGTCTCGATCGCGATACCGTGGTGGCGCCGCTCCTTTACGGCATTGCGGCGCTCGGGAGCCTGCTCGCGATCGTCGCCGTGGTGCGGCTGTAGCGTACGACGCGTGAGCGCGGATCCGGTCGCGGTCCCCTGGTCCGAGATCGAGCTTCCCGACACGTGGACCGATCGCGAGGGGGTGGGCTGGCGCGGGGCCTGCCGCCTGTTGCTTAGCGCCTTCGACGGCCGCCACTCGCGGGTCGAGCTTCCCGAGGCCCTGCCGCTGTCGGTGGAGATTCCCCGCTACGCGCTCCAGGAGTTCCACAACGTCCCGAACGGGAACTACTCCAATGGACTGACGCGCGGCTACACGACCGGCTTCGATCTCGCGATGCTGGGAACGATGGGCCCAGCGCGCGGCGGGATGGCCCGGTCGCTCGCCGGCTGCGACGCGGTGCTCGACGTGGGCTGCGGTGGCGGAGCCTCAACCGAGGCGCTGGTGGAGCAGGACATCGGCGAGGTCTGGGGCCTCGATCCCTCCCCCTACCTCCTCCGCCACGCCCACCTTCGCGTTCCGCACGCGCGCTTCGTGCAGGGCCTCGCGGAGGACACGGGATTCGAAGACGAGCGTTTCGACGGCGTCGCCTGCTGCTTCGTCTTCCACGAGATCCCCCCGCCCGCCGCCGACCGCGCCCTCGACGAGCTCGCGCGGATCCTGCGCGCGGGCGGACGGCTCGCGATCGTCGAGCCCTCCCCCGAGCAGTACCGACTGGGTGCGCTGCGCCTGGCGCTGCGCCACGGCCCGCGGGCGGTGTACTTCCGGCTGCTGGCGCGTGCGCTCTACGAGCCCTTCGTCGACGCCTGGCACCGCCGCGACACGCACGCCTGGCTTGCGGAGCGCGGCTTCGAGGTGCTCGAGGACCGCGCCGGGATCCCGGTGCGCACGATCCTCTGCCGCCGCGCCGAGCGCGGCGGGCCGCGCGCGTGAGCAAGCGACCCGCGCGGCTGCGAGCAGTGGCGATCGCCGTCGCCGCGTTGCTCCTCGCGCTCGGTGGAGTGGCCTGGATCTTCCTGAACACCTACGTGGCGGCGCCCGTGGATCCGGCCTGGGCGGTTCCCGCCAGCCGCGTCATCCCGCCCGGCTCGGTGACGGTCCGCTACACCGGCACCGCCACCCTCGTCTTCTCCGACGGCGAGACCGCCTGGATGACCGACGGCTGGTTCACGCGCCCCGGTCCCCTGGCGCTCTACTTCTCGCGGATCGCGC
>Ga0315553_10000095_pt1 | contig 72302 bp, 66 predicted proteins | sample SalMarSW160140MG_FD_203099 | JGI IMG/M metagenome (GOLD analysis project Ga0315553, IMG submission 203099) | Salt marsh sediment microbial communities from the Plum Island Ecosystem LTER, Massachusetts, United States - Salt Marsh Sediment SW1601-40 ... | reverse complement strand
GCCCTGTTCGAAGTTACGCAGCCGCGTGTGACCTGCTACCGCGTTGGCATACGAATGGATGAGCCCAGGATGGCGGCTTTGCTGGTCGCTCATCACCGCCCGGGGTTCTATTTTCGCGTCCTAGAAAGAGGGCGAGGTGGGCGCCAGCGATGAAATCGTCAAAGTCGCCGAGGGCCCTGAACGCCTCACGGTCGCCGCGGTCGACGGGCTGCTCTACCTTCCCGGACCCGCCAAAGAAGAGCTTGAGCGGGCTTTGCGCATTCCGTCCCTGAGCCCGGGCTGGAAGTCTTCCTTTGAGGCTCTTCTCCGGCAGATGACGCAGCCGGGGTCGCGCACAGGGAATGCCGGACTAGCGCTACCTGAGCAGATGCTCACGGCTGTCCCCGGATTCCGGCCTCTGCGAGTGGCCAGCATGGATCGCGAGAGCAGCAGTGTTGTCTCACTGGTGCTGGAGCCGGTGGACGATCGTCCTTTGACCGTCCCTCTGCCCGGGCAGTTCGTGGTGTTGCGACTCCGTCCCCAAGGCGACCCGCCTCCGGTCTTGCGCAGCTACTCGCTGTCCGATCTGCCGGATGCCGGTCGTTATCGCATAACCATTAAGGAGGAACCGCACGGAATCGCCAGCACTTACCTGAGCACGCGGCTTCGTGCAGGCGATGTCCTGGATGTCAGCGCACCCCGCGGCGCCTTCATCCTGCGACCCGGCGAGTCTCCTGTGGTGCTGTTGAGCGCCGGCGTGGGCGCGACTCCGGTGATGGCGATGCTCCACGCGCTAGCAGCACACGCATCGCCGCGCCCGGTCTGGTGGATCTATGGAGCCCGCAACCGCCTGGATCATCCCTTTGCCCGAGAGGCACGCGATTTGCTGGCTAAGCTGCCCCACGCCCGAAGCCATGTCCAGTACAGCCGGCCCGACGCGACTGACCGGCTGGGCGTTGACTACGATGCTGCCGGCCGGCTGACTGTCACGGTCCTCCAAAAACTGGGCGTACCCCGCGAATGCGAGTTTTATCTGTGCGGCCCTCCCGCCTTCCTTGAGGACTTCACGGCCGGGCTCGCTGGTTGGGGCGTGGTCCGTGATCGCATCCACACGGAGATTTTCGGTTCAGGCAACTCCCTTACGCCGGGTGTGAAGAAGGCGCCGCGCCGCCTACCGCACGCCCCTGCCGGGTCGCCCGGCGAAGGTCCAAGAATTTCATTTGCTCGCGCCGGGCTTACGGTTTCCTGGGACTCGAAGTTCCACAGCCTGCTGGAACTCGCCGAAGCCTGTGACGTCCCGGTCCGGTGGTCTTGCCGGACCGGGGTTTGCCATACGTGCGAGTGCGGGTTGATCTCTGGGTCGGTGAAGTATGATCCCGAACCGCTCGAGCCTCCGGCGGCCGGAAACCTGTTGACTTGCTGCTCTCGCCCCCGGAAAGATCTGGTAATCGACATCTAGAGCTGGTCCGCGACGGTCGCGGGCTGAAGTCCGTGCGCCGCGGCGTGGAGATTCGAGCTGCGTTCTGGCTCGACGTGCCGGTAGGGGCGTCACGTAAGGGTCCGTGGGACCCCCGATCGCGGCGCTCTACAGGGAAGAAGCGGTCATCGACTGTCTCCCGGGATCCGCCGGCGGCGGGCGACGGCGAACGCGCGCAGCAGGAGCGCGCCCGCGGCCAGACCCGACGCCACGGAAGGCTCGGGCAGGGGCACCGACGCGCTGAACTCGCTCGTGCTGCCCTCGCCACCGAAGTCGCCGGTGGTCGCCGTCGCCACCACGTTCACGCCCAGGAGATCCACGCCCGGGGTCGGCGCGAAGATCGCCGTGGCGGGGCCGGGAGCGCCGACGCTCACGCTTCCGATCCAGGCCTCACCCTCCCCCGAGGCATCGGCCACGTAGAAGTCGATGGCCAGCGGGAAGGTGGAGAAGGGGGGCTGCGAGTCGATGTCGAAGTCGATCGAGACCTGGTCGAGCACCGTGTCGTAGGTCGCGTTCGCCGGGTCGAGCACCGGGTAGTTCTGGAGCCGGTTCGGTCCGCTGTCGGCGTCGGTGGGGTCGTTGGGATTTGCGCCGAGCGGGTCGAGTTCGATGCCCAGGCCCGTGTTGTCGTGGATCGAGTTGCCCCGGATCGGGTTCGTCACGGCTGTCGCGCCGAAGACGTACACACCGCCCATGCCGTTGAAGGCGATCTCGTTCTGGCCGCCGGCGAGCGACAGGTCGCCCACCCGGTGCTGCGCGCTGCTGCCGATGAAGACGCCGCTCAGCGTGTTTCCGAGGTCGTCTGCGGCGGCGTCGGTTCCGATGTGGTTGCCCCGGATGCGGCTTCCGAACGAGGACGAATTGGTGAAGATGCCGTGCTCATTGAACCCGATGACGTTGCCTTCACCCGCGTCCATCGAGCCGCCGATCTGCGCGTCGCTGGAGCCGATCTCGATGCCGTGGGAAAGGTTGCCGAGGGCGGCGCCGAGGGCGTCCGTACCCACGTAGTTCGCCTGCACGAGGGCATCGGGAGCGCCGAAATCGATGAAGATGCCCCGGTCGCCGTTGCATCCCACCACGTTCGGGGAGCTCCCGACGGGACCGGCCGGAGGGGAGCCGATCAGCCAGCCGGGACCCTGGGCGAGGATGCCGTTGCCCTCGTTGCCGAGGCATTGACCCGAGGCGTTCGTGCCAATGCGGTTGCCGAAGATGTAGACGGTCTCGCTCGAACCCGCGATGCCGTAGAGCAGGTTTCCCGAGATCGTGTTCTCGAAGATGACGACTTCGCTTCCGGTCGTCAGCTCGATGCCGCCTCCGTCGTTGGCGATCGCCACGCTGCCGGTACTGTCGGTGCCGATCATGCTGGTCTGGATCGAGATGTTGAACGTCGGCGTATAGGTGGACGGGCTCACGAGGACGCCCGGGCCGTCGTTCCCGGAGATGACGTTGCCGGCGAAGGCAAAGTTCGGCGACGGTCCCACGAAGCTGTTGTGGCCACGGACCTCGACCCCCGGGCCCGTGTTTCCGGCGTCTCCCGAGCCCGAGATCAGCGTTCCGATGAGGCTTGCCTGTACCCGGTTGCCGCTGCCCTCGAAGAGGACGCCCCCCGCTCCGTTCCCCGAGATCAGGTTCCCGGACGTCTCGGGGCCGTCGATGGTCTCGACGAACGACCCGACCTGGGTCGAGCTCAGCCCCAGAGCATCCGGCAGCGTCCGGACGCCCCAGCCTCCGTTTCCGGTCGGGGCCAGGAGGGCGACGATGCCGAGTCCGTCGGCGCGGGTGCCGATGCGGTTGCCGTTGATGATCGTCAACAGGCCGCGGACGTCGATGCCGTCTCCGGCGTTTCCGGAGACGACGTTTCCGCGTCCGACACAGCCCAGGGTCGGGGTGCAGAAGGGACCGATCCGTACGCGCTGCGACGTGACGGCGATCTGGATGCCGTCGCCGCCGTTCCCAGCCACTGTCGTGCCGCTCGTGATGCCGATGTGGCAGCCCTCGACGACGTGGTCGCTGGTCAGGATGTGGAGGCCGTGGCTCGAGAAGTCGTGGAGCGCGAGGGCGTGGATCTCGCTGCCGTCGGCGACGCTCAGGGTGAGACCCGGTGTGAATCCCGCGCCGCTGCCGTCGATCTGGATGATCGGCACCTGCGCGGGATCGCCGGTGTCGTAGCCCGGAGCCGTGGTGCCGTCGATCACGAGCGGGGAGGTGATCGCGGGGAGGGGCGAGCCGGGTGAGATGCGCACGAAGCCGAGACCATCCGTCGGGATGGAGGACCCGAACACGATGGTGTCACTGCTGCCGAGCGCGTCGGTCTCCATGATCGCCGCGCGGAGGGTGCACTCCGGAATCAGCAGCCCGCCCGGTCCAGAGACGACGGAGCCGGTCCAGCACGAGCCGTTGCCGACGTTGTTGTCCGCAGCGTCGTCGTCGGAGTTCACGCTGAAGGTGACCGCCCCCGAACCACTCGCAAGGGCAAGGGCCAGCGCGCCGATGCCATTCCGGATGCAGCGCATGGGACCCCTCCCGGGTGTAGGCCCTCCGCGGGCCCGGGGACCAGTCTAGACCGCGGGCCCGGGAACATGGGTCCCGAGCTGCGAGAGCGGGGCGGTCGGGGGATCAGGGCGGCGCCGGGGCCCAGCGGACGCCGAAGCATCCCCGGGGGCGGACGGGCAGATTCGCCGGATCCGCTCAGATCGACCAGGGCGCCTCGCCCTCGGCGGAGTAGAGGCGCTGGATGTCGCGCTTGATCGAGTCCTGCTTGGTTCCGCACCCGTAGAGGTCCGCGTGGAGCCAGACCGAGTCGCCGACGATGTTGATCTCGGGCTTCGCCTCGAGCGGAAACCTCACCTTGAGGGGCTGGCCGAGCGGCGGATCGGTCTGGGCGGTGGTGGCGTCGTTGCGCCGGTTGCCCGAGCCCAACTTGCCGTCGCCAGCGGTCACGTCGCGGTCCGCGATGAAGCTCCAGTCGAACTCCGCGGTTGACATAACTCTGCTTCTCGGCCCTGGCGCGAGCTGATACTGCCTATCCTCGGACCCACCGTGGTGCACACGACGCGCGTGCGGCAGGCCAGCGCGGCCATGGATCCGGGGTCGGCGGCGTCGCCCGTCACGAGCGGGAGCACCGCGGCGGCCGGGCCGAGCGCGTCGCGCACGCTCTCGAGCTTGCGCAGCTGCCGGCCGCCGAGAGCCCAGCGGAAGGACTCGGTGCCGTAGCGCTCGAGCAGGTACTCGGCGACGAGCCGCCCCGTGAAGCCGGTGGCTCCCCAGACGACGATCTCGAGCTCGCGATCTCCGGACGCCAGGACAAACCCCCATCCAGTCGCCGCGGGAGGCGACCGCACGCGTGTTGCGCGCATCATGACACGCTGGACCGGACCCTGGCGAGCCGGCGGCGTCCGCAAGCCCAGCGGGCTCGTTCTGGAGCGAAGACGCCTTCAGGTCCGGGAACGCCTGGCCCACCCCGCGAGGGCGAGCATCGCCAGGCCTCCCGCCAGCGGCCAGGTGGCGCCCGGCTCGGGCACGAAGGCGATTCCGGTCGGGTAGAGGAACGCATCCCCGGGGCCTTCGCTCGTCTGGTCTCCGGTCGCCGGATCCACGCGCACGAATCCGTTCGCATCCGGATCCGCGACGAGCAGATCGTCGCCGTCGTCGACCGTCGCATCGGTGGGCCAGAGGAAGAGCCCGCCGGCGGAGACCGTCGATCCCGTGGTCGCGTCGGGATCCCAACGCCGCAGGCCGGCCGCGTCCGGGTCGGCGAGGACGTAGTCGCCTGACGACTCCACCGTCACGCCGGCCGCGAAGACGGCGCCCGCGTCGGCTGCGACGGTGTCGAGCGTCTGGTCGCCCGTCGCGGGATCGACACGAAAGACCACGTCGGCGTCCGGATCGCTCACCAGCAGATCGCCGCCCGCGTCGACGGCGACACCGGTCGGCCAGCGGAAGCTGCCGGAGGAGGAAACCACGCTCTGGTCCCCGGTGGCGGGGTCGACCCGGAAGATCGCGTTGGCCTCCGGATCGGCGACGAGGATGTCGCCCGATGCCTCGATGGCCACGCCCGTCGGCTGGCGGAAGAGACCGTCCTGCGAGATCGGCTCGGGCCTGCCGACGTTGGGATCGACGCGATAGACCGCGTTCGCATCGGGATCGGCGATCACCCAGTCGCCCACGGAGAGCTGTAAAGCCTCGGCGGGCGCGACGAGCGCGGTCGCGAGCAGCGGAAGCACGCGGCGGGCGCGGCGCATGCCCACGTCCCGCCTACGGGAACAGACCCTGCTCGCTGCGCAGGATGTAGCGGACGGCCACGACGCACAGCGCCCCGCCCTGCCCGTTCAGGGTGAAGGGCTGGACCACGACGCGCGGGTTATCGAGGGCCCGATGGAGAGCGGCCACGCTGGCTTCCGACAGATCCTTGCCGGGACAGTACGATCCGCCCCAGTGGTAGGTGGCGAAGCCGCCGATCGAGTCGCCCACGGTGATCGAGCCGCGGTAGAGGCCGTACTCGTTCGAGGTCGGCTCGACGACGAGCAGGCCGACCAGGCGTCCGGTGGCGGCCTGGACGTCGGCGGCGACCGGGTGTACGAGCACGAGCAGGGCCAGCGGCCCGGTCAGGAGTGGGGTCAGCCATGCCAGGAGGGTCGCGCGGCGCATCCGGATCCTCTCGTGAGGTGACACTTCCAAGAGGAACACGGGAGGACCTCGAGGTCAAGCGGGATCGAGCCCGATTCCCGAGCGCCTCCGACGACTCCGTCGGCTGAGCCGGCGAACCGGATGCCGCCGGGCGCCTCAACGGGGCCGGACCGCCCCCCGCGCCCGTCCCGCCGCCAGGGCCAGGCCGACCGCAGCCCACCCGGCCAGACCGGGGACCCGGGCCGCGAGATCGACCTGGGCGGCGTCACCCTGCTGCCCTCTTCGGGACGATGGCGGGGTTCATCGCCGCGATCCGCTCACCCTCGACGAGAATCACGGCGGGCGTTTGGCCGCACGAATTTGGCCGTTGGGGCGCTATGTCGCGCCAAAGCCATTGAGCTGTGTTGGAAAGTCTCCACTCGCATGGCACGCGATATGCAGCACCGACAAAGAAAGGATCGGAGGGATCAAATGATGCGCTCTGGACTCTGGCGCTCAAGGCGTGGTTATTCGTCGGGGCCTGGAACCAGCGGCCAAACAGAGCCACGTCGGCCATGGCGTCGAGGATCGTCACCTTAGCCCCCCCGCGGGCTCTGGAACTGGATTGGTGCCTCCCAGCAGTATCTCAAGCGGGTGTAGGCTGGACGCACGATACCGGGGAGGAGACGGCAATGACCGCCCTGCTTTCGCGCTACTCCGTGCTGTTGGCTCTCTTGCTGTTGATCGATCCCAACGCGGCCTCGGCCGTCGCGATCGACTGGGTCACCGTGGGCAACCCGGGCAACGCCTGTGATGTACAAGGGGCGCTGGGCTGCTTCGGTGCCGTTGGCCACGTGTATCAGATCTCGAAGTATGAGGTTACGAACGCCCAGTATGCCGAGTTCCTGAACGCGAAGGCCGCCGCGGACCCGCTGGGCCTCTACAACACGGGCATGGGCTCGGGCTTCGGCGGCATCACGCGCAGCGGCACTTCGGGGAGCTTCACGTACAGCGCCATCGGCGGCCGCGAGAACAAGCCGGTGAACTACGTGTCGTTCTTCGACAGCCTGCGCTTCGCGAACTGGCTGAACAACGGCCAGGGGAGCGGGGACACGGAGACGGGGGCCTACACGCTGCTCGGCGGGACCGCGGCCCCGAGCAACGGCCTGACAGTGACGCGCAACGCCGGCGCCAACATCTTCCTCACGAGCGAGGACGAGTGGTACAAGGCAGCGTACTACGACGCGCTGACCACGAGCTACTTCGACTATCCCGCCGGGACGGACACGCAGACCGTGTGCGCCGCGCCGGGGGCGACGGCGAACACCGCCAACTGCCTCAACGCGGTCGGTGACCTGACCGACGTGGGCAGCTACACGGGCTCGGCGAGCCCCTACGGCACCTTCGACCAGGGCGGGAATATCTGGGAGTGGACCGAGGCCATCATCATCGGCTCGGACCGTGGCCTGCGGGGCGGGGGGTTCCAGACCTACGGCAGCCCGATCAGCCTCGGAGTGACGAGCCGGTTCGCCGGCGACCCATCGAACGAGTTCAACTGGGTGGGTTTTCGCGTCGCCAGCGTCCCCGAGCCCGGTACGGGCCTCCTCGTCGCGGCGGGGCTGATCGGCATCGGAGTACAGCGAAGGCGCGCAGGGACAGGGTGACTAGCCACTTCTTGGGGGAACGCATGATTCGTTTCGCACTGATCTTTTCTTTGTTGACACTTGCAGTTCCATCGCCTGCCGCAGCCGGGAATCCCTATGGCTACGTCGATCGTTCAGGTCCGTACATCGGGTTCGCGGCCGCCCTGGCCGGTATGGTGAGGCTGGATGATGAGATCAAAGATGAAACGGGTGTCAATACCGACACCAATCTGAGCCCGGGATTGCAGGCGAGAGCGGGCTATCGATTCCATCCGCTCCTCGGCGTGGAAGCGGACTTCGAATGGCTGGCCAAATTCAAAGTCGAAGGACCTGTAAAGATCGGCGATATCAAGGTCTGGAGCTTGACCGCCGACGCCAAGCTATTCCTGCCGCATTGGAGGAATGGACAGGTCTTTCTGCTCGCCGGCGCGGGCGTCCTCGGGGCAGATTTCAACGACTCTCTGGGGCTCGGAACCTCCGCAGATGCGACGGGCTTCGCCGCTCGCTTCGGCGCCGGGGTCGACGTCTACATCACGAAGAACATCACCGTGACCGTCGGGGCCTCGTACGTGTTGCCGACCGGCTCCGTGAAATACCTCGACTACGTGTCGGGGACAGCGGGCCTACAGTACCGCTTCTGAACGCTCGACGGGATCTGCGGCCACGCCCAACTTCGGGCCGGCAATCGATTCGACAAGGCTTCGTTCCTGTTCGCGGAGGACGGCCGCCAGCCGAGCGGCATCTTCGACGCGCACCAGTACGTCGCTGCCGACCTCTACAACCGCGCCCTGGTGCTGGCCCTCGCGCGCACGAAGGAGGGCACGGTCGGCCTCCAGGCGCCCCCGATCCACGAGCTGCCGTTCGGCACGCTGACGATCGAGCGGGATCCCAGCCTGACCGTGACGAAGAGCTACGAGCTCTTCGATCTGCTTCCGGTCTCGGAGCTCGAGAGCCGCGGCCTTCAGAACCGCTACTGGTACAGCGGCATCGGCGCGCCGGGCCCGCGGCGCCCCATGCGGGGTGAAACGCAGGTAGCGGCTCAGTCCTCGGAAGGCGCCGCCGCCACCGGACTCCGAAGCGTGTGCGCCCACTCCTCGCCCGCGATCTCGCGCGAGGTCTCCATGAAGCTCGCCAGACCCGCGTCGCTCCGGTCGAGGGAACGCTCCGTTCCGGGGTCGTGACGTCCCACCTTGAACGCCTTCTCCAGGATGTTCATGTCCTGGTATCCCGGAACCAGCCGCTCGGAGTAGCGCCGTTGCGCCTCGTCGGCCTGCTCCCAGTCCACACGATCGAGGACGACGTCGCCCAGGAAGGCCCATTCACCACTTTCCACGGAGACGGTCGTCTTCTCGATCGAAGTCTCGGGCAGGTAGATGTTGATCGTGCTGTGGAGGGACAGCCCCGGGCCGACGCTGATTCCGCCTCCGACCGATGTCATGGCACTTCCCTCGGTCTCGACGAAGTAGCCGGCGGAGATCACCGCATAACGGCCGGGAGGTGCATTGAACAGGAACGCGTATCCGTCCTTCGCGAAGTTCGACCGGATGAGTTCTCCCGCGAAAGGGAGCTCGCCGGCTTCCTCGAGGCGCACGAAGTAGGCATAGTCGGTACGCTGCGGACCCAGCACGGCCCGCGTGATCCGAACGCGAGCTCCGATCACCGAGAGGTCCGGGCTCTCCGGAGGCGGGGGCGGCGATGCGCACGCCATCGAGAGGAGCATGAGAAGGGCGGTGATCTGAACGCGCATGGGAAACCTCCTCGGGTCACGACGGTGTTGACCACGCGTTTCCGTGTAACACCGATGGTCAACCCAGGTCAAGAACACCCTGCGGGTACGGGAGCTTCGAGCGAGCGATCGAGCACACGCGCCGTAGCAGTCGGCCCACCGAACTGGTAGTAGCCCCCGCGCATGCAGGACTGGTGGAAGCTGCGCGCGGTTCTAGGATAGGCAGTACAAGCCGGATTCTCGCCGGGGCCGAGACGTGGCATCACGTCAACTGAACCCGCGGCGAAACCCCGCAGCGGGTATCTGGCGTTTTTACGTTTGACTGTTCTGGGCAATCGCTGGCAAGGAACACATCACCAGGCACGCCGCGATCACACTACTCCAGAGGCCATTTTTCATACCGCTGACCTCCCGATGTAGTTCCCGATTTGCTTCGACGCGTTGCATCGAAGTCAATCGGCAACCTCGTGGAGGGAACCACATGAACCCACGCCGATCTTGGCGTCTGCTCGACTGCACCTGCGGAACACCGTCGCGCGGAACTAACCTGGAGCGAGGCCGGCTGATCGCGGGCTCCCGCGCTCCTGTGGCACTCCGCCTCGCCCGGGCCGAGGGGTGGGGCATCGAGGCCCTCGATTGGGGCATCGACACCGTCCGGAGCCGGGTCGCGGGGTCGTGTGGCCGATGCCGCGGGTACAGGGGTTGCAACGGGAAAGGTACAGGCGCGCGAGCCGGCCTCGGTCGAAAGGTACACGCAGGCCCAGGAGGAGCGGGGAGGGCGAGTGGAGTGGGAACGACGAGCGACAGACGCTACCTCTTCCAGCGCAACGGCAACTGGTGGGTGAAGGTCGCCGTCCCGGCGAGCCTTCGTAGCGCGCTCGGCCACGACCTTCGCCGCTCGCTCCGCCTCCGGAGCCTCGAGGAGGCGAGGCAGGCGCGCTGGCCCGTGGTCGCCGAGTTCCGCGAGCGCATCGACGCGGCACGCGCGCAGCAGGAGGAGGCCTGCCGGACCTACCCGGCCGCGCGCGCGGCGCCCACCTGCGCCGACGGCTTCGAGGTCGTGCGCCGAGACGACTTCTCGGACGTCACCTACCTGCTCGAGATCCACCACCCCTGGCTGGCGCGCGCCGCGGCGCCGGGACAATTCGTGGTGGTGATCTCCCACGAGCACGGGGAGCGCATTCCCCTGACCATCGCCGACTTCGATCGCGAGGCCGGGACCATCACGCTGGTCGTCCAGGCGGTCGGCAAGACCACCCGCGAGATCCAGCGGCGCTGCCGGGCGGGCACGCGCCTGTACAGCGTGGTGGGCCCCCTCGGCATCCCGAGCGAGATCGACGGGATCTCGAAGGTGGTCTGCGTGGGCGGGGGCCTCGGAATCGCGGCGATCTTTCCGCAGCTGCGTGCCTTCAAGCAGAGGGGCGCCTACACGATCGGCGTGGTCGGCTTCAAGAGCCGCGAATTGATGTTCTGGGAGGAGAAGCTCTCGAAGTACAGCGACGAGTTGATCGTCTGCACCGACGACGGCTCGGTGGGCATCCGCGGGCTCGTGACGAAGGGCGTCGAAGCGGCCCTGGAGGCACATGGAGACGTCGATCGAGTGGTCGCGATCGGGCCGCCCGTCATGATGCGGGCCTGCGCGGAGACCACCCGGATCCGCGGCGTTCCGACGACGGTGAGCCTCAATCCCATCATGGTGGATGGCACCGGAATGTGCGGCGGCTGCCGGGTGCGCGTCGGAGACCGGGTGCGCTTCGCCTGCGTGGACGGTCCGGAGTTCGACGGCCACCAGGTCGACTTCGACGATCTGATGAGCCGGCTCCGTCGCTTCAGGCCTCAAGAGCAGCGGGCTCTCGAGGTCTGGAGCGCAGAGAAGGAAGGGGAGGCGGCGGGAGGCTGACGCCGGGAGCTCATGGCGAGACCGAAGAAGAGGACCATCCGCACCATTCCCCAGCAGCGTACGCCGATTCCCGAGCAGCCGGCGGCGGAGCGGGTGCACAACTTCGAGGAGGTGGCGCTCGGCTACCGCCCGGAGGACGCGCTGATCGAGTCCCAGCGCTGCCTGCTCTGCGAGCACCCTACCTGCGTCGACGCCTGTCCGGTGGCGATCGACATTCCGGGCTTCATCGGGCGGATCAACGAGAAGGACTTCCGCGGCGCCTACGACGTGCTGTGTGACGCGAACCTCCTCCCCGCGGTCTGTGGACGCGTGTGTCCGCAGGAGGACCAGTGCGAGGGCGTCTGCACGGTCGGCGACACGCTGGAGCCGGTGGCGATCGGTCGGCTGGAGCGCTGGGTCGGCGACCTGGCGATCGCCGAGGGGTGGAGCAGCCGCCCCTACATCGCCTCCACCGGCTTCAAGGTCGGCATCGTGGGCTCGGGTCCCGCCGGGATGGCCTGCGCCGCCGACATGGCGAAGGCCGGCTGCGAGGTCACGATCTTCGAGGCTCTGCACGCGCCGGGCGGTGTGCTCCGCTACGGGATTCCCGAGTTCCGGCTGCCGAACGCCGTGATCGACGCGGAGATCGACAACCTGAAGCGGCTCGGTGTGCGGATCGAGTGCAACACGCTGATCGGGCGGCTGTTCACCCTCGATCAGCTGCTCGGAGAGCTCGGCTTCGACGCGCTGTTCATCGCGAGTGGGGCCGGCTATCCGAGCTTCATGGGCATCTCGGGCGAGTCGCTTCACGGCGTGCTCTCGGCCAATGAGCTCCTGACCCGCTGCAATCTGATGGGAGCCACTGAGTTCCCGAAGTACGACACGCCCCTCGAGCTCGGCGCCCACGTCGCGGTGATCGGGGCGGGCAACACCGCGATGGACGCGATGCGGGTGGCGCTCCGCTCCGGTGCGCAGCGGGTGAGCTGCCTCTACCGGCGCAGCCGCGACGAGAGCCCGGCGCGGGAGGAGGAGCTCCACCACGCGGAGGAGGAGGGCATCGACTTCCACTGGCTCACCACCCCCGTGGAGATCCTGGGCGACGAGGAGGGGGTGGTGCGCGCGGTCCGCTGCCAGCGGACGGAGCTCGGCGATCCCGACGAGTCGGGGCGACGGCGTCCGGTCCCGATCGAGGGCAGTGAGTACGAGGTCGAGGTGCAGACGGTCGTCTACGCGATCGGCACCAACGCGAACCCGGTCCTGGGCCAGACATCGAAGCTCGAGCTCGACGAGCGGGGCTACATCCGCACCGACGAGAACCTCGCAACCTCGCTCGCCGGCGTGTACGCAGGGGGCGACATCGTTACGGGCGCGGCAACGGTGATCCTCGCGATGGGCGCGGGCCGTCGGGCCGCGCGCAGCATGAAAGCCTACCTGGGCATTCGCGATACGAATCGCATCTATCGGCCGGCGATGACGGACGGTGAGGGCAGGCGCTTCGGGATCGACCCGGCGGAGCGCAACTTCGTGCGCCTGCGCGTGGCGTGAGATCGGAAGGATGGGCAAGGATCGGATGGCGAGGACGCGAGCGAAGTCGAGCGGGAAGGCGCCCGAGGTGATCGACGAGCACGTGCTCGAGGTCATCAGCGACTCCGGCGAGGGGGCGCAGAAATGCGGCCAGTCGTTCGCCTCGATTGCCGCGGCGATGGGCAACGGAGTCTGGACCGTCGAGATCATTCCGGCGGAGATCCAGCCGCCGGCGCGGAGCATCGCTGGAGCCAGCGGGATTCGCGTGCGGATCGGCGCCGGCGACGTCCGCAACGGCGGCGATGCGGCGAATCTGGTGGTGAGCTTCAACGAGAAGGTGCTGCTCGGGCGGATCGATCACTTGGCGTCCGGATGCATCGTGCTCATCGAGAACAAGTGGCGGACGCACGCCAACCGGGAGATCGCCGATTCCTACGCCGCGGCGCACGCCGAGCTGGTCGAGCGTGGGCATCGTGTCTACGAGGTACCGATCGAGGTCGAGTGTCGCAAGCACATCGACGACCCGCGGCGCGGGAAGAACATGTTCGCGCTGGGTCTTCTGTGCCGGATCTACGGGCTCGACCGCGAGCGGGCGCGACGCCAGGTGGCCACGACCTTCGCGAGCAAGTCCGAGGAGGTGATCGCCACCAACCAGCGCCTGCTCGACGCCGGCTGGGAGTGGGCCAGGGCCAACCTCGATCTCGCCTTCCGGATCTCGGCCGCGCCGATCCGCGAGCCGCGTCTGGTCGTGAACGGGAACACGGCGCTCGCGCTCGGGGTGATGGCGTCGGGCATGGACGTCTGCGCCATGTACCCGATCACGCCCGCCACCTCGGTCTCCCACTATCTGAGCGAGGCGTTCGAGCGGATGGGTGGCATCGTGCACCAGGCAGAGGACGAGATCGCCGCCTGTGCGTTCGCGATTGGCGCCTCCTACGCCGGACGCTGCGCGGTGACGATCACCTCGGGCCCGGGCTATTCGCTCAAGCAGGAGAGCATCGGGCTCGCCGTCATGGCCGAGATCCCGCTCGTCGTGATCAACGTCCAACGCGGGGGGCCCAGCACCGGCCAGCCGACGAAGGCCGAGCAGGGTGATCTGCTCGCCGCGTGCTTCGGCAGCCACGGTGACGCCCCGAAGGTCGTGATGGCCACCTCGGACGTGGAGGACTGCTTCCACTCGGTGATCACCGCGCGCAAGATCGCCGAGACGCTGCGCACCGTCGTGGTGCTGCTCTCGGATGCCAGCCTGGCGACCGCCCAGCAGCCCTTCCCGCGGCCGAAGCTCGACGATGCATGGCTGGCCCCTCCCGTCGACCAGAGCCCGGTGCCGGAGGGCGCCGCCCCCTACGACTGGGACGAGCGGACCGGCCTCGCGCCCCGCTTCGTGCCGGGGAGACCGGGCGGCATGCACACGGTGACCGGGCTCGCCCACGATCGCGAGAGCCACGTCGCCTATGCGCCGACCGTCAACGAGGACGCCATCCGACACCGCAGCCAAAAGCTGATCGCGTTCCAGAAGACGCTGCGTCCGCCTCCGATCTTCGGGGACCCGGAGGGCGACCTACTGGTCGTGGGCTGGGGATCCACGAAGGGCGCGATCGAGGAGGCCGTCGCGCGCGTGCGGGCCGAGGGGCACCGGGTGTCGTCGATGCATCTGCGCTTCCTGCAGCCGATGGCGCCGGGGATCCGGGCGGCCATGCAGCGCTTCGAACGGGTGATGACTGCCGAGAACAACTGGTGCGACCGCCCCGGAGACGGGTGGGTCGACGAGGACAACCGCCGCTACTCCAACCTCGGCTGGCTGCTCCGCGCGCGCTGCCTGGTGGACATCGACTGCTGGGGGCAGGTGAGGGGGGAGCCGCTTTCGCCCGGTTTGATCGAGAGCGCGATCCGCGAGCGGCTGGGAGGAACGCGATCGTGAGCGCGCCGTTTCACTTCAACCCCACGTGTCTGCGCCTCGGCGAGGCCGCGGCGGATCACTACGATCTCGAGGACTACCAGGCGGCGACGCCCCGCTGGTGCGCGGGGTGCGGAGACAACGCGGTGCTCGCCGGCATCCAGCGCCTGTGCCGCGAGGAGCAGCTTCCGCCCGAGAGGGTGGTGTTCGTGTCGGGGATCGGCTGCTCGAGCCGCTTCCCGCACTACATGCGGACCTACGGCTTCCACGGGATCCACGGCCGCGCGCTGCCGATCGCGGAGGGGGTCGCGATCCGGCGCCCCGACCTGCACGTGTTCGTGAACATGGGTGACGGCGACTGCTGCAGCATCGGGGCCGCCCATTGGATCCACGCGATCCGATACAACATGAACATGACTGTGGTGCTGCACGACAACCACATCTTCGGGTTGACCAAGATGCAGGCCTCTCCCACGTCGCCGCAGGGGCTCGTCACCCGCACCACGCCGCGGGGCGCTTGGCTGGAGCCGATCGACCCGCTCAGCACCACGCTCGGGGTGGCCAACGTCTCCTTCGTCGCACAGTCCGTGGATTGGATTCCGGAGCTCTTCCACGAGATCTTCGCCCGGGCCTTCCACCACAGGGGCCTCTCGTTCGTCCGCGTGCTGCAACGCTGTCCGGAGTTCCTGCCGTTGCTCTTCGATCCGTGGCTGCACGACCCGGAGAGCATCCTGCTGCTGACGCACGCGGACGGGATCCAGCCCGGCCCCGGCCTGTCCCAGACCTGCCCGCGGCAGCAGGTGCACGACCCCGGGGACCTCGGGCGCGCCCGCGAGATCGCCGCGCTGCGAGACCGGATCCCGGTCGGCATCCTGTACCGGGACGAGTCCGTGCCGTGCTACGAAGATCTCCGCAGGCCGCAGGGCGTGCGCACGCCCGAGCGGATTCGCCGGGGAGTGGAGGGCGAGTTCGACCGGTTCACGGTGTGGCCTGCCGGCGCGGAGCGCTCGCCGTGACGACGCTTCGCTCCGCACAGCTGGCCGGCTACCGGGACCTGTCGCGGCTTCGTTACGACTATCCCCTGATCCTCGCCGACGACGCGACCGGAGACGACTTCGCGCGCTCGCTCTCGGATGCCATCGACGCGCTGCTCCGGGAGATCGCCCCGCCGGGTCCAGCGGGCGAGCGGATGCGCCAGCACGTACTGCGGCTCGAATCCGGAATCCGGTCGCGAGTGGCTGCGGGGGCCAGGGGATCGCTCCACGCGCTCTGGGAGCTGTGCGCGAGAGAGCTCTGCGCCGAGCCCGGAGCCGCGGAGGAGAGGCTGGAGGACAGCCTGCGCCGCGCCCGTGCGGCGCTGCACCTGGACGGAGCGCTCGTCGACTGCGACGAGGAGGGCGCCGCCGCGTTGGTGCGGCACGCGTGGACCGCGATCGAGCGCGAGCGCGCCCGCGCGGCATGCGAGGAGCTCGAGGGTCTGATCTCGAAGCTCGAGGGCATCCTCGCCGTCGACTTCTCGAAGTCGGCGGATGCCCGCGCTCCGCAGGTGGTCGCGCACTCCGTCGGAGCGACGCATGCCGAGGGCTTCGACTTCGGGGCGTGGTCAGAGCTCCTGGAACGACCCGAGGAGCGGATCTCCACGGCGCGGCGCGAGCGGATCCGCTCCACCCTCGCGGTGCTCCGGTCCCAGCGCTTCTTCGCGAGGTCCGGTGCGGGCGAGGGGGAGGGCGGCGATCCGTCGCCGCACGGGTTCTCGTTCCGCAACGGCGCTGATGCCGCGGAGGCCTTCCGGGAGCGCAGGGCCGAGATGGCCGAGCTCGTGCGCGCGATGGCGATCGCGGAGCTCGAGGCCGCGAACCGCTATCGCGAGGCCGAGCACGACGCCCTCTTCGCGCGCTTCGACGAGACATCGCTCGAGCCGGAGGATCTGGCGCGCTTCCCCTCCTACCTGGTCACCCTGCCCGCGAAGCCGGGCAGCGCGCGCGAGATGGCGGAGGTCCTCGAGCTGCTCGCCTCGGGCCTGCCGATCAAGGTGCTCTTCCCGAGCGACGACGTCCTGACCGGCACGCTCGGCGGCGGGTCGGATCAGGGGCCGGCCAGCGTCCCTCTGGCCGCGATGGGAATCGCGCTGGGCGCGCCCTACGTGCTGCAGGCGGCCAGCTCGAGCCTGTATCGGGTCCACGATCGCATCCGGGAGGGTCTCGCCCGGTCGGGCCCGGCGCTGTTCAGCGTGTTCGTGGGATCTGCCGAGCAGGTCCCCGCGCTCCCGCCCTACCTGCGGGCGGCGAGCGCCACGGAGTCGCGCGCGTTTCCCGGCTTCAGCTACGACCCCGACGCCGGGGGCGGCTGGCGGGATCGCCTCCGCCTCGAGGCCGATCCCCAGCCCGAGCGGGACTGGCCGATCTTCCGCCTCGAGTACGAGGACGAGGCGCTTCGCCGGAGCGGCGAGGACGTCGCGTTCACCTTCGTCGACTTCGCCGTCTCCGATCGGCGCTGCGCGCGCTGGTTCGAGCGCGTCGCACCGGAGGACCGGGACGAGCGCCTGGTGCCCGTGTCGCACTATCTCGCGCTCGACGAGGACGACGCCCGCGACAAGTCCCCCTACGTCTGGGTCGTCGACGCGGAGGACCGGCTGCAGCGGGCCCGCGTCGACCTCGCGCTGATCCGCGCGGCGAAGCGCTGTCGCGAGCGCTGGCGCGGTCTCCAGGAGCTCACGGGCGTGCGCGACGAGTGGCTTCGGCGTCGGATCGAGGAAGAGCGGTCGGCTTGGGAGCAGGAGCGCGAGGAGCGCTCACCGATATCCGCGGCGCCGGAGCCGTGCGGAGGGGAGACGCGCGACGTCGGGGTGGAGGAGCCGGTCGCCGAGTCGGCGGCCCTGCGGGACCCGGACGAGGCGTACATCGAGACCGCCCGCTGCACGACCTGCGACGAGTGCACGCAGCGCAATGCGAAGATGTTCGCCTACGACGAGAACAAGCAGGCCTACATCGCGGACGTCGATGCCGGGAGCTACCGAGACCTCGTCGAGGCCGCGGAGAGCTGTCAGGTCGGCATCATCCACCCGGGGAAGCCGCGAGATCCGAAGGAGCCGGGTCTCGCGGAGCTGCTCGAGCGCGCCCAGCCGTTCCTGTGAGCGGAACCTCGGCGCCACGGCTGTACGGCCTGCGCCCGAGAACGTGAACGAGGGCTACGTGTGCCACCTGGTCGCGCGCTGATCCGGCACCTCACGCCGCTCCTCACCCGGCAAGCGGGCGGTCGGGTCGATCCCTGGCTCGGCGGATCACCGCGGCGGCTTCTGCGGACTCATAGAGTGCGGGCGGGGATGATGTAGAACGCGATCGTGAGGAAGTGCACGCTGGCGGCCGCGACCACGAAGGCGTGGAAGATCTCGTGGTAGCCGAAGACCTCTGGCAGCGGGTCGGGCCACTGGATTCCGTAGACGACGGCCCCCGCCACGTAGAGCACACCGCCCAGCACCATGAGGGCGGTAGCCGGCACGCCGATCGCCGCGATGACTCGGGGCAGGAAGAGCAATGCCGCCGATCCGACACCGACGTAGATCGCGGCGCTGGCCCACTTCGGCGGGTCGATCCAGATCGTCTTGAGCACGGCGCCCAGCAGCGCCGCGCCCCACACTCCCGCCAACACGACGGTCCCCAGCTTCGGCCCGAGCCGGAGCATGGCGATCGGTGTGTAGGTCCCGGCGATCAGGGCGAAGATCATCGCGAGATCGAGGCGTGCGAGCCAGAAGCGCGCACCGGGGGGACCAGTGGACTCCGTGGTAGAGGGCGCTCGTGCCGAGCAGCCCGACCAGGCTGCCCGCATACACTGCGCTGGCCAGGGTGGCTCGTCCCCTGGGCGCCGCCCACACCAGAAGCACGCAGGGCAGCACCGAAGCCAGGAACCCGTAGCGGTGCGAGACGCCTCGTAGCCGCGGCTTCACCCGCCGCGTTCGACTCGCTCCTCTCAGCCGGGTCCCCCTTCGTCGGTGTAGTAGACATCGACGATCATCGTCGACTCGTCGTGCTCGTGACGCCGCAGCCTCTCGGCGCAGCGGTTGATCCCCCGCCGCGTCGCCTCGCTGAGCACCCCGCCCGGCGCGGGGTCGCTCTGGATCTCGCGGATCAAGGTCTCGAGCTCGGCGAGGATGGCTCGGTGTTCGCCGCGCAACACGTCGAGTTGGGCCAGAAGCCGGGGTCTGCGCCGCGCGAGATCGTCGTAGAGCCCGCCGCCGACCTCTTCGTCGGCGAAGTGCTCCCCCAGCATCTTGGGAAGCTCCTGCAGACCCGACAGAACACCCGCGCGATCCGCGGCGCCCGTCAACGCATCGAGGCGGCTCCGCAGTGAGCGGTGGCCGTGTTCGATCCGTCCTATGGAGTGGCCTTGCGTCCCGATCCGCCGAGTTGCCTCGTCGTCTCTGCTCATGGCTTCCCTCCCTTCTCGTCGGTCCTGGTCGCCCGTCCTTCTCCCCTCTCTCGTCCTGATCTCGCTCTCGGTCCCGGTCTTGCGATCCGGTCCTTCGCCCCGATGACCGGAGATATTCGCAGGATCCGTGCCGGGCAGGCGCGGCTGGGAGTCCGCTCCAGGGCCGCTGGGTGTATCGAAATGCCCCAATCCGTGCTGGAGCCGTGGCGCGCTCGCATTCGAACTGTGGCCCGGTCACGCGGTAGCTTTGGATGGCGGCGGGTCGGGCTGAGGAGCGTAGTCCTTCGCAGCCTGCTCGCTCTCCTCCGGAGCCGGCAGGACCAGGCCATCGGTCGAGCTCGCACTCCGCCAGCAGCTCGCGGTCTACGTTCAGCGACACCCCAGGCCGCGGTTGTTACCCCTGGACCGGGCCTTCTGGGTGTTCTTTCGCGGCCTCTGGCCTCCGTGGTAGAGAGCGCTCGTGCTAGCTCGTTGGATGATCCAGCAGCTGCGCGACGCGTTCCCCGAGGAACCCGCGCCGCCGCGTCAGCCGCCCGCCCCGAACCGGCGCCGCCAGGTCTCCGCGACCAGCGCGACCGCCAGGTCGATTCCCAGGCCGCCGGTATTCACGACCAGGTCGTAGGCGCTCGGGTCGTCCGGATCCACTCCGAAGTGGTGGCGGTGGAACTCGCGGCGCTCTTCGTCTTTGCGGGCGAGCCGTTCCCTAGCGCGATCCGGCGCCAGATCGTCCTGCTTCGCGATGTGCTCGACGCGCAGCTCGCGGGGGGCCACCACCAGCACCCGCAGCGCCCGCTCCGGCGACAGGATGAAGGCGGCCCCCCGACCGAGGAAGACCGCCCTGCCGCGCTCGGCGATCGTCGTGATCGTGCGTGCCACCTGACGGAGGTAGTCGCCCTCGTTGAAGGGGCGCAGTGCCTGGAGCACGTAGCGGTCGATCGCCGTGCGCACGTGCTCGTCGAGACCCGCCACCAGCTCGCGCTGGAACTGGTGCTCGCGGGCGATCTGGTCGACGATCTCGATGCCGAAGAAGTCGTAGTCGAGCTCGGCGGCCACGCGCCGACCCAGCTCGGCTCCGCCCGAGCCCGGAAGACGGGAGAGCGCGATGCAGGGCATGTGCTGCTCGCGGCCCGTGCGGCGCGCGAGCTCCCAGCGCCCGACATGCTCGTCGACGAGCGCCTGCATTCCACGGGGGCTCGTACGCATCACCACTAGTCTATCACGCGTCCTCTAGGCGGGAGCAGGATGGGCAATAGATTCTGGACCGTTCGCGCGCTAAGCGCTCGGCGGATAGGAACGCGCCACGCAGCGCGAAGCCTGTGCCCGCCCCGCCGGCAGGTCACGCACGACGAAGCCGCGCGGAGCCGAACTAGCCTCCCACGACGCGGCGAGAGCAGGTGGAACCCGAGTCCTGGGTCGGCTTCCTCAGGAGAGGCCCGCCTCCGGGCGCCTCGAGGGGAGGTGCTCCGAGTAGTCCTCCGCGAGGATGCCGGCGATCCACGCAGCCACGTCGCCGTAGCAGCGGGTGTGGTCGAACTCGGTGTCGCTGGAGAGGTGATGAGTGCGAATCAGCTCCCGCGCGCGCCGCCGGGTGTGCTCCACGATGTCGCCCCAGGTACGGTGCTCCTCCTCTCGCGCCAACGCCATGATCCAGGGAATCAGCGACACCCAGCCCTCGTGTTCGAGCTCGGCCTTCACGCCATCGCCGGCCAGGTGCTCCTCATCTCCGGTATGAGGAGCGGGCTCGTGGTGCGCCAGCTCGTCGGCGATCTGCCTGCAGACCTCCTGGGCCACGAACGACTCGCTCGCATGGCCGCCGTGACTCTTCTCCCACTCGTGCTGCCGCGCTGCGACGTAGCGCCTGGCGGCGCCCCAGGCATCTTCCTGCGCATGTCGGCGTACCGCTCGCTCGCAGCGGGTGATCAGCGCCTCCGGATCCCCGTGCATCATGTGCAGATGATCTCGGAGCCATTGCAGAGCCGCCGTGCGGTCCATGGGGCATCCTCCGCCGATCTCGATCGATGCGTGTGCAATCGTTATGCCGGAGCGGGTCGGAGCCCGAGCTTCACAGCGGGTCGGCCGCTCCGGCTCTGGGGCATTCCGCCATCGACCGTACGGAAGTGAGGGCAGCCCTCCCCACCCCGCTCCTGCGCCCCGCGGGCCTCGAGGGAAGTTGCCACCGGGGGATCCGGACTCCCGTCCGCGTGCGGGGAAGGCGGCGCTACCGTCTCCCCGATGCGAGCTGTCACCGGCGGGCTGCGGTCCGGCGCAGGGAGGTGGTCACATGATTGGAAGGATCTGTGTCAGATCGGTTGTGACGACCGAGGCGGACGAGCCGTTGGCCACCGCGGCGCGTCGCATGGACGAGCACGCGGTCGGGTGTCTCGTAGTCGTCGACGGCAAGAAGCACCCGGTTGGAATCCTCACGGACCGAGATCTGATGCTCCACTGCGTTGCGCGCGGACACGATGCGGGGAGCGAGCAGGTCGCCCAGGCCATGAGCGCGCCGGTCGTGACGGCGCGTGAGGAGATGCCCATCGAGAATGCGATCAGCCAGCTGTCCGCGGCCTCGATCCGGCGACTTCCCGTCGTAGACGCCTCGGGAGCCCTGGTCGGTCTCCTGGCGCTCGACGACGTGCTCGACCTCCTCAGCGAGGAGGTCGCGACGATCGGGCGCCTGCTCTCCCGTCGCGCCAGAGGCTAGGCGAGCGCCGCGGTCTCCCGCTACTTGCCCAAGAGCGAGCCGGGTCCGAGTCCACACCAGCGCTGGATGACCTTCCTGAGGAACTACAAGGACCTGGTCGCGGGGTCGACTACTACCACTTCGATCGCGTTCATACTTCGATCGGCGACGCCCCTGAAGGCCGAGCGGCGGAGACGCAGCCCTCGAGTCGCGCGAAGGTCATCGGATTGCCTCGCGTGGGAGGCCTCCACCACCGGTACGTCTGGCGCCAGGCTGCCTGATCAGGCTCGTCGTGGCCGGCGCTCTAGCGCAGGGAGGTCGCGGATGAATTTTGAGAACGGACAGCTCCCGCGGCTCCGACGCCGCCTTCGGGGCGACAGCGTCATTGCACCAGCGCCGCGAGCGCCGCGGTGCGCAACGGGGGCAGGGGGGCCGTGTCCCGCATCGAAGGTGAGACGGTGCTCCTGCTCACCTCGACGTCGAACACGTATGGCGAGCGACGGCGCATGCCTAGGATGAGCTCGCCGCCCTTGGGGGCGAAATAGGCTGGACCCGGGTCAGCGGTCGGACCGCCGAGCTGACGGCCATCGACCCACGTTCCCAGCCGACTTCCCAAATCCATGACACCGATCCGCCCGTCGCGCCGGATGAGGTGGGCATGCCGGCGCGAAATCCGCCAGGGCTGAAGATCGTGGATGGCAAGATCATTTAGGACGCCGGGATCGTGACGCCCCATGAAGAAGGGGAACTCCCGGACGCAGAGTGGCTTCTGTGCATCGAACTGCACCGCGAACGCGGCTTCTAGTGTGCGCAGGCGCAAGCGGACAATCGGCTCTGTGCTCACCTCGGGTGACGTCTTCGATGACTGGGCGCCGATGTCGTCCGGCGCTGTCGCACGCTGACGCTCAAGGACCTCGAGGAGCTCTTCGGCCAGCTCCCCCATCTGGTCGTGCACGTTCGTGCGGCTTGCCTCGTGCAAGATCGAGTAGAACCGGCCCTCCGGGTTGGTGGCGAGGGCCTGCACCCTCGGACTGCGGGAGATGAAGCTCTGGAAGAATGGGAGGTCGAGCCGTCGCGCTGTGGCAACGAGCAGGCTCAGCATGTCCCCGCAAAGCTCCGCCTTGTACTTGATGCGCAGGTCGAGCATGGACAGCGCTAGGCGCGCGCGGGATCGCGGCTGGCCCCAGGCAGCGAGCAACTCGAAGACATTCTTCGCCGTGAAGAGCGAGGGGAGGTCGGCCACCGGAACCACGGACAGGTCGCTCGCCGCGATGGCGTTCTGGGTCCACATCCCCATGTCGCTGTGGGTGTCGATGAGAACGAGACCGGGGAACGCGGTCCGGCGGAGCGCCCTCTGCAGCACGAATCGATCGAGACCCGGGTGAATCAACTCGGCGGTTCGCGGGCTCGACGGGACGTAGTAGACGCCGTAGAGACCACGACAAATTGCGGTGTCGAAGGAGCCTCGGTGTAGCGCCGTGTACGTGGTTTCCTTCGCCGACGAGTCGTCCAACGCGAACATGTCGTCCGGCGCCGACGAACCGTCCAGGCCCACGACCAGGACCGGCAGGTTCGCGTCGACGGTTTGGGCATAGACGGCGAGGTTGCTGGCAAGGGTCGTCTTGCCGACGCCGCCCTTGCTGTTGACGACGGCGACCACGCGTTGGTCGCGACGCGAAAACTCGGCTCGAGGCGGTTGCGCTGCAGTTTCGTCCGACGCAGTCATCCAAGTCCCCGGTTGCCGCGAGGCCGGTACAAGTGCGTGGTCGTGGAGTTGCACATGTGACGAGAATGCGCGGAAGATTCCCCAGATCGGTGCCTGAACTCGAACAGAATGGCCCGCGATGCGGGCCTGGCCTTCCTATCGATGGCAGTCCTTCGCAGCCTGCTCGCGCTCCTCCGGAGCCGCCGGGGCCAGGCCATCGTCGAGCTCGCTGTGCCCGGAGACCGTAATCCGCTGGCACCGCCAGGGTTTCCGCCGCTACTGGCATCGGGTCTTAACGCCAGGGCCTGGGAGACCTCCGATCGCGGCGAAGACGAGAGCCCTCATCGCTCGGATGGCCACCGAGAATCCCCGCCGCGGGGCAGCACGGTTGACATAACCGTGCTTCTCGGCCCTGGCGCGAATCCAGAGCTTATACTGCCTATCCTCCTGATCGCCGGGTCGCAGATAGCGCACGAACTCGAGCTCGGAGTTGGTGGCCAGCGTGCCCACGTAGCCGGCCTCGTCGAGCACGCGGATGGGATTGTCGAAGCGTATCTCGCTCGGCGCGCCGCCGCGCTCGGCGATGCCCTCGATCTTCGGGCGGGGCATCCCCCAGGCCTGGAGCATCGCCGGCGGCGCCACGATCCCGCCGAATCGGGTGGTCGCGGCGAACTCCTCGTCGAGATACACCGGGTTGCGATCGTCGAGCGCGTCGACCCAGTGCCGGATCATGGGGACGTTGACCGGATCGGGCGCCAGCGAGGGCGCGCCCATCGAGCGCTCGGGGTGCGCTTCGGTCTGGATGGGGAGCGCGCCGCGAGCAGCGGGCCGGTGCCACGAGGCTACAGCTGCCATGATCCACCCAACAGCGTGACTCCGGCGCACGAACTGACGACTGCTTCCCGGCAACCCGCGTCCCCGTGCTCGCCGCCGCTCGCCCCGCATCAGTCCCTCCGCGCCAGCCGCTCGATCGCCGCGACGATCTCGCTGCCTTCCGCGGTGGGTCCGAAGGCCGCCGCGACGCCCTTGGCGCGGATCTCCCGCGCGTCGCTGGCGGTCACGACGGAGCCGCCGACCACGACCGGAAGGTCGAGATTGCGCTCGCGCAGCGCGGCGAGCAGCGGATCCAGGTAGTGCAGGTACTCCCACGAGTGGCAGGAGAGGCCGACGACGTCCGCGCCCTCTTCGGCGGCCGCCTTCGCGACGTCGCTCGGGAGGTTGAAGCGGCCCAGGTAGATCACCTCCATGCCCGCGTCGCGAAGCGTTCTCGCCACGGCCATGGCGCCCACCTCGTGCTGGTCGAGCCCGAGGATCGCGATCAGCACGCGGATCGGCCGCATGGCGCGTCTCCCATCAGATCGGATCCTCGAGCAATCCGAAGGGATCGGCGGGCTGGCCGTAGGCCATGCGCAGCACCCCGGCCATCTCTCCCAGCGTGGCGCCGGCCTGCGTGGCCGCCACGACGTCTCCCATCAGGTTGGCGGCGCGGTCGGAGGCGCGGGCATGCAGCGACTGGAGGGCGCTCCTCACCTGCGCGGCATCGCGCCGCTTCCGGTGTTCGCGGACCGCCGCGATCCGCTCCCGGAACGGCTCGATCTTCTCCTCGGCCACCTCGCGCAGCAGCAGGTCCTCCTCCTCGGGGATCACGTGCTGGTTCACGCCGACCTTGGGCAGCGTGCCGTCGCCCAGCTCCCGCGCGTAGCGCTCCATCGCGCCCAGGAAGATCTTCCGGAAGTAACCGGACTCGCACAGCTGCGCGGGTTCGCCCACCGCCTCGATCTGGCGCACCCGCTCCTCGATCCGCCGCTCCATCTCGTCGGTGAGCGATTCCACGAAGTAGGAGCCGGCGAGGGGATCGGCGACGCGCGTCACGCCCGATTCGAGCTGGATCACCTGCTGGGTGCGCAGCCCGACCAGGTGCGCCTCGGGGCTCGGAATCCGGAAGGCCTCGTCGAAGGTGGAGACTTCGATGGCCTGGGCGCCGGCGAGCGCGAGCGCGAGGGCCTGGGTGGCGCCGCGCACCACGTTGTTCACGGGCTGCTGCGCGGTGAGCGAGAGGCCGGAGGTGTGCGCGGCCACGTTCACCGCCAGCGAGCGGGGATCCCGGGCGCCGAACTCGTCGCGCAGCATGCGGGCGAAGAGCCGACGGGTAGCTCGGATCTTGGCGATCTCCTCGAAGAAGTCCATGCGGCAGTTCACGAGGATGGCGATCCGGGGTGCGAAGCTGTCGATTGCGACGCCGCGCGCGAGCAGCGCCCGCACGATGCCGCGGATCTCGACGAAGCCGAGGGCCATCTCTTCGACCGCGTCGAGCCCCCCGTCGCTGATGTAGTAGGTGTCCTCCAGAAAAGAGTGGAAGCGGGGCATCTCCCGGCTGCAGAAGGCGATCGAATCCACGGCCAGGCGCAGGCGCAGATCGAAGGGCATGTGGATCGCGTAGCCGGTGTCTTCACAATAGAAGGGCACCTGGAGCACGGAGCCCCGCAGGCTGGCCGGTGGGATCCCGCGCTCGCGGGCGACACAGTAGAGCCCCGCCAGCGCGAAGGTCGGCTGGAGCGAATGGGAGAGCGTGATCCTGTCGAGCGGGAGATCGCGGTAGAGCTCGCGGTAGTCGTCCAGGCGGCACAGCGACACGCCCTGGGTGCCGACCGCGTGCTCGGCGAAGGGGTGGTCCGGGTCGAGGCAGCCCATGGTGGGCGTGTCGCCGATGATGTCGAGGCCCGTCTGCCCTTTGGAGAGCAGATACTTGAACTGCGCGTTCGAGCGCGCTGCATCGCCCTCGCCGGATAGCTCGCGCTGGATCCAGCCGCCGCGCTCCTCCGGGTGGGCCCGCGCGCCGCGCGTGTAGGGGAAGCTGCCCGGATCCCCGAGCCTCTCGGCCGGATCCCATCCCTCGAGATCCCGCGGGCCGTAGACCGGCTTCAACGGAATCTGCGACTGCGTGCATCGCTGCGCCATGAATCCCGGCCTCCGTCTTTGCGCGCCGGCTCGCGCCGGCACTTCCGCGGCTTCAGGACCCCGCGCCGCGCAGCTCCTTGCGGCTGCCGAGCGTCGCGGTGTTGAGGCTGAAGCCCCCGTCGATCCGGATTTCGGCGCCGTTGATGAAGCCCGCCTCGTCGGACGCGAGGAAGGCCACCAGCTGCGCGACCTCTTCCATCCGGCCGAGCCGACGCGCCGGGGTGATCGCGATGGAGGCCTCGCGGATCTCCGCCGGCATCGCCGCCACGTTCTCGGTCTCGATCAGGCCCGGCAGCACGACGTTGCAGGTAATGCCATGGCGCGCGTGCTCGAGGGTGACGGTCTTGGCCAGGCCCAGCAGCCCCGCCTTGCTGGCGGCATAGCCGGCCTGGTGATGGAGCCCGCCGACGGCCGCCACCGACGAGATCAGGACGATGCGGCCGTGGCGCCGCTCGACCATCCCGGGCAGCAGGGCCTGGAGCAGGTGGAAGGCTCCCCCGAGATTGACGTCGAGCTCCCGGGCCCAGCGCTCCGGCTTCATCTTCGTTAGCGGCGCGATGTGGTCGACGATGCCCGCGTTGCTGATCAGTACGTCGATGGCGCCTAGCTCGCTGCGCACGCGCTCGACACCGTCGCGCACCGCGTCAGCGGAAGCGACGTCGAAGCAGACGCCGGAAGCCGGGTATCCGCGCGCGCGCAGATCCTCCGCCGTGCGGTTCACGTCGGCGTCGCGGTCCGCCAGCGCCACCCGCGCGCCCGACTCCGCCAGAACCCGGGCGATCACGCGCCCGATCCCGCGCGCGGCGCCGGTCACCAGGGCCGTCCTTCCTTCGAGTCCCACGCTGCGCTCCGACACCTGGCTGTGTGAAACCTCCACGCGGCGCTGGTCGCTCTTGAAAAGTGAAGTAGATTCACTTTACTCCGTCAAGCGAACGAGACAAAGGAAGGGAGAGAGTCATGGAAAAGGCATTCGAGACCCTGCTGTACGCGACCGACGGTCCGGTCTCCAGCATCACGCTCAACCGTCCCGAGCGGCTCAACACGATCGTGTCGCCGATGCCGGACGAGATCGAGGCCGCGGTGATCCGCGCCAACCGCGATCCCGGGGTCCGCGTGATCGTGCTGCGCGGCGCGGGCCGGAGCTTCTGCGCCGGCTTCGACTTCGGCGACGATTTCGCGGCCTACGCGGACGATCTGGTCCGCCGTGGTGCCGTCGCTGGCGAGCTCCACGAGAACGAGGTTGTCGATCGGTCCGGCTGGCGCGAATCCAGAGCTTAGACTGCCTATCCTCCTGGAGTTGCTGACCTGGCTCGTGGTCGTCCCGTCCCAGACGAAGACGTGGGCGTAGGTGCCGTCGCCCCGGTGCCAGACCACGGTCGTGCCCGAGATGGCGGGTCGAAACTCGTTCGCCAGGGCGTTGCTGACCAGGCTCGGCACCCAGTCGGCCCGGGCGAGGGAGGTGCCGCATAGCAGCAGCAGGTCGATGAGCTCCGCGGTGAGACGTCGGCGGGCGACCGGGACCAGGGTTCGCAGTAGACTCCCCCCTCCGCGCACGAGTCCTCGCCTGCGCGGGACTCTCGGCGCGTCCGATCTGCGACCGCGATCCCGTCCGCGCGGGGAGTTCGTTCCGAAGGACCCCCGCCGGAGCGAAGGCATGAACGCGCCGATCTGCGATGCATCCCGCATCCGAAGCGTGACCGACCGATGGCCTTCGCGGTGGAACGCGGCGAGTCGCTCTTGACGTTTGCGTCGAAAGCCTCGCGCGCGTCACTGGCGGCTTCGGCTGGGGGATCGAGTTCGCAACGCTCGCCTACAGCGTGCGCGCGATCTCGGCCAGTCGGCGCACCACCTCGCCCGCGGAGCGGATGCGGTCGGCGGGGCGCTTCGCGAGCAGGCCCGCCACCAGGGCGGCCAGCGGCTCGGGCGTTCCCGGCGCGAGGTCGCGCACACCTGGCGCCGGCGTGTGCCGGTGGTGGAAGGCGACGTCGCCGTCCTTGAAGGGAACGCTGCCGGTGAGCAGCTCGAAGAAGGTGACGCCGAGGGCGTAGAGGTCGGCGCGGTGGTCCACCTGCTCGCCGGCGCTCTGCTCGGGGGCCATGTAGTAGGGCGTGCCGCCGATCACCGTCGAGCTGCGCCGCACCTCTTCCACCATCTTCGCGAGACCGAAGTCCATGATCTTCACGACCTTCTTGTCGGTGAAGAAGAGGTTGGCGGTCTTCACGTCGCGGTGGACGATGCCCTGCTCGTGGGCGTACTGGAGCCCGTTCGCCACCTGGCCGCCGATCTTCGCCACGGCGCTCGCCGGGAGTCGTCCCTTCTCGCGCAGGATCCGCTGGAGTGGGCTTCCGCGCAGCAGCTCCATCGTGAGATAGAAGGTGTCGCCCTCCCGTCCCGCGTCGAAGAGCGTGACGATGTTGGGGTGGTTGAGCGCGGCCGCGGCCCGCGCCTCGCGCAGGAACAGCTCGATCGCCTTCGGGTGATTGCGCAGGTTGTCGGGCAGCCGCTTCAGCGCCACCTCGCGGCCGAGGCGCCGGTCGCGCGCGCGAAACACGACGCCCATGCCGCCGCGGCCCACCTCCTCGACGATCTCGTAGCGGAAGGCCTCGCCGAAGCCCTCGGCGACGTGGCCCACCGGCGAGCTGTCCGGGTTCGTAGTCTGGCTGCTGCGCGCCTTGCGCAGCGCCTCGACCCGGGTGGCGAGGTGCGGCCAGGTGGCGTCGCGCATGCGCAGCTGATCCAGGAGCTGGAGGGCGCGCTGGTAGTCGCGCGTGGCCTCGCACAGGCTGGCCAGGCGGTCGAGCGCCTCGTTGGGCACCTCCGCCTCGGGGCGCGTCGCCATCATCTCCTCGAGCTTGCGGATCGCGAGGTCGCGGTGGCCCTCCCGCTCGTAGGCCTCGGCCAGGTGCAGCACGGCCCGGGGATACTCGGCCGCCGACACGGACACGCGGTTCAGGCACGAGATCGCCTGGGCGCGATCACCGCGCTCGAGCGCCACCTCCGCGGCGCCGAGGTGGTCGCCGTGCTTCGAGAGCGCTTCGATCCAGCGCGTCACGTCGCCGGCGCGGCGGAAGCACTCGATGGCGCTGTCGAAGGCGTCGGCGCGCACGTAGGCTTCGCCGGCGCGCAGCAGCTCACCGGCCGAGCGGAACATCGCGCCGGCGCGTTCGTCCTCGCCGATCGATTCGAACAGGGTCGCCGCGCGCGCGTACTGGCCCAGCGTCTCGTAGTGCTCGGCGGCGGCGGCGTGCCGGCCCGCCAGCTCGTAGTGGCGCGCCGCGCTCTCTCGCTGCCCGTGCTCCTCGTGGAAGCGCGCGAGCAGCAGGTTCGCCGTCTCGGTCTGTCCGTCGCGCTCGAGGGCGCGCGCGGCGGTGGCGACGTCGCCGTTCAGATAGGGCTCGACGGCCTGGGGGCAGCCCGAGAACAGCAGCTGGGAGCGCTCGCCGAGATCGATTACCAGCACGCGCGGCTCGAAGGAGTCGACCTCCACCGTCGCCTCGGCCACGCGGTCGTTGCGGCCGGCGAGCAGCTTGTGGACGCCCCGGTCGAGGGTGAACTGTACCGGCCCGCGCGCGAAACGCAGGGATCCGGGAGCGCCGTAGCGGGCGATGCGCGCCTCCTCGACCGCGCGCCGGTCCCAGGTGACGCGCACCTCGACGGGGCAGGCGTGTGGCGCGAAGTCGAAGGCGATGCGCACCGTGGCGTCGCGGCTCGGCACCACCTGCTGCTCGGCGACGTGCGCGGCGACGATGTCCTCGCTCTCGGAGGTCTGGAGGTAGCCGTCCACGGTGACGTAGTGCCGCCGGCAGGGAACGGCGAGGAAGAGCGTCTCGCGGGAGACGCCATAGTGCGCCGTGCGGGTCGCGCTCGCCGAGGCGTGGCGCGCCCGCTCGGCGTCGCTGGGCGAGGAGACCTTCCCGGCCCGCGAGGCGCCGACCGAGCGCGACCGGAGACGCACGCAGAAGGTGCCGCGCAGCCCGGCGGGATAATCGATGCGGACCGCGATCGCGCCGTGTCCGCGCGAGCGGCGCGCGAGCGCGCCGAGCAGCAGCAGCAGCACGCCGATCAGGGCCAGCATGCGCTGGGCGTGCCGCGTGAGCTCGCCGCGCTGGAGCTGCTCGAGTCCGTCGCTCAGGAAGGGCGGCAGGCGCGCCGACACGCGCCGGGCCACGCCCTCGGCGCGCCGGCGCCAGTCACCGTCGGGCCCCGATCGCCAGCCGCGCTCGGCGCGTAGCCCGGCCCGGCCCGGCGCAGCGGGCGCGGGTGCGTCCGCGCTCCGCGCGTCCGACTCGATCCAGTCCGCGGCCTGCTCGATGCTCAGGGCACCCGGCGCCGGATCCGCCGGCGGGTCGGCAGCCACGCCCGCCGCGATCAGCACGCACGGTGCGAGCGCGAGCAGGGCGGCGACGGTGCGCGAGGACGGCATGATTCCCGATCTTCATCGGACGGGCGCGCGCGTCGGTTGAGAAAAGCGGGACGGGCTGCTGCGACGCCATGTTGCCGGTGGGCCCGCCGGGCCGTCGCGGGCGCCCGGCGGCGGATTGCGGGCTAGCGTCCGCGCACCGCGCGCACCCGAGATCCCGTTTGCCCCCCTTCGCAGGTCGCCCGCCGCTCCAGCGCCTCGCCCCCGGCCACTATTACGGCTGGATCCTGGCGCTCGGAGCGTCGCTCAACGCCTTCATCGTCGTCGGCATCGGCTTCTACGCGATGGCCGTGTTCCTCGACGCGCTGTGCAGCGAGCGCGGCTGGCCTCGCACCCAGGTCTCCTTCGCGACGACGCTCTACTTCGTCACGACGGGGCTGGTGGGGCCGTGGGTGGGGCGCGCCGTCGACCGCACAGGACCCCGGATCTGGATCGCGGCCGGCTCGCTGGTGATGGCGGGTGCGCTGATCGGTGTCGGGCGGGTTTCGCAGCCGTGGCAGCTGTGGGCCGTCTACCCGCTGCTCGCGGTCGGCTTCGCGATGGCCGGGGCGATCCCGGCCGCCGCGATCATCACGCGCTGGTTCGAGACGCGGCGGGCCCAGGCGATGAGCATCGCCCAGACCGGCGTCTCGGTGGGCGGCGTCGTCCTGGTTCCGCTGGTCAGCCGGATCGTCCACGAGCAGGGACTCGCCCGGGCGACGCAGCTCCTGGCGCTGCTCGTCGTTGCGATCGTCCTGCCGGTGACGGCCTGGGTCCTGCGCGACGACCCGCGCCCGCTCGGCCTGTTCCCGGACGGCGGCGCGCCCCCCGACCCCCGGCGCCCGTCCGCGCCGCTCGGCCGCGTCTGGACCCAGCGCGAGGCGCTGCGTACGGCGACCTTCTGGCGCCTGGTGGGCGGATTCGGCGGGATCCTGTTCTGTCAGGTGGCGACGGCGATGCACCAGATCTCGATCCTGCGCGCCCACATGGATCCGCAGCTCGCCGCGCTCGCCCTCTCCACCACGGCCGGGGGCAGCATCGTGGCGCGGCTGGTGGTGGGACGCTTCGCCGATCGCGTCGATCAGCGGAGGCTGGGCGTGGCACTGATCGTGCTCCAGGCCGGAGCGGTGTCCACCTTCGCGCTCGCCGAGTCCGCGGGGGTGCTGTTCATCGCCTCGGCGTGCTTCGGCTTCACGATCGGCAACCTGTTCATGCTGCAGCCGCTGTTCGTGGCGGACCTGTTCGGCGTGCGCTCCTTCGGAGCGGTGCTCGGCCTGCTCCAGATGGTCACGCAGACGGCGAGCGGCCTGGGACCGCTCGCCCTCGGCGCGCTGTACGCGATCCGAGGCGGCTACCCCTTCGGCCTCGGGGTGCTGGTGGCGGTCGCGCTGGTGGCCGCGGTGGTGCTCGCGGGCACGTCGCCGCCCGAGCCGGTGGCGGCGCGCGAGTGACGCGACTACGCGGTCACCGGACCGCGCTCCAGCGGCAGCGCCCGCTCGTCGGTCGCGCCGCCCGTCGCGCGCCACTTCTCGTCCTGGGCCCGGGAGACGCTCGTCACCACGAAGTAGCCGAGGCTGGCGCTCGTCGCCGCGCACACGTCGGCGACGAGGTGCATGGCGTGGGCCAGCTGGATCCGCGGCAGGCCCGTCGCCAGCTCGAGGATCAGCGCCGCGAGCAGCTCCATCGCCACCCACGCCAGCAAGAGAACCCACCAGGCGACCACCAGCAGCGGGGCACGCATGCGCAGCCACGCGATCGGGTCGCTGCTGTCCGGGTCGCTCCCGCGCCACACCTCGCTCATCACCTGATACGGACGGTAGGTGTTGAGCAGCGGGATCAAGAAGCCCAGGTAGGCCCACTCCCGTCGGAAGCGCAGCCGCCGCACGCCCAGGGCGCGCAGGTTGCAGCGCGCCCGGTACAGCCAGGGCACGAAGGCGGCGCACGCCAGCCCGGCGCACAGGAGCTGGGCCGCCGTGAGCAGCGACCCGGCGCGGGCGTGGGCGACGCGCTGAGCGGCGTCGAGCGAGGAGCCGGCCTGGATGGCGGAGAGCGTGCGCACCTCGCCCAGGTCGTAGCCGGCGGCGATCCAGCTCACCGCGGCGGCGAGCACGAACACGGCGCCGACGCGCTGGGCCGTCTGGCGGGTGGACAGATAGATCGGAAGCAGGCCGAAGCGATCCCGGGTGATGCTCATCATCGCCGATCCTCCCGCTGGCGCAGCCGTTCGGCGGCGACGATCGCCACCGCGGCCTGCAGGTTGTAGGACGCGACGAACCCCGCCATCGGGATGCGCGTCACCGCGTCGCAGCGGCGCAGCAGGGCCGCCGGTACTCCGTCGGCTTCGGCGCCGGCGATCAGCAGCACCGGGCCCGCGAGCGCCGTCCGCCAGGGCGGCGCCGTGCCGCTGTCCTCGATTCCGATCACGGTCTTCCCGGCGCGGCGCGCCGCGCCGATCACCGCGCCGGCGCGCTCCCAGGCGACGGGTAGGAAGCGGTCGGCGCGCATCGACGCGCGGCGCGCCTCGCGGCGCTGCGCGTGGTCGAAGGCGTTGTCGATGTAGACGCCGTCGGCTCCGCTCACCTCGGTGGTGCGGATCGCGGCGCCCACGTTCCCCGGGTAGGCGGCGCCGACCAGCAGCCACACGGCCCCGCCCCGCGCCATCACGGTGTCGAGGTCGACGTCGCGGGGCGGACCGACGAGGGCGACGGCCTCGGCGCCGCCGGCGAGTCGGACGCGGCGCCGCTCGCCGCCGCGCACGACCTCGACGCCCGCCGCTTCCGCCCGCTCGCACAGCCGGGACAGCTCCGGCGCCATCGGGCCCTCGGGTACCACCAGGCACTGCACCGGATCGCTCGCGTCGAGCGCGCGCCCGATCGCGGCGACTCCGATCACGCGCTGGCGGACCGCCTCGGCGGAGCCGTCTCGGGTCATCCGGGCCTCGGAAGGGTCACGGGGCGCGCAGGAGGAAGTACTCGTTCTGGTCGCCCGTGCGGCCGTCGGCGGTGTAGCGGCGCTCCAGGGCGAGGGGAAGCGTCTCGATGCAGGCCGCGATCTCGCTGTCGTCGAAGGCATGGATGTAACGCACCGTCTGGTCGCCGTCGCCCCAGGGCAGCAGGTGGTCACCGGGCTCCAGCTGTGAGCAATCGATCGGCACAGGTGCCCGGGAACTGTAGGCATTCCACGGAAGGACCCGTCCGCGCACGCGCTCGTCCCGGGTGAAGCGCCAGGTCGTGAGGACCAGCAGCCCGCCGGGCGCGAGGCGGCGGGCGCAGGCGGCCAGCAGGTCGCGGCGCCGCGCGCGGCCCGGCACGCCGTGGATCACGTTGAGCAGGGCGATCGCGTCGAAGGGTCCCGCCGGCAGCGCCTCCGGTTCGGCCACGATGTCGCCCGGCTGCCAGCGGGCGCCCTCCGGACCCGCCCGGCGCGCCTCGTCGAGCAGCGGCTCGCTGGCGTCCACGCCCCAGAGAGCGAGCGCTTGGTCGGGCAGGGCGCTCGCGAGGAAGCGGGCGAAGCGGCCATTGCCGCAGCCGACGTCGAGCACGCGCAGCGGCTCCGCTCCGGCGCGCTCGCGCAACGGGGCCACCAGGGCCTGCCAGCCCGGCCAGGGCGCCGCTCGCGCGGCGCTGAACTCCCGCGCCCGCTCCCGGTAGAAGGTGCGATTGATCTCGGCCAGCGCGCGTACCGTCGCGTCGTTCATCGCTATGCTGGTGCCCGCTCGAGAGCGCCGATGCAGCCCCTGCGAAGGCCCCGCGCCGACTTCGATCCCGCTCCGCACCGCGCGGAGCTGAGTGCGATCATCGCCGAGATCGCGCGGATCCCCGAGCTCGATGCGCCCGCGCTCGATCGCATCGTGAAGCGCCATCCGAAGCGGGGCGGTCTGTACTCGAAGAGCGAGATCATCGCCGGCTTTCGCGCCTTCGGCGGCGCGCTGTCCGAGGACGAGTTCGTGCGTCGGCTGCGGCTGCGACCGGTGCGCACGCTCTCCGGTGTCACTCCGGTGACCGTCCTGACCAAGCCCTTTCCGTGTCCGGGGACGTGCATCTTCTGTCCCAACGACGTGCGCATGCCCAAGAGCTACCTCGCCGACGAGCCGGGTGCGCAACGGGCCGAGGACAACCGCTTCGACCCCTATCTCCAGACCTGGAGCCGCCTCGCCGCCTACCGGAGCATGGGGCACCCCACCGACAAGGTCGAGCTGATCGTGCTCGGCGGAACCTGGTCGCACTATCCCGAGACCTACCAGGTGTGGTTCGTCCGGCGCTGTCTGGAGGCGATGAACGACTTCGGTGCCGGCGTGGACGGCCGCGACGAGGCGGGAACCGCGCCAGCGCGCTACCGGGAGCTCGCGGCGCCGAAGGGGCGATCGTTGGGGTCAGGAGCGTACAACCGGGTGGTGGCCCGACATCTCGCCGCGCAGCACGCGGGCTCGTTGCTCGACTCGAGCGAGGCTTCGAGCTGGCAGGCGCTCGCCGCCGTCCAACGGCGCAACGAGACGGCGAGAGCGCGCTGCGTCGGGCTCGCCCTGGAGACCCGCCCCGACGGCATCGACGACGACGAGATCCGCCGCCTCCGCCGGCTGGGCGCCACGAAGATCCAGCTCGGCGTCCAGAGCCTGGACGATGCGGTGCTCGCCGCGAACCGCCGCGGCCACGACGTCGCGACCACGAGGCGGGCCTTCCGAAGGCTTCGCGCTGCGGGCTTCAAGCTGCACGCGCACTGGATGCCGAACCTGCTCGGCGCCGATCCCGAGCGGGACGCCCGCGACTACTGCCGCCTGTTCGACGATCCCGACTTCCGCCCGGACGAGCTGAAGCTCTATCCCTGTCTGCTGGTCGAGAGCGCCGAGCTCGCCGCCTACCATGCGCGCGGCGCCTGGCTCCCCTACGACGACGCCACCCTGGTCGCGCTGCTCGCCGACTGCATCGAGGCGACACCGCGCTGGTGTCGCCTCACGCGCGTGATCCGCGACTTCTCGGCCCGCGACGTCGCCGCCGGCACGCACACTGCCAACCTGCGCGAGGTGGCCGAGCGCGCGCTCGCCGGGCGCGGCGGCGTCGCGCGCGAGATTCGCAGTCGCGAGATCCGCGCCGGAGCGGGCGGCGCCGGCGGCCTGTACCTGCGCGAGACGGCCTACGCGACGTCGATCGGCGGCGAGCGCTTCCTCGAGTGGGTCACCCGCGACGACCGCCTGGCCGCCTTCCTCCGCCTCGCTCTGCCCCGCGGCACGGCGCCCGTGCCCGAGATCGAGGGCTGCGCCCTGATCCGCGAGGTGCACGTGTACGGCGCGTCGCTGCCACTGGGCGAGCGCGCCGAATCGGCCGCCCAGCACGCCGGTCTCGGACGCGCGCTGGTGGCGGAGGCGGCGCGGCTCGCCGCCGAGGCCGGCTTCGCGCGACTCGCCGTGATCTCGGCCGTCGGAACGCGCCCCTACTACCGCAGGCTCGGCTTCCGCGATGGAGAGCTCTACCAGCACCGGGCGCTCGACGTCTGACGGCGGCGGGTGGACCCGTCGCGCGAAGCGGATGTGGCTCTTGTCGGCGCCGCGGCGGCATTCGACCTTGCGGGCCCATGACGCCGAAGCCCTCGATCTCGCGCCTGAACCTGTTTCGCGAGCTGCCCGACGCCTACCGCGCCATGAACGACCTCGAGGGCGCCGTCGCGAGCGCCGGTCTCGAGCCGCGATTGCTGGCGCTGGTGCGCACCCGCGTATCCCAGCTGAACGGATGCGCCTTCTGCCTGGACATGCATCACCGGGAGGCGCGCGAGGCCGGTGAGCACGCCCAGCGCCTCGACGTGTTGTGCGCCTGGCGCGAGGTGCCCTTCTTCGACGAGCGCGAGCGCGCCGCCCTCGCCCTCGGCGAGTCGCTCACGCTCGCCGCCGAGCGCGGGCTCGACGGGGAGGCGTGGAGCGCCGCCCGTCGGCTCTTCGAGCCCCAGGCCCTGGCCGGACTGGTCTTCGCGATCGCGGCGATCAACGCCTGGAACCGGCTGTCGCTCGCCGCCGGGTTGCAGCCGCCGGATCGCCAGGGGTCTCCCTGAGCGGCCGCGGTGCGCCGACGCAGACCTTCACGCTTTCGGTGTCCGTGCCGGTGCTGCCGGTGCTGCCCACGTCGCTGATGTACGTGTCGTCGGCGCTCTCGGTGTCCGACGCGAACGGGTCGGGATCGGCCACCCTGGGCACCGTCACCGGCCACCCCGCTCTACAACGGAGAGATCGACGGCAGCGGCGCGCTGTCGCTCTACGGCGATCCCTACAGCTTGGTAGCGGGCCTGCTCGGCACGGCCGTCGACAACCAGTCGGCAGGCGTGGCCCCGGGGTCGATTCCCGGACCCGGCGCCTCCAGCGACATCGGCATCACGCACCGCTTCACGCTCTCCGCCGGCGATCGGGCGACCTTCAACAGCGTGTTCAGCGTGGTGGTGGTCCCCGAGCCGGGTACGGCGCTGCTGCTCGGCTTCGGTCTCGTCGCACTGGGTCTGCGCCGCCGCTAGCGCCGGAGCGCGCCGGCTCCCTGCCGGCTTCCTTCCGCTCCCGGGAAAGGCTAGAGGTCTGGGGACGTGCACCGCCCCGTCTCCGGCATCGCCTTGACCGCGCTCCTCCTCGCGTCGACGACGTTCCTTCCCGCGCGCGCCGAGGAGGCCCGGTCGAGGGTCCCCGTCGAGACGATCGTGATCGTGCGGCACGGCGAGAAGCCGCCCGAGGGTCTCGGCCAGCTGACCTGCCGCGGGCTCAACCGCGCCCTGCTGCTCCCCGACTTCTTCGCCGAGCACTTCCCGGCGCCCGACTACGTGTTCGCCCCCGATCCCTCCGTGAAGGCGACGGAGATCCACGGGGACGGCCTCCGCTACGACTACGTCCGGCCCCTGCTCACGATCGCCCCGACGGCGATCCGCCTGGAGCTCCCGATCGACACCCAGCTTCCCTTCAACGATCCCGGACGGCTCGCCGACGAGCTGCTCGCGCCCGCGTACCGGTCCGCGACGATCTACGTCGCCTGGGAGCACCTCCAGATCGTCTCCGTCGCGGAGGTGGTGCTGAAGCGGCTCGGCAGCACCGCGTCGGTACCCGCTTGGAAGAACAGCGACTACGACACCGTGTTCGTGATCGCGATCGACTGGAGCGACCCGCCCGTGGCGCACTTCGAGGTCCGCTCCGAGGACCTCGGGGAGATCAGCGACCAGTGCCCCGTCGCCCGGAAGCCCTGACGGGGGTCTCGGTGGCCTCCGGCGAGCCGGACACCGTGGGCCGTCCACCCTGGACGGCGAAGACCGAACGGGGCACCGCGGCGAGCCTGCGCCTGCTGGTGAGGCTGATCCGGTGGATCGGACGCCCCGCGGCGCAGGCGCTGCTGAGGCCGATCGCCGCCTACTTCGTGCTCACCGATCCGGCCGCGCGGCGGGCGTCGCGCGCATACCTACACCGGCTGTGTGCGACACCCGAAGGCCGCGCCGCCCTCGGTCACCCGCCGGGCTGGATCGATACCTACCGGCAGGTGTTCGAGTTCTCCGTCGCGATCCTCGACCGGGTGTGCGTGTTCGCGGGCGTGGACGACGCCTTCGTCTTCGAGCACCGTGGCGAGGAACACTTCGCGCACCTCCCCGACGGCCGCGGCGCGAACCGCAATGCCCTGGGCAAGTGCGGCGCGCTGATCGTCGGCGCGCACCACGGCTGCTTCGACATGATGCGATCGATCTGCCTGGACGCCGACGTGCCCGTGAGCGTCGTGATCCACGACGACAACGCCCGGGCGATCAACGACGTCCTCGCCACCCTGAACCCGAGTCTGCGCCTGCGCATGATCCACGTGCGCCCGGAGGAGTCGGGCTCGGCCCTCGAGATCCGCGCGGCGATCGAGCGAGGCGAGTTCGTCGCGATCATGGGCGATCGTGTGCCGCTCTCGGGTGGCGGGGCGCGCTCGCTGCCCTTCCTCGGGGCTCCCGCGCGCTTCTCCGAGGGGCCCTTCCAGCTGGCGGCGCTGATCGGCTGCCCGGTGATCGTGGCGTGCGCGCGCCGGATCGGCGACGGCCGCTACCGGGTCGAGTCCGCTCCGCTCTACTCGGGGGGTCGCGTCCCGCGCGCCGAGCGCGACGTCGTCGTTGGGGAGATGCTCGGGCGCTTCGTGCGCCACCTGGAGCAGATGTGCTTCCGCGCTCCGTACCAGTGGTTCAACTGGTACGACTTCTGGGCGGAGTCCGACTAGCGGAGCGCGCGCTCGCGGGCTCCTGCCGGGCTAGTGCCGGGCGGCGTCCAGCCCCTCGAGCACCGCGCGCAGCGCGTGCTCGTCCGAGAGCACCTGGATCACGCCCAGTCCGACGAACTGCACGCCGACGCACACCAGCAGGAAGCCCATCACCCGCACCAGGGCCGTCATGCCGGTCGGGCCGAGCAGCGCGACGATGCGACGGGAGCTGCGCAGCACCAACCACGACACGAAGGAGACGAGCACGATGCCGAAGGCGATCGCCAGGTACTCCCCGACGGTCTCGGCTCCCGCCGCCATGCCGATCGTCACCGCGATCGAGCCGGGGCCGCTCAGCATCGGCATGGCCAGGGGCGTGAACGCCAGGTCGGCCATGTGCAGGGCCTCCTCCTTTGCCGTCTCGCCGACGTCCTCCTCGGGCTCGGGGTTCAGCATGCCGAAGCCGATGCGCGCGACGATCAGCCCGCCCGCGATGCGCAGCGCCGGGATCGAGATCCCGAAGAACTCCATCACCAGCGCCCCCGCGAACAGCGAGACCAGCAGGACGATCGCCATGTAGATGCAGGCGCGTCGGGCCTGGTCCTGGGCCTGGGCCTCGGTGAAGCGCTTCGTGACCGCCACGAACACGGCCGCGGTGCTGAAGGGGTTGGCGATCGGAAGCAGGCCGACGAAGGTGCCGAGGGCCGCGCTCAGGAGATCGAAGATCATTTCCGTCGGCAGTCTGCTCGGTGACCCGGGTGAAGTCCAGCCCGATCGCGCGCGGATCGTCTATGATCGCCCGCCGCGCCCAGCGCCGTGGCGCGCGACGAGCGAGGAAGAGATGGCGAGCCCCCAGTACGAGCAGCTGCGCAAGGCGTTGAAGCCGGGCCTGGCGATTCCCGGCGATCCGCCGGAGCTGGTGCGGGAGAAGATGCACCGCATCCATCCCACCCAGTACCCGAAGGACGTGGCGGTGGAGCGGACGGCGTTGGGCGGCGTGGACGCCGCCTGGATCGGCACGCCGGAGAGCGAGGGCTCGACCCGCGTGCTGCTCCACGTGCACGGCGGCGCCTTCGTCTCGACCGGAGTCGAGCACTACATCCCCTATGCGGCCCGCCTCTCGCGCCCGTTCGCTGCGCGCGCCGTGGTCTATGGCTACCGGCTCGCTCCCGAGCACCGCTTTCCGGCCCAGCTCGACGACACCCACGCGGTCTACCGCGCGCTCCTCGCCGGCGGCACGCCGCCCGACCGGATCGTCGTCTCCGGTGACTCCTGCGGCGGCGGGATCGGCGTCGCGCTGCTGCTGCGTCTGCGCGACGAGGGGTCGCCCCTGCCCGCCGCCTTCGTCGGGCTGACCGGCTGGTACGACCTCGAGATGAGCGGCGACTCGGCGCGCCACCCGCGCGGCGTCGATCCCTACGTGGACCCGGACTGGATCCGCGCGCGCGGCCGCGACTACGCCGGCCCCGATGGCGACGTGCGCGATCCGCTGCTCTCGCCGATCCACGCCGATCTCTCGGGGCTGCCGCCGATGTTCCTGTCCTGTGGCGAGATCGACATCACGCGCGACGACTCGACTCGCCTGGCCGCGTGCGCCGGCCGCGACGGGGTGGCGGTGACGCTCGAGGTCGTGCCCGAGATGATCCACGGCTTCCACGGTCTCTCCGACCTGATTCCGGAGGGGCGCGAGTCGCTCGAGCGGGCGGGGGCCTTCGTGAGGCGCCACCTCCCGTGAGCGCGAAGACCCGGGTGCCGGTCCTGGTCGGCGTCGCCCAGGTGCTCCAGCGCACCGACGATCTCGACGCCGCGAACGAGCCCCTGGATCTGATGGTCCTGGCCTGCCAGCGCGCCGCCGAGGACGCCGGCAGCCGCGCCTGGCTCGCCCGGGCCGAGGCCGTGCGCGTGGTGCGCGGGATGTGGCGCTACACCGATCCGGGTCGCGCCCTCGCGGAGCGACTGGGTTGCCCGAGCGCCCGGACGGCCCTCACCCAGTACGGCGGCAACTACGCCCAGACCGCGACCAGCCGCACTTTCCTCGACGTCCAGCGCGGCGCCCTCGACGTCGCCCTGCTCACCGGCGCCGAGTGCGGCCGGACCTGGGCGCAGCTCTCGAAGCGGGGACGCCTCACCGGCTGGAGCGCCGCCCCGGGCACGCCCGACGAGACGATCGGCGAGGACCTGGTGCTCTCCCACGAGGCCGAGCTCGCGCGCGGGATCCGCCAGCCGATCCAGATGTATCCGATCTTCGAGATCGCGCTGCGCGCCGCGCGCGGCGAGTCGGTGGAGGGCCACCTCCAGCGCATCTCGGAGCTGTGGGCGGGGTTCAGCGCCGTGGCGGCGGGCAACCCGAGCGCGTGGATCCGCGAGCGCAAGAGCGCCGCACAGATCCGCACGCCCGGTCCCGAGAACCGGCCGGTGAGCTTTCCCTACCCGATGCTCTTGAACTCGAACTCGCGAGTGGACATGGGAGCCGCCCTGCTCGTCACCCACGAGGAGATGGCGGCGCGCATGGGCGTGCCGCGCGAGAAGTGGGTCTACCCGTGGGCCGCCAGCGACGCCCACGACCATCTCTTCGTCTCCGAGCGGGAGGAGCTCCACCGCTCGCCGGCGATCCGGATCGCCGGCCGGCGCGCCCTCGAACTCGCCGGGGTCGAGGCGAAGGACCTGGCCCACCGCGACCTCTACAGCTGCTTCCCGAGCGCGGTGCAGGTGTCGGCGCAGGAGCTGGGTCTCGACACGTCGCAGCCGCTCACCGTGACCGGCGGCCTCACCTTCGGCGGCGGTCCCATGAACAACTACACGATGCACGGCATCGCGCGCATGGCCGAGGTGCTGCGCGACGACCCCGGTGCCGTCGGGCTGGTCACGGGCAACGGCGGCTATCTGAGCAAGCACTCCTTCTGCGTGTACTCGACCGCTCCTCCCGAGCGCCCCTTCCGCCACGTCGAGCCCCAGCCGGAGGTGGACGCGCTGCCGAAGCGAGGCGTCGCCCTCGCGCACACGGGCCCCGTGGCGATCGAGGCCTACAGCGTGATGTACGGCGCCGACGGCGCGCCCGAGATCGCGCACGTCGCCTGCCGCCTGCCCGACGGCCGGCGCGCCTGGGGCAATGTCAGCGACCGCGACGCCGCCTCCGCGATGACGCGCGAGGAGTTCTGCGGCCGCTCCGCGCGCCTCGACGCGGAGGGTGTGCTCGCGCTCGGTCGCTAGGCGGCCGAGGCGCAGCGAGCCGAAGCCGAGCGAAGGCGGACCCCTCCCGGGCTAGCCGGAGCGGGGGGAGCCCTCCTCCAGCGCGCGCTCGAGGTAGGGCAGGTGGTCGACGCCGAAGTACATCGCGTCGCCCAGGAAGATCGTGGGCGCGCCGAAGGCGCCGCGGGCGACCGCCTCGTCGGTGTTGGCGCGCAGCGCCTGCTTCACCTCGTCTTGGGCCGCGCTCTCGGCGAGCGCGGCGGCGTCGACGCCGGCCGCCGCGAGCACCGAGGCGACCTCCGACGGGTCGCCGAGGTCGCGTCCCCCGGCCCAGAACGCCGGGTAGATCGCGGCGTGGAACGCGTCGAACACCCCCGCTCGCTGCGCCGCCACCGCGCCGCGCATCAAGGCGAGGGTGTTGATCGGGAAGTGCGGATTCAGGCGGAATGGGACGTTGTGGTGGGCGGCGGTGCGCCCCAGGGTGAGCCCGCCGTAGGCGCGCTTCGCCGCGATCGGCTCCTGGGCCGGCGAGCGGTTTCCGGTGGCCTGGAACACGCCGCCCAGCAGCATCGGTCGATACTGCAGCGGCGCGCCGTACCGCCGCGCGAGGCCGGGCAGCAACGCGTTCGCGATGTAGCTGTAGGGGCTCCCGTAGTCGAAGAAGAACTCCAGGGTGCGGGGCATGGGTGGGCACCTCGGCGCGCGGACGGGGCCAGACGATAGGGGCTCGGCGAGCGCCCCGCGAAGCGCGGAGGCCGCACCGCACTTCGCTAGCCTGGCGCGTGTGAAGGTGCTCTCGGTGAACGTCGGCCTGCCGCGCGAAGTCTCCTGGCGCGATCGGACGCTGCGCACGGCGATCTTCAAGGACGCGGTGACGGGGCGCGTGGCGCTGCGCGGACACAACCTGGCCGGCGACCGCCAGGCCGATCTCACCGTGCACGGCGGCGCCGACAAGGCCGTCTACGCCTACCCGGCCGAGCACTATTCGTTCTGGTGCGAGTGGCTGGGTGTCTCCGCGCTTCCCTGGGGCGCCTTCGGCGAGAACCTCAGCACCGAGGGCATGCGCGAGTCGGAGGTGGGCATCGGCGACCGGTTCCGGATCGGCGACGCGGTGCTCGAGGTGAGCCAGCCGCGCATTCCCTGTCAGAACCTGGCGGCGCGACACCAGCGGGTCGACCTGCCCAAGCACTTCCTCCAGAGCGGGCGCTCGGGGGTCTACTTCCGGGTGGTCGAGGAGGGCGAGATCGGCGCGGGGGATGCGATCGAGCGCGTCTCGGCCGATCCCCACGGCCTCTCGGTGGCCGACGTGCAGGGGCTGGCGCGCCGGGCCGGGGACGCGGCGCTCCTGCGACGCGCTGCGGAGCACCCGGCCCTCGCCGCGGTGTGGCGCGAGGAGCTCCGCGCGCGGCTGGAACGGGCCTGATTCGGCCTCCCCGGGGGTGACCGGGCCGGGCCGGCGAGCCGCCGGGCGGTGGCGTACGGTGTGCCCTCCATGGCCACCCCGACCGATGCCGGCCCGCGGCCCCTGGCGGTCGCGCAGGCTCCGAGGAGTGGGTCCCGCCGCGCCGGGTGGAGGGCGGCGGGGTGGGCCGTGGTGCTGATGGCGATCGCGGGAGCGGGTCGCGCACAGCAGGCCCCCGTGCTGCCGGCGGCGATCGCCAGCCTGGGGCTGGACGAGGGAGAGCTATCGCTCTGGCGCGAGGGCAATGCGCTCGAGGAGCAGGAGGCGCTGCGCGAGGCGAATGCGCGCTACGAGTCGCTCGTGAGCGCGCATCCGTCCTCCGCCTTCCTGGCCTGGCGCGTCGCGCGCAATCTCTGGCGAGCGGGCGAGCGGATGCCGCGAGAGGACAAGCCCGGTCGCCAGGCGGCCTACGCCGAAGCCCTCGCCTGGGCCGACCGGGCGCTGGCGGCGGACCCGCAGTGCGGCGAGTGCGTGTTCTGGAAGATGTCCTCGATGGGACGTCTGGCGACCTCGTCCGGCGCGGTGCGATCGGCCTCGATGGCCCGGCCGATCGCCGATCTGATCGACCGCGCGATCGCGCTCCAGCCGACCTACGCGGACAACGAGTGGAACCACACGCTCGGCAACCTGTACTTCGCCTCTTCCGCCTTCTACCGGCTGCTGCCCGACTGGCCCTGGCTCGACTGGATGATCGGCGTCCACGGTGACAAGGACCGCGCGCTCGGCTACATCGAGAAAGCCCTGGCGATCTCCCCCGATCGCGTGGACTACAACCTCGAGCTCGGTGTGGTTCTGACCTGCATCGGACGGGAGCGCGACGACCGCGACGCGCTCGAGCGCGGAAGCCGCGCCCTGACCCGCGCGCGCGAGCTGCCCCAGCGGCTGGGCACCGATGCGCTCGACCAGCGCAGCGCGGACCTGCTGCTCGAGCGGCCCGAGCTCGCGTGCGGCTACTCGCGCGACGGCTTCATCGACTTCAGCGGGGTGGCGCGAGCTGGAGCCTTCTAGGCGACCGGGCGCGCGGGGATGATCTCCGCTTCTCCGACCGGCCCGTTCCTGGCGTGGCTGGTGCGCGGGAGCGTGCACCGCCCGCGCACGGTCCTGGCGGGCTGGCTCGGGGCGTCCCTGCTCGCCGCTGCGGGAATGACCCACCTCGAGTTCGATCCCAGCACCGCGAGCATCCTGGTCCAGGAGGGTGCGGACTGGCAGTTCTACCAGCAGAGCCTCGCCGACTACGGGGGGGACGAGGTGCTGGTCGTGGCTCTCGAGAGCGAGCGGCCCTTCGATCCCGCGCTGCTCGGCGAGATCGCGCGGCTGTCCGAGCGCTTCGCCGACCTGCCCGGCGTGCGCCGGGTGGACAGCCTCGCCACCGTCCCGGTGATCCGCCTGGGCGACGACGACGCGCTGCGCCTCGATCCGGTGCTGCCGGAGGTCGTGCGGCCCGGGGATCCCGCTCTCGCCCGCGTGCCCCAGCAGCTCGCCGGCGACCGCCTGGCGCCAGGGAGCCTGGTCTCCGCGGACGGACGGGTCCTGGCGATCAACCTGCTGCTCGAGCCGGTGATCGGTCACGAGATCGAGTCCACGATCGACCAGGTCCGGCGGGAGGTCGCGGGACGCGCGGCCTGGGTCTCCGGGGTGCCGGTCTTCCGCATCGAGTCGAACCGCTCCAACGAGCGCGAGATCCTGCTCTTCGTCCCGCTGACGGTGGCGGCGATCGCGGCGCTTCTGGCCGCCGCCTTCGGCTCCCTGCGCGTGGTCTGGATCTCCCTGGGTGCGAGCGGGCTGGGCACGTTGTGCGCGCTCGGTGCCATGGGCGTCACGCGCACGCCGCTTTCGTTCTCCACGATCGTGCTGCCGCCGCTCCTGCTCGCGCTCGGCAGCGCGTACACGGTCCACGTCCTGGACGCGGCCCGCGGCGCCGTCTCGGCCGAGGAGCTCGAGCAGAGCCTGCTGCGGGTCGCGCGGCCGATCGCCCTGTCCGGTCTCACCACCGCCATCGGCTTCCTCGGGATCGCGCTGGTGCGTATCGACGCGATCCGCGATCTGGGGCTCTTCGGAGCGGTCGGGGCGATGGCCGTCGTGAGCGCGGCCCTGTCGGCGGCGCCGGCGGCGCTGCGTCTGGCGCCGCTCGCGCCCCGCGCTGGGCGCCCGCTCTCCTGGGTGGGGAGCGACCTCGCTCCGGCCCTGTTCGGCTTCATCCAACGGCGGCGCAAGGCACTGGTGGGCATCTGGCTCGCGCTGGCAGCGCTGGCTCTGCTCGGCCTGCCCCGGATGTCGGTGGAAACCGACGCGACGCGCTGGTTCGCCCGGGGAAACGAGGTGCGCGAGTCCTACGAGGCGATCCGAGCGCGGCTGTCCGGCATCAGCCCGATGAACGTCGTGCTCACCCCACGAGACGGCGTGTCGATGACCGAGCCCCGGATGGTCGCCGCGATCGACGGCCTGAGCCACTTCCTCTCCGAACGGCCCGACGTGGGGAAGGTGCTCTCGATGGCCGACCCGCTGCGCCAGATCCACGCCGCCTTCGCCGGGACCGACGCGGTCGGGCTCCCGAGCACGAAGGCCCAGATCGAGCAGTACCTGGTGCTGCTCTCCTCGGTCGACCGCCTCGACGACGTGCTGCGCAGCGATCGGGCGGGCGCCAACGTGCTGCTGCGCATCGACGACAACAGCTCCGACAACCTGCTCGACATCGCCCGGGCGGCCGAGGGCTGGTGGCGGGAGCACGGCGACGCCGACGCGAGCGCGCGCACCACCGGGATCATGTACGAGTTCGCGGCAGCCGAGGACGAGATCGCCTGGGGCCAGCTGCGTGGCCTCAGCGCGTCGCTGATGGTGATCGCCGGGCTGGCCGCGGTGATCTTCCGCTCGCTGCGCGTCGCGCTGCTCGCGATGATCCCCAACGTCAGCCCCCTGCTGATCACCTTCGGCGCGATGGGCTTCGCCGGCATTCCGATCGACGCAGCGACGGTGGTGGTCGGCTGTCTCGCCCTGGGCATCGCCGTCGACGATACGATCCACCTGCTCACCACCTTCGTCGCGCACCCGCAGCACCGCAGCGACCCACCGGCCGCGCTGCGCGACACCCTCCAGGGCATGCTGCCGGCGGTGCTGCTGACCACGATCGCCGTGGCGATCGGCTTCGGCGTGGTCGGGCTGTCCGAGTTCGCCGTGACCCGGAACTTCGGCCTGCTGACCGCGGCCACCGTGGTGGTGGCGCTGCTGGCCGACGTGACGCTGCTGCCGGCGCTGCTGCTCGTCACGGGTGGCCGGGCGGTCGGCGCTCCGGTCGGGGTATCGTCGTGCGCCGACTCCTCGCGGTCGCGGTCACCGCTCCCCTCGCCACCGGACTCTCGATGACGGACCTGCTCGTTCGCCACCTGGAAGCGATCGCCGCCCTCGCCCCCGTCTGGGGCTTCCTGTTGATCTTCCTGTTCATGGCGGTCGAGAGCTCCTTCGTCCCCTTCCCGAGCGAAGTGGTGATGATCCCCGCCGGCTTCCTGGCGGCGCGCGGAGGTCTCTCCCTCGGTCGGCCACTCCCCGACGCGTTGCTCGCCCTCGCCTGCGGGGTCGCCGGATCGCTCGCCGGTGCCTATCTGAACTACTTCCTGTCGCTGCGGCTGGGCCGGGCCTTCCTGGAGCGCTACGGGCGCTACTTCTTCCTGCCTCCGTCCAAGCTGCACCGGGCCGAGGAGGTGTTCCGTCGCTACGGCGCCGGCGCGACCTTCGTATGTCGGCTGCTGCCCGCGATCCGGCAGCTGATCTCGATCCCCGCCGGCATCGCCCGGATGCCGCTCGCGAGCTTCTCGCTCTGGACCGGTCTCGGTGCGGGAACCTGGTGCGCGATCCTGACGGCGATCGGCTTCTCGATCGGCCGCCAGACCGCGCAGCTCAGCTATGCCGAGCTGGTTTACCGCGGACAGGAGGCTGTCTCCCGCAATCTGCACTGGATCGCGCCGGCGTGCCTCGCCGGCTTCGCGCTCTACGTGCTGGTGTCGCGGCGGGTGATGGCGAGCCGCGGCGAGCTCGAGGTGTCCTGACGCGGCGCCGACGCCGCGCGGCGCCGATGCCCGCCTTCTGAGCAGGCGCTGGTCCTTTCCCGGGCAGCGCGTGGCCCGCTCGCGCCCGGCACGGCCCGACCTCTGGCACCGACCTTGCTTCAGCGGGACGGGGAGGGTAGAGGTCGTGGCTCGATACACCTACGAGCGCCTCTCGACACTGGACGCGACGTTCCTGTGGGCCGAGCGCGAGAACGCGCCGATGCACGTCGGGGCGGTGGCGATCCTCGAGTCGGGAACGCTGCGCAACGGCGACGGGGGCGTGGATGTCTCGCGCTACCGGCGCGCGATCGAGTCGGTGTTGCACTGGATCCCGCGCTACCGCCAGAAGCTGGCCTGGACGCCGGTCGAGGGCTGGCCCGTCTGGGTGGACGACCGCCACTTCGATATCGGCTACCACGTGCGCCACCTCTCGCTGGCGCGCCCGGGCACGCTCGAGCAGCTGCGCGAGCTGGCCAGCCGCATCCTCGCCCGGCGGCTCGACCGCTCCCGCCCGCTGTGGGAGATCTGGGTGATCGAGGGGCTCGAGGGCGGCGAGCAGTTCGCGCTCCTGAACAAGGTGCACCACTGCATGATCGACGGCGTCGCCGGAGCCGACCTGGCCCAGATCCTGATGTCGCCCTCGCCGGCGATCGACTTCCAGGAGCCGCTCGCCTACATGCCGCGGCCGGCGCCGAGCGGGACGGAGCTGCTCCTCGACTCGATCGCCGAACGGATCCGCCAGCCCTTCGACGCGGTCCGCAAGCTGCTGGCGCGCGCGGAGGGCGATCCCCCGCTGGCGAGCGACCTGCTGCGCCGGGCGCGCGCGCTCGCCGAACTCGCGCGCTTCACGCTGGAGCCCGCCTCCCAGACGCCGCTCAACGGCGATCTGAGCCCGCACCGGCGCTTCGACTGGCTCACCATGCCGCTCGACGACGTTCTCGAGCTGCGCGCCGTGCTCGGCTGCTCGGTGAACGACGTGGTGCTGGCGACGGTGACCGGCGCGCTGCGCCGCTACTTCTTCCGCCGCCGCGTCGACCCGGCGAAGCTCGACTTCCGCGTCGCCGCGCCGGTCAGCGTGCGGAAGGACTCGGACGAGCGCCGTCAGGGCAACCACGTCTCGACCTGGATCGTCGCGCTGCCGCTCGCCGAGAAGGATCCGCTCGCCCAGATCGAGGCGATCGCGCGGCGCACCGGGGAGCTGAAGCGCTCCGAGGCGGTGCTCGGTGCGGACACCGTGATGAAGATCGCCGAGTGGCTCCCCCCGGCGCTGATCGAGCTCGGGGTGTCGATCGCCAACGGGCCGGCCAACACGATCGTCACCAACATCCCCGGACCGCAGTTTCCGCTCTACGTGGTGGGCGCTCCGATGCTCGGCATGTACCCGATGGTGCCCTTGATCCCCGGCGTCGGGCTCGGCATCGCGCTGTTCAGCTACGACGGCAAGCTGTGCTGGGGGTTCAACGCGGACTACGAGCTGGTTCCCGACATCCGTGCCTTCCACGACGACGTCTGCGTCGCCTTCGAGGATCTGCGCCGCGCCACCGTCAACCGCTACATGGCGGACCGCACGGCGGCGGTCGAGATCGCGGTGGAGACCCCGCCCGCCTCTGCGAAGCGGAAGAAGACGCGCGCGAAGCCCGGCGAGCGGCGGAAGGCGGAGGTCTCGCGCTCCGCCGCGGGCGACGTGGTGCCCCGGATCGCGTCCTAGGTCGACGCGCCATCCGGCCCCGGCCCCGATCGCGCCGCGCGCGCGTAGGCTCCGGGGCTGCGTCCCGTCCAGCGACGGAACGCCTTGTGGAAGGCCGAGGCGTCGGAGTAGCCGAGCAGGAAGGCGACTTCGTTGACCGACAATCCCTTCGGGGAGATCGCACTCTCGGCCAGCCCGAAGCGCACTTCGTCCAGGACCTGCTGATAGCCCGCGCCCGCCTCGGCGAGTCGGCGGCGCAGCGTGCGCGGGCTGATCCCCATCGCCTCGGCGACCCCCTCGGCGCTGGCCTGGCCGCGCGGCAGCAGGCCCGAGATGCGCTCGCGGACGCGGTCGGTGAAGCCCGCGGGCTGCGGCACGCGGGCGAGCAGGCTCGCGGCGTGCTCCTCGAGCAGCGCGCACAGCGCCGAATCCGCGCGCGGGAGCGGCCGGTCGAGCCCCTCGCTGGGCCCCGCGATGCCGTCGAAGCGCTGGTCGTAGTGGGCGTCACAGCCGAACACCGCAGTCACCTCGTCGGAGTAGTGGGTCGCCGGGTGGCGGAACCACACCGTGAGCTCTTCGAGGTCTCCGACGATGAAAGGCGCGAGCCTGGCCATCAGGCCCACGGCGGACTCGATCTCGGAGCGGCTTCGCTCGTATCCCATCAGACCGGTGCGGCAGACCGTCAGCGGACCCTCGGTGCGCAGCTCGAGGTCGAGACGGTCGTGGGTGATGCGCACGTAACGCGTGGCGCGTTCGAAGGCGCGTCGCGGTGTCTCGCTCGTCGCCGCGAGGTAGGCCGAACAGGCTGAAGCGCTCCACCTCGAAGTCCTCGACGACGCGCAGTCCGAGTGCGGGGTCGCTCGACGTGCGCCCTGGCCGCCGGCCCTGGACTGGGAGGCGCTGCTGCCCGCGCCGCTCGGTGCCCTGCGCGAGCAGCTGGGCGTGGGGTCACCGCCGGTGTACCGGCGCCATTTCCACAATCCGCGGGGCTTCGGGCTGGTGCCGGAGCCCCTGGATGCCCCGCCCCACGCGCTCGCCGCTCAATCGGACTCGATGAAGCGATCGCCGACGCCGGGCACGTTCTCGATGAATCGGGGGCGCGCGGGATCGTCGCCGAGCTTGTCTCGCAGCTGCCCGACGTAGACGCGCAGGTACTGGGTGTCGCTCTCGTGCACCGGCCCCAGATCTCGTTCAGCAGCTGCTCGTGGGTGACGACGCGTCCCGCGTGGTGGACGAGGATCCGCAGCAGTCCGAACCCCGTCGGCGAGATCTTGAGCGGGCGATCCCCTCGCGGACGGTGGTGGCCTCGATCACGCAGTAGCCCTGGGCCTCGAGCCCGCCCGCGCCGACGCCTCACCCGATCCGGGTGTTCTGACGGTCCCGGCTCAGCCGGGGATCCCCTCCACCAGCACCGCGAAGTGCTGGGAGGTCGCGTCGAGGCGCTTGCCGACCACGGCCTGGTACTCCTTCGACTCGTAGACGGCCTTCGCCTTCTCCTTCGAATCGAACTTGAGGATCACCGTCTGGTGCCCAGCCGAGTTGCCCTCGATGCGATCGGTGGCCGAGTCGAGGGCGAGGATCTCGCACTCGCTCCCGATCTTCATCGCCGGGCCCGCGCTCCTCGCGTACTCGCCGTAGAGAGCGGGGTCGTCGACCTTGTAGTTCACGATCAGGTACGCGGGCATGGATCCTCCGGGAGCTTCGCGAAGCGGGCGTGCCATCGGGCCCATCCCGAGGCGGACGGATCGTACACCGTGTCGCGCGCCCGGTCCCGACGCCGGACCGCGCCGCTTCCCGGGATCGCCCCCCGACCTCCGAGGCGCGGCTACGGCTGGACCGGCCACGGCCGGTAGCGGTTGTGGCAGGCCACGCACATCGTGACCATGCCTCCGTAGTGCGAGGCCAGCGCCTCGCGCAGATAGTCGGCGCCGATCGTGGACTTCCCTCGATCGTGCTCGATCAGCGTCTGCGAGATCGTCTTCATGTCCTGCGCGTGGGCCGCCAGGTTGTTGGCGTAGGCGAGGAAGCGCTCCCGATCGTTCTTCGCCGACTCGGGGACCATGCTCGTGAGCTTCAGGGCGTGCTGGCGGATCACCTCGGCCTGCTCCGGGATGGCTCCGTAGTTCGCGCTGATGAGCTGATAGAGGATCGTCTGGAGTCCTCCGAAGTTCTCCCCCATCAGCTTCTTGATCGGCGTCGAGGACTGCGCCACGGCAGTCTCGGCCACCGAGAGCTGGGAGCCGGCGGCGAACATGCCCAGCGCGGCGACCGTGGCAATCGTCTGGATTCTGCTTCCGTGCATGGTGTCTTCCCTCCGACCCGCGTTCTGCACGTCCCGTTCCAAGCCGCCGACCGCGATCGGTGTCGCTCCGGGCAACGGTGAGCGATCCGCGCGCCTGCGCCGGCGGGATCGGTCCGTCTCGCGGCGGGCGATGTGCCCCGCCTGTCACGCCACGGTGAGGCGATCCGCCACATGTGTGGCCTCTCGGTCGCCGCGCCCGCGCTCAGATCCCCTCGGGCCAGGCGCAGCCGATGTCCGGCCGGGAAGGCGTGGGCCACGTCGTTCAGGCGGAGCTCGACCTCAATCGGACGACCCGGGACGAGCGGGGCCCAGGACGCGTGGTCGGGTGCGTGGGTGAGGTTGGCGATCCCGTAGCTCACGCGGGTCGACGACCCGTCCGGACCACGTCGCACAGGCGCGCCACGACCAGGGCGAGCGGCTGGTCCGAGGCGAGCGCGAGGTGCAGCGCGGGCGCGCCCAGGATCTCGGTGCGCTCGCGCAGGGCTCGCTGTCGAAGCACACCGACACGGAATCGTCCTCCCGCTGGTCCCGGACGCCCGCCACGAGCCAGCCTCCCGCCGCGTGTCCGGGGGTCCGCGGCGATCGGATCGCGAGCCGTGCGGGCGGACCGGGCTTCCTTCTTCGAGGCGGTGATCGGCGAGGGCTCGCCCCTGGCCGGGAAGACGCTGCGCGAGGCGCGGTTCCGCGGCCACTACCAGGCGGCCGTGGTGGCGATCCACCGCGCCGCCCGCCCGAGCAGGCGACGCTCGCGGCGAACCCCTTCGCTCGCTTCAACCGCGGCCTGTTTCAGCAGCAGATCCCGCTGCTGGCCGCCGGCCTCGGCGCGACCCTCGACGCGGTGACCGAGCACCAGGAGCCGGTCACGGCCAGCGAGGCGTTCGAGATCCGCGGCGGGCGCATCGCGGCGGGAACCGTGTGCGGCCAGCGCTACCGCTGGTGCGGCGTCGCCGATGGGCGCGCGCTGATCGAGATCGAGGCGCTGTGGACGGTGGGCACGGACTATCCCGCGTCCTGGCCGCGCCCGCGCGACGGCTGGACGGTCCGCATCGAGGGCGATCCCTCGCCACAGCTCCACCTCGTCAACCTGGCCAGCTTCGAGCGCCGCGACGCCACCCTGGACGAGCACGTCCACGCCGCCGACGTGGCCACCGCGATGCACGCGGTGAACGCCGTGCCCGCCGTCTGCGAGGCGCCGCCGGGGCTGCGCAGCGCTCTCGATCTGCCGCTCACCCGTGCGGGGATCGGGTTCGCAGGGCGTTGAGAGAGGAGCCGGCGAGCTCGCGCTCGGCGTGGCGGAATCGGGAGAGCAGCAGCAGGTCGTAGACGATCTTGGCGCTGCCCCCGATCACGAGCGGCCAGCCGAAGCTCGTGCGGGCGAGCAGCGCGCCGGCGAGCAGCGGCGCGAGGGCGGTGGCCAGGCTGCGCGGGACGTTGGTGACGCTGGCGGCAGCCGACCGCTCCTCGGCGGGCACCATCTCCATCACGAAGGACTGCCGCGCGGGAACGTCCATCTGGGAGAGCGACATCCGCGCCAGCAGGCAGGCGATGGCCAGCCCGGCGTTCGGCATGAACGCGGCCAGGATCAGGAAGACGTTCGCCGGCAGGTGCGTGTACACCATCGTCCGGATCAGCCCGAAGCGGCGCGCGATGTGCGCGGAGACGAGCTGGGAGAATGCGGCCAGCACGCCCGCCGTGAAGAAGAAGGAACCGGCGGCCGCGAGAGAGAGCTCGAAGCGCTGAAACAGCCAGAGCGCCAGCAGGGACTGCACGGCAAAGCCGCCGCCGAAGGAGTCGAGGCTGAACAAGGCGGCGAGCTCGAGAACGATCCGCCGCGAGCGGGCGAGGGGCGCGCCGTGCGACGGCGGACGGGCGGGCAGTGCCGGCGCGGTGGCGTAGAGAGCCATCACGCCCACCGCCACGAGCGCATAGGCGATGAACGCGCCGCGCAGGGTCTCCAGCGCGTCCGCACCGAGCTGTCGCACGGCCAGCTCGGGCAGACCCGCCGCCAGTGCGCCGAGTGCGCCGAGCAGCGCGCCGCCCAGGTTGTAGCGGCTGAACGCGGACGTCCGGTCGCCGTCGGCGACGCTCTCGGCGAGCAGCGCCTGCTCCGTCGGCAGGAACACGCTGACATCGCCTGCGGTGGGGTTCAGCGTCCCCGCGAAGGCCACCAGGACGAGGGGCCAGAAGTCCGTGAGCAGGGCGAAGCCGAGGCCGGTGGCGAGCATCAGCGCCGAGGCGCCGAGCAGCACCCCCCGCGGCGCGACCCGCCCTCCGGCGAGGCCCACCGCGAGCGTCAGCGCCGCCGAGCCGAGCAGCGTCGCCGTCACCAGGGCGCCCACCTGCGTCGGCGTCATGCCGAGCGCCGTCAGGTAGACCGCGAGCAGGACGCTGGCGAAGCCGTCCGCGAAGCCGCGCAGCGCGCGCGCGGCGATCAGTCGGTACGCCAGCGGGTTGGCGCTCGGGGGCAGGATCACGGTTGGAGGGCCTCGGCCCGGGAGGATGGCGCCCCGTCCGGGTCCGCGCCCTCGCGCCGGGCGGAGCGTCAGGCGCTGCGGAACTCGAGCGCCTCGCCGGACACGCGCGCGTCCACCAGCACCTTCGAGCCTTCCGGGAAGTCGCCCTCCAGGATCTTCATCGCCAGCGGATCCTGAAGCATGTGCTGGATCACGCGCTTGAGCGGCCGCGCGCCGTAGTGGGGGTCGTAGCCCTTCTCGGCCAGCAGGTCCTTCGCGGCGTCCGTCACCTCGATCGTGATGCGGCGCTCGGCGAGCAGGCGCTGCACGCGCTCGAGCTGGATGTCGACGATGCGTCGCGTGTGCTCGCGTCCGAGCTGGTGGAAGACGATCACCTCGTCGATCCGGTTCAGGAACTCGGGCTTGAAGTGCGCGCGCAGGGCCTCGTCCACCTGGCGCAGCATCTCCTCGCGCTGCTCCTCTCCGTAGCGGACGATGTACTCGCTGCCGATGTTCGAGGTCATGATCAGGACCACGTTGCGGAAGTCGACGGTGCGGCCCTGGCCGTCGGTGAGACGGCCGTCGTCGAGGATCTGGAGGAAGACGTTGAAGACGTCGGGGTGCGCCTTTTCGATCTCGTCGAAGAGCACGACGCTGTAGGGGCGCCGGCGCACCGCCTCGGTGAGCGCGCCTCCCTCTTCGTAGCCCACGTAGCCGGGCGGAGCGCCGATCAGGCGCGACACCGAGTGGCGCTCGCCGTACTCGCTCATGTCGATGCGCACCATCGCGTGCTCGTCGTCGAACAGGAACTGCGCCAGGGCGCGGGCCGTCTCGGTCTTGCCGACGCCCGTGGGTCCCAGGAAGATGAAGGAGCCGATCGGCCGGTCCGGGTCCTGGAGCCCCGCGCGGGCGCGGCGCACGGCCGAGGACACCGCCTTGAGGGCGTCGTCCTGGCCGACCACGCGCTTGCGCAGCTCGTCCTCCATGGAGAGGAGCTTCGCCTGCTCGCTCTCCAGCATCTTCGACACGGGGATGCCGGTCCACTTCGAGACGATCTCGGCGACCTCCTCGGCGGTGACCTCCTCGGAGAGCAGCGAGCCCTCCTTCTGGACGGCGTCGAGCTTCGCCTGCTCGCTCGCCAGGTCCTTCTCGAGCTGCACGAGCTCGCCGTAGCGGATCTCGGCGGCGCGCTCGAGCTGTCCCTGGCGCTGGGTGCGCTCGAGCTCCGCGTTCAGCTCTTCGCGCCGCTCCTTCAGCTCGCGCAGGCGGGCGATCTCGCCCTTCTCGTTCTCCCAGCGCGCCTTCATCGCGTCGGTCTGGCCGCGCAGCTCGGCGATCTCGGCCTCGACGGCGTCGAGCCGCGCCTTGCTCGCCGCGTCGCGCTCCTTCTTGAGCGCCTCGCGCTCCACCTCGAGCTGCACCCGCTTGCGCTCGAGCTGGTCGAGCTCCTCGGGCATCGAGTCGATCTGCACCCGCACGCGGCTGGCCGCCTCGTCGACCAGGTCGATCGCCTTGTCCGGGAGGAAGCGGTCGGTGATGTAGCGGTTGGAGAGCACCGCCGCCTGCACGAGGGCGGCGTCCTGGATGCGCACGCCGTGGTGCACCTCGTAGCGCTCCTTGAGGCCGCGCAGGATCGAGATCGTGTCCTCGACCGAGGGCTCGCCCACGAACACGGGCTGGAAGCGGCGCTCCAGGGCGGCGTCCTTCTCGACGTGCTTGCGGTACTCGTCGAGGGTGGTGGCGCCGATGCAGCGCAGCTCGCCGCGCGCGAGGGCGGGCTTGAGCATGTTGGCGGCGTCCGCGGCGCCCTCGGCGGCGCCCGCCCCGACGATCGTGTGCAGCTCGTCGATGAACAGGATCACCTGGCCCTGGGCCTCGCTCACCTCGCGCAGCACCGCCTTGAGCCGGTCCTCGAATTCGCCGCGGTACTTGCTGCCCGCGATCAGTGCCCCGATGTCGAGGGCGATCAGGCGCCGGTCCTTCAGGCTCTCGGGCACGTCGCCGGCGACGATCCGCTGGGCGAGCCCTTCGGCGATCGCGGTCTTCCCGACGCCGGGCTCCCCGATCAGGACGGGGTTGTTCTTGGTGCGGCGGGAGAGCACCTGGATGACGCGGCGGATCTCCTCGTCGCGCCCCACCACCGGGTCGATCTTGCCCTTGCGGGCCACGTCGGTGAGGTCGCGGCCGAACTTCTCGAGGGCCTGGTACTTCGATTCGGGATCCGGATCCGTGACCCGCGCGCTGCCGCGCACCGAGGCGAGCGCCTTGAGGATCGACTCGCGGTTCGCGCCCGCGTCGCGCAGCGCGCGGCCGGCGGGATCGCTCTTCTCCGCGGCGATCGCCAGCAGCAGGTGCTCGGTGGAGACGTACTCGTCCTTGAGCTGCTCGGCCTCCTGGAAGGCCGCCTCGAGCACCTTCGACGTGGTGCGCGAGAGCTGGGACTGGCCCCCCCCGGAGACCTTGGGGATCCCCTCCAGGATCTGCTCCAGCTCGCCCTGGAGCGCCTCCACCGAGACGCCCAGCTTCTGGAGCACGGGCACCGTGCTGCCCTCGGGCTGCCCGAGCAGACCTCTCAGCAGGTGGGCGGGCTGGATCTCGCTGTGGCCGCGCGAGCCGGCCAGGGACTGGGCCTCGGCCAGAGCTTCCTGGCTCTTGATCGTGAGCTTGTCGAATCGCATGGCGGGGATTCCTAGGCACCGATCCAGTCCGCACAAGCTCCCAGGAGGCCTTCTCCTAGGTGAAGATGCCCCGGCGCCGCGCGAGGCCATGGCGGACCAGGTCGGCGATCGCGTCCTTCACGACGTCCACGTGGCGCTGGACCGCGTCGTCTTCGTCGTTGGCATCGCCCTCGAAGAGGAGGGGCTCGCCGAAGTGGAGGTGGTACTTCACGGGCAGTGCCATCGCCGAGCCGAGCGGACCGAACCAGGGCTGGGTGATCGTGATCGGAAAGGAGGGGAACCCGAGCTTCTGGCCGAAGCTCTCGAGGTTGGCCAGGCCCGGCTGCTGCTCCTCGGCCCCGACGATGCCCACCGGAACGATCGGCGCCCGGGCCTCGAGGGCGATGCGCAGGAAGCCAAGCCCGAATCGCTGAAGCTGGTAGCGCTTCCGGAAGGGCTTGCTCGCGCCCCGCGCGCCCTCCGGGAAGGCCGCCACGCACTCGCCCTCCCGGAGCATCGCGACACAGTTCTCGGGTGTCCCCACCAGAGTGCCCATCCGGGAGATGGCGGTGCCGGCAAACGGGGTGCGCCAGAAGATGTACTCGGCCATGCCGCGGACGAGGCGCGGTGGTGTCGCCTCGAGCAGCATCGCCATGCCGAGCATGGCGCCGTCATAGCCGAATTGGCCCGAGTGATTGCCGATCAGGAGAACGGGGCCCGGGGGCACGCGCGCGATGTCGTGGGGCTCGACCCGGAACCAGTAGCGATAGAGCAACGCCGCGGGCAGCAGCAGCCGTCGGGCCGACTCGGGATGGAAGCCGTAGGGGTCGTAGCCGTACGGGTTGAGACGCAGCGACGTCTTCGCGATCCGCTCGGCCAGATTCGCTTCGACCCCCCCGAGCGGACCCGGTAGAAACCCGTTCCCTCGCCTCGCCGTCCGATCTGCGTCCTGCTCCGCCACCCTGCGTACCGCTCCAATCCCCAGGTACAGAGGATTGCCACCTGTCGGCGGCGGCGCCAGCGCGGGCCCGGAAGCTCCCGGGCCGGGTCGCCCCTTCGCGCTCGGCCGAGCGGGTCTCGGCTACGCGGTGACGGGGGAGATCTGCGGGGAGGGAGCCTCGCCGAGCTTCGGGCTGGCAGCCTGCGGCTTCCTGGACGACGGGCCCTTCTTCGCGTCCTTCGCAGACTCCGAGTCCGCCTCCGCCTCCGTGTCGGAGCCGATCACGATGCGACCCTTGAGCTTCGCTCCTTCCTCGATCACGATGCCGGGGGTGGTGAGGTCGCCGGTCACGACCGCCGTCCGCTCGAGGGTGATCTTGCGCCGGGCCGCGATGTTGCCCTCGACGAACCCCGAGATCTGCACCTCGTCGGCCGCGATGTTGGCCTGCACCCTTGCGCCCTCGCCCACCAGCACCGACTTCTCGCACTCCACCTCGCCCTTGATGCGGCCGTCGATCCGGAGCGTCTCCCGGCAACGCAGCCGGCCCTCGAACTCCGAGGAGGCATCGACACTCGTCGAAGGTGATACGGTGCGCACCGCCGGTGCGGAAGGCAGGACCGGTCTGGCTGTTTCCGCCTCGGTCGTTCCCTCGACGGCTCGCTCGCCTCTCGCCATGAATCCCCTCATCGCCATTGGTTCCCCCATTTCTCGCCCGTGAAGCCCGGCGCGCACTCCGGTGCGCGACCTCGAGGATTCTTGTCGGCGAATCCGAAGGCGACCCCGTGACTGGGGTCACCCCCGGCAGGGGGTCTCGAGCGGGCATCCGCGGGAGTACCGACGCGTTCCGATCGCAGTCGCCGCGCACGAGAGCGGGACGCGTCGCGGTCCTCGGGAAGGATGCGATCCGGAGCATCGGCCCGTCCATGGATTGACCCGCGAGCGGCGCTGGGTGTAGACAGGGCGAGTGGGGCAGCCACCCCGCGAATCGGGAGGCTCCCCATGCATCCGCCCCGCTGCGACCGGCGCTGGATCCGCTCGCCGCTGCTGGCCCTCGCACTGCTCGTCCCGGCCACGCTGGCCTTCCAATGCCCGCCGCGCCGGGTCATCGAAGCCGGCCGCGAGCCCTGCCAGCAGTACGCGCGCGACCGGGTACCCCTGTTCGGGGAGACCCACGCCCACACCGCCTTCTCCTTCGACGCCGTGCAGGTGGGGGTCCGCTCCGAGCCACGCGACGCGTACGCCTTCGCGAAGGGAGCCCCGATCGGGCTGCCGCCCTACGACGCCAGCGGCAACCCCCTGCGCACGACACAGCTGCACCGCCCGCTCGACTGGGCGGTCGTGACCGATCACGCCGAGTACTTCGGCGAGACCCAGATCTGCTTCGACAGCAGCTATCCGGGCTTCGCCTCGTCGCAGTGCACGTTCTTGCGCGCCGCGGTGCCGGGGCCGGCGCCGGGCGACGGCCTGCCGCTGGGATTCCTCGTCTTCGCGTTGCCGCTGGTCAGCCCCGGCCCCCGCTTCGCCCCCGTGTGCGGGCCCGGCAACGCCGACTGCCTCGCGGAGGCGGCGTCGGTGTGGGGCGAGATCCAGGCCGCGGCCGAGGAGCACTACGACCGCAGCAGCGCCTGCGAGTTCACCACCTTCGTGGGCTACGAATGGACGGCCAACACCAACCAGAAGAACCTCCACCGCAACGTCGTCTTCCGCAACGAGATCGTGCCCGCGCTTCCGACCAGCTACTACGAGGCCAGCACGCCAGAGGCGCTCTTTGCCGCGCTCGAGAACGACTGCCTCGACGGGCTTCCGGGCTGCGACGTGCTGACGATCCCGCACAACTCGAACCTGAGCGGTGGGGCGATGTTCGACGCCGCCGGCGCCACCGCCGAGCAGAACGCAATGCGCGCCTTCTTCGAGCCGCTGGTCGAGATGACCCAGCACAAGGGCGCCTCCGAGTGCCGCACCGGGGTCGGCAACGACGACGAGGCCTGCGCCTTCGAGAGCGTCGACCGGACCGCCCTCGGCCTCGCGCCGCCGAACCCGAACGCGGTCTTTCCGCCGCTCAACTTCGTGCGCAACGCGCTGCTCGAGGGCCTGGTGCAGGAGGACCTGACCGGCGTGAATCCGTACCGGTTCGGCTTCGTGGCCGGGACCGACACCCACAACGCGACGCCCGGCAAGGCCGACGAGGACGACTACCCCGGCCACATCGGGTACTCGGAATCGACGACACAGTTCCGCGTCTCGCAGGCTCAGGCACTGCCCGTCGCGATCGAGGGCAACCCCGGTGGGCTTGCCGTGCTGTGGGCCGAGGAGAACTCGCGCGAGTCGCTCTGGCGCGCGATGACCCGCCGCGAGGCCTACGCCACCAGCGGCACGCGTCCCGTCGTGCGCTTCTTCGGTGGCTTCGGCCTGCCTCGCTCGATGTGCGAGGCGCCACACTTCGCGAAGACCGGCTACTTCCTCGGCACGCCGATGGGCGGGGAGCTCCACCCGCCGCACCGGCCGCGTTTCCGGGACTCGCCGCGCTTCGCCGTGCTGGCGACCCAGGACCCGGGAGCGCCGGGGAGCCCCGGCACGCCGCTCCAGCGCATCCAGGTCGTGAAGGGCTGGACCGACGGGAACGGCGATCCCCACCAGCTCGTCTACGACGTGGCGGGCGACGCGCAGAACGGTGCCGGGGTGGACGCCGAGTGCCGGCCCGAAGGGGAGGGCTTCGCTTCGCTGTGTACCGTCTGGGAGGACCCGGACTTCGACGCCGCCGAGAACGCCTTCTACTACGCGCGCGTGCTCGAGAACCCGACCTGCCGGTGGAGCGCGCGGCAGTGCGTCGAGGCGGGCATCACCTGTGACGGCACGATCCCTTCGACGCCGGGCTTCGAAGGCTGCTGCCGGGAGGACGTCCCGAAGCAGATCCAGGAGCGGGCCTGGACCTCGCCGATCTGGTACGTGCCGCAGGGATGACGATGGCCGGTTGCGTGCGTCGCAGGCTCCGCCATCCCGCGCTCCACTTCGCGGTGCTGGGCGCGCTGCTCTTCGCCGCCCACGTCGCACTGCGCCCGCAGCCCGAGCCGGAGCGCGTGCCGCTCGTGCTCGGCCTGGAGCGGATCGAACGGCTGAAGCGCGAGTACGCGAGCAAGACGGGGCTCGCTCCCACTCCGGAAGACGTGCGCGCACTCGTCGCCCGCGAGATCGACGAGGAGGTCCTCTACCGCGAGGCGCTCGCCCTGGGCCTCGACCGGCGCGACCGCGGCGTGCAGTGGCGGCTGATCGAGAAGATGACCTTCCTGGGCGGAGGAGAGGAGGCGTCACCGGACCGCGCGGTGCTGCTCGAGGAGGCCCGCTCCCTCGGCTTCGATCGCGACGACGTCGTGGTGCGCCGCATCCTGATCGAGCAGATGCGCCAGCGCCTCAAGTACGCGGGCAGCGTGGCGCCGCCGGCGGACGCCGAGCTCGAAGCGTGGCTCGACGAGCAGCGCGAGCGCTTCACGCTGCCGGCGCGCGCGCGGCTCTCCCAGGTCTTCCTCTCCCGCGATCGCCGGGGCGAGGCGCTGGCGGGCGACGCCGCGGCCCTGCTCGAGCGGCTCCGCCGCCAGGACCCGCAGGCGCAAGAGGCCGCCGCGCTCGGTGATCCCTTCCCGCTCGAGAGCGACGCGGGCTGGACGACCGACGCCGAGCTCGCGGCACGCTTCGGCGAGGAGTTCGCCGCGGCGGTGGCTGCGCTCGAGCCCGGCCGCTGGTCCGCGCCCGTGGCCTCGCCCTTCGGGCTCCACCTCGTCTTCGTGCACGAGCGCACGCCACCGGGCCGGCCCTCGCTCGCGGCGGTGCGTGGCAACGTCCTCTACGGCCTGCTGGCCGAGCGCCGCGAGGCGTCCTTCGAGCGGGGGCTGCGCCGACTGCGCGAGCGCTACGACGTGCGCGTCGAGTGGCCCGCGTCGGCGGGGCAGAGCCGCTCGTGAGCCGCCCCCGCATGTTCCTCGCAGCCTGCGCCGGCGCGCTGCTCTGCGGTCTGGCGTCCGGCGCGGCGGCGCATCCGCTGGCGCCGAGCCTGCTCGAGATCGACGAGCAGGACGCCGGCCGCGCCGTCGTCATCTGGAGGCGGCCGCTGCGCGGCGCGCCCGGGGTGGAGCGTTCCGTGGAGCTTCCGCCCGCGTGCCGGCGTGGGGAGACGCTCGGCACCGACGTGACGTCGCTCGCCGTGACCGAGCGCTTCGCGATCGACTGCGGCGGGAGGAGCCTGGTCGGGCTGCGCTTCGGCGTGGGCGGCCTCGACGAGACGAGGACCGACGCGCTTCTGCGCGTGGGCCTCGCCGACGGACGCGTGATCCAGCGCGTGCTGCGTCCCGGCGAGTCGGCCGTCACCGTGCCCGAGGCCACGCCGAGCGTCTTCGTGCTCGGCGACTACGCGAAGCTCGGCGCCGAGCACATCCTCACCGGCGCCGACCATCTCCTCTTCGTGTTCGGTCTGCTGCTGCTGGTGGGCGGCGGCCGCCGTCTGGTCGCCACCGTCACCGCCTTCACGCTCGGACACAGCGTGACGCTCTGCCTCGCCGCGCTCGGCTTCGTGCACTTCCCGGTGCGTCCCATCGAGGTGGCCATCGCGGCGACGGTCTTCTGGCTGGCGGTGGAGCTGGCGCGCGAGCCGCAGGCGGAAGGCTCGTGGATGCGGCGCGCTCCCTGGCTGATGGCGGGCAGCTTCGGCCTTCTCCATGGCCTCGGCTTCGCGGGCGCGCTGACGGAGACGGGGCTCCCCGCCGGCGATGTCCCGCTGGCGCTGCTCTCGTTCAATCTGGGCATCGAGGCGGGCCAGCTCGCGTTCGTGGCGCTCGCACTGACCGCGCTCCGCGCGCTGCGGGCGCTTCCGGTGTGGGCGCCGAGGCTGCCGGTCTACGCGATGGGCTCGCTCGCCGCCTTCTGGTGCCTCGAGCGCGTGGCCTCGGTGTTCCCGTAGCGGGCTCCTCGGGCGTGCGCCCGAGATCTACCCGCAGCCGGCTCCGCGATGTGACACGCCGGCCGGCCGGGAACGACGGGCCTCAGAACCCGAAGCGCGCGAGGGCGCTCGAGACCCGCGCCTTCATCGTCTCGGACTTCATCGGAAACGAGCGGAAGAAATCTGCCCGGGTGAGCGCGGCATTGCGCGCGCGCACATCGGCCGCCCACGATGCAGCGCGGACCTCGTCCCCCGCCAGCGCATGTGCCGTGACCGCGATCATCGCGATCAGCACATGGGCGCCAGGCGAGCGCGCCGCCCGCTCGGCCCAGTCCGCCGCCTCGGCGTACTCGCTCGAGGTCATGTGGGTGAAGGACCGGGTTCCCAGCATCGCGTAGTAGAGCGGATCGAGGGGGCTCAGGCGCATCGCGAGGTCGACGTGCTCGCGACCCTCGACGCCTCGCCCCGCCAGGGATTCGGTCCAGGCGCGGGCATAGATTCCCTGCGCATAGCTCGGGCTGATCTCGGTTGCGCGCTCGAGCCAGCCGAGGCTGCCCTCGAGGTCGCCTTCGAGCCAGAAGGTGCGACCCATGGTGAAATTGACGAAGGGGTCGAGCGGGTCGAGCTCGATGCCGCGCGCCGCGAAGCGCCGGGCCAGGGCCGTCTCGCCGGAGAAGTCGTCCGTGTGTCGCAGGAAGGCCGTCTGGAAGTGAACGAAGGACAGACCTGCATGGGCGCGCGCGAAGGCGGGATCGCGAGTGATCGCCTGCTCGAACAAGGCAGCGGCCGCTGCGCTGTCCTTGCGGTTGAAGCGGTACAGGTGCTGGAGGCCGAGATGGTACGCCGACCAGGCATCGAGGTCTTCCGTTACCGCGAGACGGGCGAGGGCCGCCTCGTGGAGCGGTATCCGGATCTCGAGCGCCGTGAGGACCCGTGATCGGATCTCCTCGCGGATCTGGTGCACATCGCCGACCGGGGCGGCAAAGCGGTCTGCCCAGATGACGCCTCCGTCGCGTGTGTCCGCGAGCTCGACCGTGACGGTGAGTCTCGCGCCCGAGATCTCCACCGTGCCCGCCAGGCAATAACGCACGCCGAGCAGTCGGCCGACCTCGCCCATGTCGGCGTCCGCTGCGCGCAGGCGAAACGACGAAGCGCGGGCGGTGACGAAGAGCCAACGCAGGCGCGAGAGCTCTGCGATCAGCTCGTGGGGCAGGGCATCGGCGATCGCCGCATACGCCTCTGGGACGCCGACGAGGCGGAACGGCAGCACGGCGATCGACGGCCGCGCGGCTCGCTCTGCGGACCGGCGTGCGGGCTGCGCGTCTGCCTCGTCTTCGATGGGCTGACCGCTCGTCGCGGAGGCCCCCGTGCCGCCCCCCGCGGCCTTCACTTCCGCCACGAACCGGAAGCCCTGGCCGTGGATCGTCTTGATGAACCGCTGGGCCTTGCCGTCGTCCCCAAGGGCTCTGCGGGCCGACTTGATCCGGCTGGTGACGGCTGAGTCGGAGACGATGCGCCCGTCCCAGACCTTCTCGATGAGCTCGTCCTTGGAGACGAGTCGCTCGGAATTCTCGACGAGCAGGGCGAGCAACGCGAAGACCTGGGGCTCGATCGGGCAGATCTCACCGCCCGTACGCAGCTCGATCTTGGCCATGTCGAGCTCGAAGGGGCCGAACCGGTAGATCACGGGAGACAGGATAAGGCACCCCCCCCGCGAGCTTCAGAATATCTCCAGGTCTTCTCCAGGAAGGCTCCAAGCATGCGTCGGGTTGGGCGTGTACTCCTCGGGTCATCGGTCGCGGAGGGTTCCGGCGGCCAGACGGTCAGGAGCCCTGCACGCGACCACGTCGCCGAGAGTCGGCGGCATCTGCAACCAGAAGGAGCAACGACATGCCTCTCGTGACCATCGACGTGATCAAGGACGTATTCACCCCGAAGCAGAAGCAGGATCTGATCGAGAAAGTCACCGAAGCGATGCTCGCGGTCGAAGGGGAGGGTCTGCGCGGCGTCACCTGGGTGCGCATCCAGGAGTTCGCAGGCGGGGACTGGGCCATCGGCGGCAAGGCGCTGCAGGCCTCCGATGTTCAGACCCTCGCTGCGAGCAAGGTGGCTTGAAGGCTACGCCCTCGACGCAGTGACCCGCGTTCGCCCTCGGCGTGACACTCGCGAGGCGCGCCGAACTTCCGACCCAGGACGCTAGCTGGCGCGCTTCACCGTCATGTAGAGCTGGTTGTCGCCGCGGCGGATCAGCATCAGCGCCCGGTCGTCGGCCTTCTCGAGCACCTTCTGGAGACCCTCGACGTCGTTCACCGCCTGGCGGTCCACCTCCACGATCACGTCCCCGCGCCGGATGCCGGCCTCGTTCGCCGGACCCTCGGGGTCGACCGCGGACACCACGACGCCCTGGGCGTCGGAGAGGCCGAGCTGCTCGGCGAGGTCGTCCGTCAGCTCCTGGACGCGCAGGCCGAAGGAGTCCGATCCGGCGTGGGGCGTCGGGGTGACCGAGGTCTTCTGCAGCTCGGGCTCGTCCAGCCGGGCGATCCTCGGGCGCAGGGTGACGCGCTTGCCGTCGCGGATCACCACGATCTCGACCTTCTTGTCCACCGGGGTCGAGGCGACGATCCGGGGCAGGTCGTCGTAGTCGTCGACGGGCTGGCCGTCGAACTCGCGGATCACGTCCATGTTCTCGATCCCGGCCTCGGCCGCCGGCCCGTCCTCGATCACCTTCGAGACCAGGGCGCCCTTCGCCTCCTTGAGCTCGAGCTCCTCGGCGATCTCCGGCGTCACGCCCTGGATCACCACCCCGAGCCAGCCGCGGGTCACGTGACCCGTGGCGCGCAGCTGGGGCAGGATGCCCTTCGCCATGTCGATCGGCACCGCGAACCCGATCGTGTTGGCCCGCGGATTGATGGCGGTGTTGATCCCGATCACCTCGCCGGCGAGGTTGAGCAGCGGGCCTCCCGAGTTGCCGGGGTTGATCGCCGCGTCGGTCTGGATGTAGTCGTCGTAGGCGCCGTGGTCGATGTCGCGGTGCTTGGCGCTCACGATTCCGGCGGTGACGGTGTGCTCGAGCCCGAAGGGGTTGCCGATCGCGACCACCCACTCGCCCGGGCGGACGATTTCGGAGCTGCCGAGGGGCAGGGCGTGGAGCGGCTTCCCCGCGTCGACCTTGATCAGGGCGATGTCGGTCTTCGGATCGCGTCCGATGATCTGGGCGGGGACCTCCTGTCCGTCGTCGAACTTCACGCTGAGCTTCTCCACGTCTTCGACGACGTGGTTGTTGGTGACGATGTACCCGTCCGCGGAGATCACGAAGCCGGTGCCGAGGCTGGGCACCTGCTGGCGGCGCTCGTGGAAGGGCTGCTCCTCGGGAACCTGGAACGGGAAGTTCGGCATCCCGAAGAACTCCTCGAGCGGGTGCCCGACGACCGTCTTCTCGGCGCTGATGTTGACCACACCGTGGGAGGCCGCCTCGGCGAGATCGGCGAAGGTTCCCGGTACTCCGCGCGGCACGATCGGCTCGTTCCCGGATCCCTCGGTCCAGAAGGGCGTCCCGGTGTCCGCGGCGCTGTCGTCATCGGAGCCGAACAGGTCCAGGGCGCGTGCGTCGTTGTCTCTCCAGTGCACCTGGACGTCGAGGACGCCGCTCACGAGCAGGGCCGCGACCGCCGCCGCACCGACCGCCACGAGCTTTCCGAATGCCTTCATGGAACCTCTCTGCAGATGGGGTGAGCGGGATGTCTCCGTCTCACCGGCAGGCCGTGCGCGGGACGCGACGCCGATCGCCGCAGGTCCCCTCGCGCGAGCGCTCTGACGCCATCCCGCGCCCGGAGGTTCAACGCGCCTCAGGCGGCCTGCAGCGGGATCGCTACATGGTATCGACCGTTTCCGCGCTGAACCACGATCAGGGCCCGGGTCTGGCCCCGCAGCGCCAGGACGGCCCGGCGCAGGGTTGCGGCATCGGTCAGGCTGCGCCCCCCGATCGCCAGCAGCAGGTCGCCCGGCTGCAGGCCGATCCGGTCGGCGCCGCTGCCCGAGCGGACCGCGCGGACCCGGAATCCGCCCTGCTCGCCCGGGGTGAGCGTGAGCCCGAGCAGGTCCTCGGAGAGCGCGAGCTCGAAGCCTTCGGGGACCTGCTCCGCGCGGACCTGGAGACTCTGCTCCTTGCCGTCGCGGTAGAGAGACAGGGCCAGCTGCTGGTCCGGCGTGCTGTGCCCCAGCACTTCGAAGAAGTCGCGACCGGACTCGAGGGGCTGCCCGTCGAGCTGGGTCACGACGTCGCCGCGGCGGACGCCCGCGCGCTCCGCCGGGCTCTTCGGGCGCACGCGGCTCACCAGCACCCCGCGCACGCCTCGCGGGAGCTCGAGGGCCTGGGCCAGGCCCGCGTCGAGATCCTGGAACTCGAGGCCCACCCAGACGGGAGACACCTCACCGTGCTCGATCAGCTCGCGCACCACCCGGCGCGCGTCGTCGATCGGAATCGCGAAGCCGATTCCCTGGGCATTGCTGTACACCGCGGTGTTGATCGCGATCAGCGCGCCTTCGGCGTTCAGCAGCGGTCCGCCCGAGTTGCCGGGGTTGATCGACGCATCGGTCTGGAGGAACCCGTGGTAGACGTGCGCATCGGTGCGCAGCGAGCGCCCGAGCGCCGAGATCACCCCGGTCGTGACCGTGTGGGAGAGGCCGAAGGGATTGCCGATGGCGATCACGGGCTCGCCCACCATCAGGTCGCTCGACGTGCCGGGCTCGATCCAGGGTAGGGCTTCCCCGGTCTGCACCTGGAGCACCGCCACGTCGTTGTTGGGGTCGGCGCCGATCAACTTGGCGTCGAACTCGCGTCCGTCGGCGAGGCTCACCTGGATCCGGTCGGCCCGCGCCACGACGTGCTCGTTGGTGAGGACGTGGCGATCGGCGTCGATCAGAACGCCGGATCCGAGGCTCTCCGCGGAGCGCGGCATGCGCGGCTCGAAGAAGTCGCGGAAGAAGCGATCGAAGAGCGGGTCCCCCGCAAAGGTCTGGAACGGGCCCTCGGACGCCATCCGCTCGGCCGTGATGTTCACCACGGTGGGGCCGACGCGCTCGACCACCCGGACCGTCGTCGTGCGGCGCAGGAAGGGGTCCCCGGCGGCCAGTCCGACGGCGGGTGCGAGCAGCCCGAGGACGGCGACGGCGAGCCCGAAGGCGATCCTTCCGATCATGCTAGTTCACGCTCGCGACGGGATCGGAGTCCGCTCCCTCCGGCCCCTCTCCGTCCGTGGGCGTACCGGGGGGCACGGCGCCTCGCACCAGCAGCAGGAACTTGAGGTCGTCGCCGCGCCGAGCCCGCACCAGGAAGCGCGGCAGCGGCGCGACCTCGCGAATCGCCTCGCGGAAGTCGTCCAGGCTCCGGATCTCGCGGTCCTCGATCTGCACGACGACGTCGCCGGTCCGCAGGTCCGCTTCCCGCGCCGGCGAGCCGTCGGCGACGAAGGTGACGAAGGCGCCCTCGGTCGAGTCGAGGCGATGCGCGCGCGCGAGCTGGACCGTGATCTCCTGCACGTGGAAGCCCAGATCCGTCTGCTGCTCGGCCCCGTCGAGCTTCGGCTGCTCGCCGATCTCCAGCTCGGTCGTCTTCGCCTCGCCGCCGCGCACGTAGCGAAGCGACACCCGCGTGCCGGGGGCCACCCGCGACACCTGCCGCTGGAAGCCGCCCAGGTCCTCCTCCTTCTCGGCCTCGACGGCGGTGCCCTGGAAGGTGGTGATCACGTCGCCGGCGGCCAGCCCGGCGCGGTCGGCCGGCGAGCCGGCCACGACGTGATTGACCAGCACGCCGGTCGTGTCGCCCAGCCCGAGGTAGTCGGCCAGGTCCCGGTCCAGCGCCTGGAGCGTGATGCCGAGGTAGCCGCGCTCGATGCCGCCGCTCTCGAGCTGGGCCATCACCTCGCGCGCGGTGTCGATCGGGATCGTGAAGCCGATCCCCCGGCCCTGGCCGCGCGAGTTGAGACCGACCACCCGGCCGTCGAGGTCGACCAGGGGGCCGCCCGAGGACCCGCGGTCGATCATCGCGTCGGTCTGGATGAAGTCGTTCAGCAGGTTCGGGATCTCGAGGTTGCGCCCCTTCGCCGACACGATGCCCAGGGAGACGGTGCCGTCCAGGCCGTAGGGGTTGCCGATCGCCAGCACCCACTGGCCCACGCGCACGGGCTTCGACGCGAAGCGCGCGGCCGGGAGCGGCTCCTCGGGCTCGATGCGCAGCAGCGCCACGTCGGTCTGCTTGTCGGTGCCGATCAGGCGCGCCGGATACTTGCGCTTCCGCCCGGGCACGCTGACGGTGATCTTCTCCGCGTCGTCGACGACGTGCTCGTTGGTCAGGATCGCGCCGTCCGCGGTCACGATCAGCCCCGAGCCGGTGACCTCGTTGCGCAGATCGTTGAAGCGGACGATCGCCTCGATGTGCACCACCGAGGGCGTCACCGACTCCGCGACGGTGACGATGCGCTGCTCCAGGTCGGCGCCCGGCGAGGCCGCCGCGCAAGCGAACAGGGCGAGCGAGGCGAGATGGAGGACGCTGCGGGCGCGTTCATGCATCGAGAGCGGATCGTAACGCGCGCGCGGCGCGGCCGGGCTCCTCCGCATCGGCGATCGCGCCGATCACGGCCACGCCCGCCGCCCCGGCCTCCACCACCGTGGCCGCGTTCGCCGCCTCGATGCCACCCTGGGCGATCACGGGCACGCCGCCGCGGCAGGCGGCGCGCAGCGCGGCCAGTCCCAGGGGCGGGCGATCACCGCGCTTCGAGAGCGGTGGGAAGACGGGCGCCAGGTGCACGTAGGAGGCGTCTGCGGCGCCCGCCACCCGAGCCGGGTCGTGGAGCGACACGCCGATCCGCGCCTGCGGTCCGAGCAGCGCCCGGGCCGTCGCAGTGGGCAGCGCGTCGTAGCCGAGGTGCACGCCGTCGGCGCCGGCCGCCAGCGCGACGTCGAGGCGCCGGTTGATCACGACGGTCGTGCCCCGGCCGACCTCCCGCACGACTGCCAGCGCCCGGTCGGCGAAGGCGAGCAGCTCGGCCCCGCTCCGGCTGCGATCGCGCAGCTGGAGCCAGTCGACGCCGCCTTCGAGGGCGCTGCGCAGACCCGCGTATCCCCAGCGGTCGAGCGTCGCGGCGTCCAGCACCCAGCACAGGATCGCGGGGACCCTCAGAACGCCGCCAGCCCGTCCAGGGGGCTGGACGCATTCGCGTACAGGCGCCGCGGCATGCGGCCGGACTCGTAGGCCAGGCGCCCGGCCTCGACGGCGAGCTTCATCGCGCGGGCCATCTTCTCCGGGTCCTTCGCCCCCGCGATACCGGTGTTCATCAGGACGGCCGTCGCGCCGAGCTCCATCGCGATCGCGGCGTCGCTCGCCGTGCCGACGCCGGCGTCCACGATCACCGGCACCTGGACGCTCTCCAGGATGATGCGCAGATTCGCCGGGTTGCGGATGCCCAGGCCCGAGCCGATCGGCGCCGCCAGCGGCATCACGGCGGCACAGCCGAGCGCCTCGAGGCGCTGGCACGCGACCGGGTCGTCGCCGATGTAGGGCAGCACGACGAAGCCCTCGCCGACCAGCACCTTGGCGGCCGCGAGCGTCGCCGGGGTGTCGGGAAAGAGCGTGCGCTCGTCGCCGATCACCTCGAGCTTCACCAGATCGGTGCCGAGCAGCTCGCGACCCATCCGCGCGGTGCTGATCGCCTCCTCCGCCGTGTAGCAGCCGGCGGTGTTGGGGAGGATGGTGAAGCGATCCGGGGAGACGACGTCGAGCAGACGCTGGCCCGGCGGGCCGTCGAACTTCGTGCGCCGAAGCGCCACCGTCACCATCTCGGCGCCGCTGGCCTCGGCGCAGGCGAGGTTCTGCTCGAACGAGGCGTACTTCCCGCTGCCGATGATCAGGCGGGACGAGAAGCCGTGGCTTCCAAGGGTATAGGCGTGCAAGATCAACCTCCTCCGACCGCCTCGAGGATCTCCACCCGATCTCCGTCGCACAGCCGCCGCCGGGCGTACTCCGAGCGCGGGACGACGTCGCGCTCGACGGCCACGGCGATCCGCCGGCCGTCGAGTCCGAGCCGCTCGAGCAGGACGCGCACGGTGGCACCGCCCGGCGCTTCGAGGGGCTCTCCGTTGACGGTGACGGAGAGGACGGGGGAGGGGGTCTCTCGGGGCATGGGTCGACGATGATAGGCTACGCGGCGCGCACGGTCCGTGCGCCTCGCTCGGGGGGATGGGGCACTGGGAGCTCGGCCGGATCCGGAACCGTCGCGGGGACCCGCGATCGCGATGATCGACCTCGGCGCCCTGCGCGCCAACGCGGCCGAGGCGGCGCGCCTCGCCGACGGCCGGCGCGTGATCGCGGTCGTGAAGGCCGACGCCTACGGACACGGGGCCGAGCCGGTGGCGCGGCTGCTCGTCCGCTCGGGCTGCTCCGCCCTGGCCACCTGGAGCGTGGGAGAGGCGACGGCGCTGCGCGACGGCGGAATCGACGCCCCGCTGCTCGTCCTCGCCGGGCCCCGGGACGCCGCCGAGGCCGCGGAGGCGCTCGCGCGCGGCCTGGTCTGCGTCCTTCACGACGGCGAGGGACGCGCCCTGCTGGCCGACGCGGCGCGACGGCGCGGTCGCGGGCCCGCTGCGGTCCACGTCGAGATCGACACGGGGATGCGGCGGATGGGGGTTGCCCCGGACCGGGCGCCGGACTTCGCGGCGGCCGTCGCCGGGGATCCCGGGCTCGCCCTGGAGGGGGTCCTGACCCACTTCGCGCGCGCCGACGAGCAGGAGCTCGAGCCGACCCGCGACCAGCTGCGCGCCTTCTCGGCGTGCCTCGCGGCGCTGCGCGAGCGCGGCGTCGATCCCGGCATCGTCCACGCCGCGAACTCCGCCGGCCTGGTGGCACTGGCGGAGCTGAAGGGGGAGGGGCCGGAGCAGCACGCCGTTCGACCCGGGCTCCTGCTCTACGGGGCCCAGCCCACGCCGCAGCGCCCCGCAGCGCTGCGGCCGGTGATGAGCCTGCGCGCCCCCGTGGTGGCAGTGCGCGCGGTGCGTCGCGGCGAGGCGGTGGGCTATGCCGCGCGCTACCGGGCACCGGCGGACACGCGCGTGGCCACCCTGGGTCTCGGTTACGCCGACGGGGTTCCGATCGCGGCGAGCGGTCGGGGCAGCGTGTGGCTGGCGGGAGCGCGCCGGCCGATCGTCGGCCGGGTCTCGATGGACTACGTCGGCGTGGAGATCGGGGATGCGCCGGTGCGCTTGGGCGATTCGGCGCTCTTGTTCGGCAGCGAGGCTCCCGGTGCTGCCGCCGTGCTGCCGGTGGAGGAAGCCGCCGAGGCGGCGGACACGCTCGCCTACGAGCTGCTGGTGCGTGTGGGTAGCCGGGTGCGCCGCGTGTTCGTCGGTGGGGACGACGAGGTTTGACGGCGGCGGTCTCCCTCGGTAAACCTCCGCGCGATCCCCTCCAGACCGCCTTCCCGCCGTCGCCGCGCGAGGAGATGCGCCCATGACCCCCACGTCGCGCCCGCCCGAAGGGCGCGGCGCGCGCCCCCGCGGGGGCGCGCGGCGGTGGGGT
>Ga0315553_10000093_pt1 | contig 72716 bp, 66 predicted proteins | sample SalMarSW160140MG_FD_203099 | JGI IMG/M metagenome (GOLD analysis project Ga0315553, IMG submission 203099) | Salt marsh sediment microbial communities from the Plum Island Ecosystem LTER, Massachusetts, United States - Salt Marsh Sediment SW1601-40 ... | reverse complement strand
CCTGCGTCCCAAACATGAACCGAGCCGCAACTACCTGTATCCCAGAGCCAAGGGGGCCTACGAACAGCTGTCCATCGAAGCGTTCGGATTGAGCGAAGAGGATCTGGACCGGGAGTTTTCCGCCGGCCGGGCCATGAAACCCGCACGGGCCCGCTTGAGGGAGATCCTGAAGGCTTTCCAGGAGACCTACTGCTCTACCTTCGGGGTCGAGTTCCTCCACATCCAGAACAAGCCGATCCGCAACTGGCTTCTCCAGACGATGGAGTCCTGCCGCAACAAGAGCGATTTTTCCACCGGCCGACGAAAGGAGATACTCGAAGACCTAATCAAGGCCGAGGAGTTCGAGCAGTTCCTGCACAAGACCTTCATCGGCCAGAAGCGCTTCTCCCTGGAAGGGGCGGAGGTGGTGGTCCCGGCCCTGCACTCCCTGGTCAATACGGCCAGCGGGTCGGGGATCGATGAGATCGTGATCGGCACGGCCCACCGCGGGCGGATCACCCTTCTCAACCAGATCCTCAACATGCCGGCGGAGGAGATCTTCACCCTCTTCGAGGACAACCACAAGCCGGGCCAGTACGGCGGCAGCGGGGACGTGAAGTATCATCTGGGCTACTCCACGGACCATGGCCACGAAGACGGCAGCTCGGTGCACGTGACCCTGGTTTCCAACCCCAGCCACCTGGAGAGCGTCGACGGGGTGGTGGAGGGAAAGACCCGGGCCGTGCAGAGCCTCAGCCGCTGGGGAAGCTTCATGCGGGCGACCAAGCGGGTGCTGCCCGTGATCCTGCACGGGGATGCGGCCTTCAGCGGACAGGGGGTGGTGGCGGAGATCTTCAACCTTTCCCAGCTGAGGGGCTACCACACCGGCGGCACGATCCACGTGATCATCAACAACCAGATCGGATTCACCACCTCGAGCCGGGACTCCCGTTCCACCTTCTTCCCCACGGATGTGGCCAAGATGACATCGGTGCCGGTGTTCCACGTCAACGGGGATGATCCGCAGGCCGTGGTCTACGCCATGGATCTGGCTCTTCGCTTCCGCCAGAAGATGTCCCAGGATGTGATCGTGGACATCATCTGCTACCGCCGCCACGGCCACAATGAGGGCGACGAGCCTTCCTTCACCAATCCCCGGATGTACAGGCTGATCCGGGAGCATCCGGGGGTCACGAGCAAATACGCGGAAACCTGCGCCGATCTCGGGGTGATGGGTAAGGAGGAGCAGAAGGTCCTGCGCAAGGAGTATGCCGCGGGGCTGCGCCGGGCCTTGAAGACCGCCCGGGAGAATCCTCCAGAACCGACCCTCAAACCCTTTCAGGGGGACGAGTGGGCGGGTCTGCACGGCCGCTACACCCAGGAAGCGGTGCCTACGGGAGTAAAGCGCAAGACCCTGGAGGCTGTTTCCGATACCCTTACCCGCATACCCGATGGATTCAACATCCACAGCAAGTTGAAGCGCATCCTGGATGACAAGAGGCAGCGCCTGGAGCAGGAGGGCACTGTGGACTGGGCCTTTGCCGAGGCACTTTCCTTCGGCACTCTGCTGCTGGAGGGAGTACCCGTGCGATTGAGCGGGCAGGACTGCGAGCGGGGCACCTTCAGCCAGCGCCACTCCGCCTGGTGGGACACCGAAAGCACCCAGGCCCTTCCCTACCTGCCCCTCAACCACCTGAAGGCCGATCAGGCGCGTTTTTTCGCCTACGACAGTCCTCTCTCGGAGTACTCGATCCTGGGATTCGAGTACGGCTTCTCCCTGAACTCTCCCCGCACCCTGGTGATCTGGGAGGCCCAGTTCGGGGATTTCTGCAACGGAGCCCAGGTTGTCATCGACAACTTCATAGCCGCGGCCAAGACCAAGTGGCAGCGTTCCAGCGGTCTGGTTCTGCTGCTGCCCCACGGCTACGAAGGACAGGGCCCGGAGCACTCCAGCGCCCACCTGGAACGCTTCCTGCAGCTGTGCGCGGAGCAGAACATGGAGGTCTGCAACCTGACCACGCCGGCCCAGTACTTCCACCTGCTGCGCCGGCAGATGAAGCGGGATTTTCGCAATCCCCTCGTATTGATGAGCCCCAAGAGCCTTCTGCGCCATCCCCTGGCCGTGTCGCGAATGGATGAGCTTGCCCAGGGACACTTCCGGCCCGTCCTCGATGCGCCGCCGGTCAGCGCCGATCTGGATTCCCGGGATGCGGCGGCAGGAGGCAGCGGAAGGGGGGTGAAGCGCCTGATCCTCTGCTCGGGGAAGGTGTACTACGATCTTTGGGAGCGCAGGCAGGAACTCGAGGCGTTCGATACCGTTGTGCTTCGGGTCGAACAGCTGTATCCCTTCCCCGCCGATGCACTGGGCACCGCGCTGGAGGATTACCCGCACCTCCGAGAGCTGCTCTGGGTTCAGGAGGAGCCGGAGAATCGCGGAGCCCTGCGCTACATGCGCGAGCAGTTTCTCAAAAATTTTCCGGATCGCCCTTTCACCTGCGTTTCCCGGCCGGCCAGTGCCAGTCCGGCTGTCGGTTCCCACCGACAGCACGTGGCGGAGCAGCGGGAGCTGGTGGAGCGAGCCCTGGGCGGGGCCCGGGGTGTGGCCAAGGGTACGGCCCGGGGCGGTGCCGGGGAAGCAGCTACGGATGCACCCGGGAAGTTGAGCGCCGGGTCAGCCGGGGGAAAACGACCCACAGCCAAGTCTGCAAAAAGAGGAAAAGCATGAAAGAAGATGTCCTGGTTCCATCGGTAGGGGAGTCGATCACCAGCGGTATTCTCACCTCCTGGATCAAGAAGGAAGGGCAGCAGGTCGAGGAGGGGGAGGATCTGTTCGAGCTGGAGACGGACAAGGCCACGGTGGCCGTGCCCGCCCCGGCGGATGGAACGCTCCACATCCTGATCGAAGAAGGCCGGGAGGTGGAGATCGGCCAGGTGGTCGGCGATCTGACCGTGGGGGAGGGCGCGCCCGCTGCCGTACCGTCAAAGGAGGATAGACCGGCTGCCGAGGCTGCGGCGGAATCCGCCCCTGCTGCGCGGCCGGCTGCTCCGGGAGGAATAACAGCCGCCCCGGCGGATTTGTCGCCGGCCGTGCGCAGGGTCGTCAAAGAGCACGGGCTGTCTTCGGCTGAATTGAAGGGGACCGGTCCCCAGGGAAGGGTCACCAAGGAGGATGCCCTGCGGGCTGCCGAGGCCAAGGAGCGGGGCGCTGCCGCGCCGACGGAGGCTGCGCTCCAAGCGCCAGCCGCGCCTGCGGCCGGCGAGCAGAGGATAGCAGTCCCGACATCGGAGCGTCAGACCCGCGAACCGATGAGCCGGCTGCGCCAGACCATCGCCAGCCGCCTGGTTCAGGCCCGCCACGAGATCGCCCTGCTCACAACCTTCAACGAGATCAACATGGAAAGGGTCATGGCTCTGCGCAAACAACACGGTGAAAGCTTCGAGAAGAAGCACGGCGTGCGCTTGGGCTTCATGAGCTTTTTCGTAAAGGCCGGCTGCCAGGCCCTGCGGCGCTTTCCCGCTGTCAACGCCATGATCGACGGCCGGGAGATCGTCTACAACAACTTCTACGACATCGGGGTCGCCGTATCCACGGAACGGGGGCTGGTGGTTCCGGTGCTGCGGGATGCCGATGCCATGAGCTTCGCCGAGATCGAGCGGACCATCCTTGATCTGGCCACCCGGGCTCGGGAAAAGAAGATCGCCCCGGATGAGCTGGCCGGCGGCACCTTCACAATCACCAACGGCGGGGTGTTCGGTTCGTTGCTCTCCACGCCGCTTCCCAACTATCCCCAGACCGGAATACTGGGCATGCACGCCATCCAGAAGCGACCCGTGGCGGTTGACGATCAGGTCGCGATCAAGCCCATGATGTACGTGGCCCTGTCCTATGACCACCGCCTGATAGACGGTCGGGAGGCCGTGCAGTTCCTCGTCACGATCAAATCGCTGATCGAAGATCCCCAGGCCCTGCTGCTGGATATCTAGAGATGACGTATGATTTACTGGTGATCGGCTCCGGTCCCGGCGGCTATGTCGCGGCCATCCGTGCCGCACAGCTGGGTTTGTCCACAGCCGTCGTGGAGAAGGACGAGCGTTTCGGCGGCACCTGCCTGAACATCGGCTGCATCCCCTCCAAGGCTCTCCTCGATTCCAGCGAGCTGTACGCGCGCTTACGCCGGGGCGGCGCGCGGGGGGACGGCTCAGGCGGATACGACCTCGAATCCCACGGGATAAAAATCGGCAGGCTGGCCCTGGACCTGCAAACCATGATGGCCCGCAAGCAGCAGGTGGTGGAGAAGCTCACCTCTGGGGTAGCCCAGCTGTTCAAGGGAAACGGGATCCAGACCTTCAGGGGAGTAGGTAGACTGGTCGATAGCGGCAGGGTCGAGGTCAGCTCCGCAGACGGGAAGAAGCAGACCCTGAGTGCGAAGAACATCGTGTTGGCCACGGGAAGCGTACCCGCCGCCCTGCCGATCTTTCCCGTCGGCAAGGACGGCTTCCTAACCTCAACGGAGGCTCTGTCCCTGAAGAGCGTTCCCGCCAGGATGGTGGTGATCGGTGCCGGAGCGATCGGTCTGGAGCTGGGCAGCGTTTGGGCCCGGCTTGGGGCCGAGGTTACGGTGATCGAGCTGCTCGATCAGATCCTGCCCGGCATGGACTCCGAGATCTCCCGGCGCATGCGGAGCATTCTCGGCAAACAGGGGCTCGAGATCGCGACCGGCACCCGGGTGCTGGGTTACGAGAAGGCGGGAAAGAGCGGGTCGGGAAGGGCCAAGCCGTCTACTGGAGCCGGGGGGAAGAGCGCGTCGGGAAAGGGGGGAGCCGCCGGTTCAGGGGGAGTGATCCTCACCGCAGAGGGCAAGGACGGCAGGAAGCAGCAGTTTCCCGCGGACGCGGTGCTGGTAGCAGTGGGTCGGCGTCCCTACAGCGAAGGCCTGGGACTGGCGGAGCTCGGCGTGAAGACCGAGGAGCGCAGCGGGCGAATACTGGTGGACGATCGCTTCCAGAGCTCCCTGGCCGGGCTCTACGCCATCGGGGATCTGATCCCCGGCCCGATGCTGGCTCACAAGGCGGAGGAGGAGGGAATAGCCGTGGTCGAGATCCTGGCGGGCAGAGCGGGCGAGCTCAACTATGAAGCCATCCCTTCCGTGGTATACACCTGGCCGGAGGTCGCCTCGGTGGGCAAGAGCGAGGAACAGCTGAAGCGGGAGGGGGTGGACTATAACAAGGGCACCTTTCCCTTCCGGGCCAACGGCCGGGCCCTGGCCATGGCCAGCGAGGACGGATTGGTTAAGATCCTGGCGGACAAGCGCACGGACAGGGTGCTCGGTGTTCACATCGCGGGCCCCTGGGCCTCGGACCTGATCGCAGAGGCTGTGTCTGTGATGGAGTTCGGCGGCAGTGCGGAGGATATCGCTCGGACCGTTCATGCCCATCCCACCCTTCCGGAGGCTCTGCGGGAAGCCGCCCTGGCCGTGGACGGTCGGGCAATCCATGTTTTGAACCGGAAAAGAAGGTGAATTCCCCCCCAAAGTAAGAAAAACCCTTTTAGCCTTCTCTCTTTTTTATATATATTATTCCTACACTTACGGATCATCAGTAGTAGCAGGAGGAGCCCCATGGGTGAAACAACCTACGCCAAAGGATTGGAGGGAATTGTCGCCGCCGAGAGCGAAATTTGCCGGATAGACGGGCAGAAGGGTAAGCTCTACTACCTCGGGTTTTCCATCGAAGACCTGGCGAGGTATTCCGACTTCGAAGAGACGACCTATCTGCTTCTCTACGGGCGGTTGCCCAACCGGGAGGAGATGGAGCGATTCTCCAAACGGATGCGGGCAAGCAGGGATCTGGCTCCGGAGATCCTCGGTATGGTTCGGGCCTTTCCGAAGGATGCCCATCCCATGGAGCTCCTCCAGTCGGTGATCTCCTACTTGAGCGGCTACGTCCAGCACAAGATCCAGCACTCCGCCACCTGCAACTGCCGGGACACCCTGCACCAGGTGGTCCAGCTGGCCAGTGTGGTGACGGCCTGGCATCGTTTTCACCAAGGCAAGGAGTATGTGCCTCCCCGGCAGGATCTCTCCCACGGGGCCAACTTCCTCTACATGATGCGGGGGGAGGAGCCGGATGAGTACGAAGGCAGGGTCATGGATACCTGCCTGGTCCTGCACGCCGAGCACGGCTTCAACGCCTCGACCTTCACAGCCCGGGTGGTGGCCTCCACCATGTCCACCTGCTACAGCAGCATATCCGCGGCCATCGGTTCCCTGTACGGATCCCTTCACGGCGGGGCCAATGAGAAGGTCATGGCCATGGTTGAGGAGATCGGCAGTGCGGACAAGGCGGCCGACTGGGTGAACCGGGCCCTGGACAACAAGCGGAAGGTCATGGGCATGGGCCACAGGGTCTACAAGGCCAAGGATCCCCGCTCGCTCATCATGGAGGAGTTTCTCCTCGAACTGTCCAAGAAGAAAAACGATACCCGGAACTACGACATACTCAAGGAAGTAGAGAGAACCTTCCGCGAACGCATGGAGGAGAAGGGCAAGCCGATCTATCCCAACGTGGATTTTTTCTCCGGAGCGGTGTACAACCTGCTCGGCATCCCCAAGATCCTCTTCACGCCGATTTTCGCCGTGTCCCGGGTGGCCGGCTGGCTGGCTCACATCCTCGAGCAGCGCAAGGACAACCGTATCTACCGGCCCAAGAGCCTGTACGTCGGCACAGAGCCGAGGGAGTGGCTGCCGCTGGAGCAGAGATAAGAACCGGCCGGTTCCCCTCCAAGGAGGAGAAGAAGATGCATTATGTAACCGTGATCGGCAGCGGCAATGTCGGTGCAAATACCGCGTTCTTCATTGCCGAGAAGGGGATCACCGATGTCGCCCTTTATGATATAAGGGACGGCATCGCCACGGGCAAGGGACTCGATATAATGGAGGCGGCTCCGATCCGCAAGTACCGCAACAGGATCTGGCCGGCAAAAACCCTGGACGTCATTGCCGACACCGAAACGGTGATTCTGACAGCGGGCAAAGTTCGAAGTCCCGGGATGAAGAGGGAGGATCTCTTCGAAGAAAACAGATCTATCGTTGCGCAGCTCGCTGCCGAGATAGCCCGGCTTGCCCCCCATGCCAGGATCCTGATCGCCACCGAACCGGTGGATCTCATCACAACCGAGTTCGCGAGGTGCAGCGGGCTGGATCGATCAAGGATCATGGGTATCGGAGGATGCCTGGATGTCACCCGTTTGCGCTATTTCGCCTCTCGAGAGCTCGGCCTGTCCCCGGAGAACATCAGCGCCACGGTGATCGGCCGCCACTCGGATGCGATGATCGTGATGCTGCGCTACTGCAGTGTTTCCGGATTGCCCCTAACCACCCTTCTCAGCGAAGAGCAACAGCGGAAAATCGTCGAACAAACCCGCCGGGCCGGCGATCTGATCGTGAACATGGCTCAGCGCTCCAGCGCTTTCTACGCGCCATCGGCGGCGATCGTGGACGTGGTGGACGCGATTCACATGGACCTGCGGCGGGTCAGCTGCGTCTCCATGCTGTTCCAGGGAGAATACGGAATCAGCGGTGTAGCCATGAGCCTGCCCGCCGTGATCGGACGAAACGGGATTGAACGGGTGATTACGCCGAAGCTGACGGAGGAAGAGCAGCAGCTGCTTCGCAGCTCCGCAGGGCAGCTGGAGAAGATCCTGCAGACGGGAGACGAGCGATGAAGAAAGTGGCAGTGATCGGAAGCGGGAACGTCGGGGCGACCACGGTGTACTATATCGCCGAGAAGAACATAGCCGACGTGGTAATGGTGGATGTGGCCAAGGGACTGGCGGAGAGCAAGGCCCTCGATTTCCTGCACACCGCCCCGCTGAGGGGCTATCACGGGCAGATCGTCGGCACCACGGAATACGAAGCCATAGCCGGTGCCGACGTGGTCGTGCTGACCGCGGGGATCGCCCGTAAACCGGGTATGGACCGGATGGAGCTGCTGAAGACCAACGTCAACATCGCCAAGCAGGCTTCCCGGGCAGTCGCCCGATATGCTCCGGAGGCAGTGGTGATAGTGGTCACAAATCCGCTGGATGTGATCTGTATGGTTGCCCTGAGGGAAACCGGTTTCGCCCTGAAGAAAGTCATCGGCCAGGCGGGCGTCCTGGATTCCACCCGCTTCTGCTACTTCATCGCCGAGGCCTTGGATGTGTGGCCCGGGGATGTGATGGCCATGGTTCTGGGAGGCCACGGGGACAGCATGGTCCCCCTGGCCCGATATACTTCCGTGGGGGGTGTTCCGATCACGGAGCTGCTGGAGGAAAAGGTCATCGAAGAACTGACCGCGAGGACCCGTTCGGGAGGCGGGGAGATCGTCGGCTATTTGAAGAGCGGCAGCGCCTACTACGCCCCCGGCGCTTCCGTTGCAAAGATGGTGGAAGCGGTGATCAAAGACGAAAAGCGCCTGCTGGCCGCGTCGGTTTACCTCCGCGGACAGTACGGCTACCGGGATATCTTTTTGGGTGTCCCCACGGTAATCGGCGGCGGCGGTGCCGAGCAGATCGTCGAGATCGAGTTGACCGAAGAGGAGAGCACGGCGCTGGAGCGCTCGGCCGCTGCGGTCCAGGAGGGTGTTTCCCTTCTCGAGAGCTTCTATTCCCCGGGTACAGGTGATGTATGACCTGATAGTGCTCGGAGGCGGCCCGGCCGGAATGGTTGCCACGGTGTACGCCATGCGTCAGCGTTTGAACGTTCTCCTGGTGACCGAGAAATTGGGGGGCAAAACGGAAATCCGAACCGAGTTTCCGGGCATCGGAGAAACCGGCGTGATCCGCGGGAGAGAGCTGGTCGATCGATTCAAGAATGAGCTGAGTTACCTCGGCATTGCCCACCGACTGGACCGGGCGAGCCGGGTGCGCCGACGGGATTCGGGGCAGGGGTCCCCTTCGTTCGAGGTGGGGACCGCAAGCGGGGAAAACCTTGAAAGCCGCGCTGTGATTGTAGCCAGCGGCTGCCGCTTCAAACCGCTGCAGGTTCCGGGAGCAGGCAGGTATCTGTCGAAAGGTATCGGCTACTCCGCCCTCAGCTATGCGCATCTTTTCCTGGACCGCACTGCAGTCGTGATCGGCAACGGTCCCCGCGCGCTTCGGTCCGTTTTGCAGCTGGCCCTTTCGGCCAAACAGGTGTATCTGCTGGCCTTGCCCGCCGCGCAGGGCGAAAGAGGCGCTCCGGCGAGTGCCGCCCTGGGGAGCAGGGAGAACGTCACCGTGCTGGAGGACTGCACGGTCGAAGGGTTCAACGGTGACGATTTTGCCAGAGAGGTCGTGGTAAAACAGCCGGAGGGCTCGCCTCTACATATCCAGGCGGATGGTTTTTTTATAGAGAGCGAAGCCGCACCCTGCAGTGAAATGGTCGCCGGGGTGGTGGAGCGGGACGCTCAGGGCTACATCTCGGTGGACAGCCGCAACCTCACCAGCCAGGCCGGAATTGCCGCGGCCGGGGACGTCACCACCGTGCACCACGAGCAGGTGCTCGTGGCCGTCGGCGAGGGCGCCAAAGCGGCGTTGAGCACGCTGGAGTACCTCCTGGAGCGGCGGAGTGGGGCGAGTTAATCGGGAGCCTGCCCGATGAACCCTTCCCGCATCATCAGATCAGTGATCCCCCTGGAACGCCGGATCATACGCTCGGCGTTCGCAATCAACTCATCTCTGCTGGGACTCAAGGCGGCCAGACCCTGCCGCTGAGCCTCCATACCTACTGCAGCCGCGACGTACGGAAACACCTCCCAATCCTCCATGGTCGGCAGCAGGTGCTCTTCATCGAGTTTTTTGCCGGCCCGTTCGGCCAGAGCCTCGGCCGCGGCGAAACACATCTGGTCGGTAATCGTCCCGGCGCGGACGTCCAGGATACCCCTGAAGATGGCGGGAAAGCCCAGGGAGTTGTTGACCTGGTTCGGGAAATCCGAGCGGCCCGTGGCTACGATAGAGGCGCCGGCTTCCTTCGCCTCCCACGGCCAGATCTCCGGTACGGGATTCGAACAGGCAAAAACGATCGCTCCCCGATTCATCTTCCCGATCCACTCAGGCAGGATCGTGCCCGGTCCGGGTTTTGCCAGGGCGATCATTACGTCCGAACCCTCCGCGGCTTCGGGGATTGCCCCCTTTCGTTGCTCCCTGTTCGTTCGTTCACATAGATCCCATTTTTCGGGGAACTCGTAGCGACGTTGCTCGAGATCCTTCCGGTGTCTGCCCAGAATGCCCTTGGAATCGACCACCAGACAGTTCTCAGGGTCCGCCCCCCTCGCGAATATCAGACGGCTGCAGGCCACGTTGGCGGCTCCGCTGCCCACGAAGACGATGCGGACATCTTCGATCCGCTTGCCCGTGACCTTGAGGGCGTTGATCAGGCCGGCCAGGGTCACAGTGGCCGTTCCCTGCTGGTCATCGTGCCATACCGGGATCTCCGCCTGCCGCCGCAGGGTTTCCAGTATCCGGAAGCACTTCGGCTGGGCCAGGTCCTCCAGATTGATGCCCCCGAAGGTGGGCTGGAGAATCAAAACCGTTCTGATGATCTCATCCGGGTCCTTCGTGTCGAGCATGATGGGAACCGCGTCCACCCCGCCCAGATATTTGAACAACAGAGCCTTGCCCTCCATGACCGGATAACCCGCCTTGGGACCGATATCCCCGAGTCCCAGGACACGGCTGCCGTCGCTGACCACAGCCACGGAGTTCCACTTGTTCGTCAGCTCGTAGATGCGCTGCGGCTCGGCGGCGATGGCCTTGCACGGCGCCGCCACTCCCGGGGTGTACCATACGGCGAAGTCCTGGATGTCGTTCACACGGCATTTCAGAGCCGATTCCATCTTGCCTCGATAAAAGCGATGAAGCTTCATCGCCTCCTGCTGGGGTTCTTGAGCCTTGCTCAAAAGCTTATCCACGTATTCCTGTTTGTTCGTATTGCTCATACCATGCGTCCCGTTTGGATTTTGCGATCCGGGTGTATGTGGACGAAACCACTGCCAAGGATGCGTGATCTGCTCGCACCTCCGGGTCAGACAGGTCGACGCCTCAAGAGTATCACCTTTCGGGACAGTGGTGTCAACGGACCGGGATCGTCGCCCAAAAAGCGCCTTCCCAGGGCTGCACCTTCCCAAAATGAGGGCGCCGGGGTAGCATAGGCAGTACTGAGCGTATCGGTGCAGCAGGTACAGTCGCTGTTCCGGTCATGGAAACAAGGAGGGTAGAGGCCGGCATGCAGTATCGGAAATTCGGGCGGCTCGACTGGAAGGTGTCGATCCTGGGATTCGGGATGATGCGGCTGCCGGTGAAGGGCGGGATGAAGAACATCGACAAGAGGGAAGCGACCCGGATGCTGCACTACGCCGTCGAGCACGGGGTCAACTACTTCGATACCGCCTATACCTATCATGGAGGGGAGAGCGAGAAATTTCTGGGCCGAGCCCTGGGCGGCGGATACCGGGACAAGGTCAAAGTGGCGACCAAGATGCCCAGCTGGCTGGTGAACGGCCCCTCCGACCTCGACAGGCTGTTCCACGAACAGCTCGAGCGGTTGAAGACCGACCGTATCGAGTTCTACCTGTTTCATAATCTCAACAGGAAACACTGGTCAAAAATGCGGGAAGTCTCCGCGATCGAATGGGCTGAGAGGGCGATCCGGGCCGGCAAGATCGGGCAGCTCGGTTTCTCCTTTCACGACAGGTATGACCTGTTCAAAGAGATCATCGATGCCTGGGATTGGTCGTTCTGTCAGATCCAGTACAACTACATGGATGTGCGAAACCAGGCGGGAACCAGGGGCTTGAAGTACGCGGCCTCGAGGGGCATTGCCGTGGTCGTGATGGAGCCGATCCTGGGGGGGAAACTCGCGAATCCGCCCCCTGCGATTCAGAAAATCTGGGATCGGGCTCGGCACAAACGGAGCGCGGCGGACTGGGCGCTTCAGTGGGTGTGGAATCAACCGGAGGTGACCCTAGCGCTCAGCGGCATGAGCTCCTGCCGGCAGGTGGTTGAAAACGTTCAGAGCGCCGAATCCGCCGGCGTGGGCGCTCTCGATGCGGGTGAGCAGGCGCTGATCCGGGAAGTGCGCCGCAGATACGGCAGGTTTGCTCCCATTCCCTGTACCCAATGCGGGTACTGCCTGCCCTGTCCTCACGAAGTCGACATCCCGCGCAATCTGACCCTCTACAACGAGGGGCTGATGTACGACCGACCGGATTTGGCCCGCAGACAGTACGGGTATATCGAGGAAATGGCCCGTTCCGGCTCCTGCATCCAATGCCGTGAATGCGAGCCCAAATGCCCCCAGAGCATCCCTATCAGTGAATGGATGCCCAGGGTCACCGAGGTCCTGGAAGAGGGCCGCCCCTATCCGCGGTAGTTCCTCACAACAATGGCCTAGAAATAACCGCATGCACGGAGGTATGTTGACATGAAAAAATCCATAGGTGCGAAAACGCTCGTTTTTCCGGCACCCGTTCTGATCGTGGGCACCTACGATGACGAGCACAGGCCCAACGTCATGTCCGTGGCCTGGGGCGGGATCTGCTGCTCCCAGCCCCCCTGTGTGTCCGTGTCGCTGCGCAAGGCGACCTACAGCTGCGGGAGTATCGTCGGCCGCCGGGCCTTTACGGTGAATATCCCCTCGGAAGACCAGGTCAAGGAGGCGGACTACTTCGGAATCGCCTCAGGTCGGGAAGAGGACAAATTCGAGCGCGCCGGCCTCTACAGCAGCGCTCCAGCCGCAAACGCCGCCGCGGCAATCCCGAGGTACGCTGCCAGCCACGGGGTCAGATAGCGGCGGGGCACTTCCCGTTTATACGCCCGATACTCCTCTGGGAAGCGTTTACCCAGCTCCCCGCGCTCCTCTATGATCCCGGAGAGGATCGTGAGCAGGGATAGAACCGCAAAGGGGACCACGGCCCAGGCTGTCGGGAGGGCGAAGCACAGCCCCAGGGAGAAGAGCAGGCGGTTGGAGGCCATAGGGTGGCGCACCCGCCGGTAGAAACCATCGGTCTGCAGTTTCGTGTACTTCTTTGCTCCCCGCTCCCGAAGGGAGAGGTGGCGCTGGTAGATCAGGGAGATGCGGACCGCCGCCTGGGTGACCAGCAGGAAGCCAACTGCAAGGTGAAGCAGGTTGAACAGGGTGATCCGCAGTCCCCCAGCCGAAAACACATGGAAATCTATCGAGTCCCAGAGGGGAAGAGCCGGCAGCAGGGGCAGCAGGTAGGCGGCGGCCAGCCAGTACAGGAGGAAGAACACGGCCCAGCGAACCAGGAGGGAGAAACCGATCCGCAGGATCGAGCCCGTACCGATATTGGATCCGGGGAACCGTTCTCCGGCCAGAAAGAAGCGGTTCGATGCCAGCCGTTTTTCTCCCGCCGGGGTCAATTTCAGACACCGGGTATCCTCGGGGTCCTCGATCAGCAGCTTGTTTTCGATCAGCCCCCGGTAACAGGTTTGGATCAGCTCCTGGCTGCCCTCCAGATGTTCGGCTCCCATGGTCTGTAGAAACACGTTCCCGCGAAAATCGAAGGCATCCCTCACAGCGGCGAGCAGCTGCGCTTTGGTTTCGGCATCTTGGTTGCGGACCAGGAACAGCATGTAGGAGCACAGCTGGGAGCGGCGGAAGTGCTCGTAGATCCCGAATTGGAATCTGGAGAGGTCAGGAAACTCCTCACCCCGGCTGCGGATCAGCTCGACGGCCAGCTCCACTGCGCTTTTCAAGATGAGAATTGCCACCATCACTCCGACAAGGTAGTCGAGCCAGGGGAAATCGAGCACGGCGGCGATCAGTCCAGCTGATACTCCCCCGGCCACGATCACGTGATTGCGGGAATCCACCGATTGGGTGATCAGGGCGATGCTCTGCCTGCGCAATCCGATGAAGCGCTGAATGAACCACAGGAGTCCGCACACGACTGCGGAGACCATTATAGCGGCAAAAGCGAACCAGTCCGCCTTCACCGGCTCCCGGTGAAGGATCCTCAAGATCGCCTCTACCGCTGCAAAACCTCCGGTGCCCAACATGAACAGCACCAGCAGTCGGCTGACCAGCCGTTCCCGATTGACCCGTATGCCCCAGTAGACCAACAGGCTGGAGATCCCGTCCAGCAGGGTATCGATGGCGTCGTTGAGAAGACCGACACTTCCGGAGAGGATGCCCGCCGGAAGCTTCAGGGCTGCCAGAAACAGGTGGACGAAGAGGGTCAGTTTCGAGGCGTTCTGCGGGGAGGCCAGGGTTTCGATGCGGTTACGGGTTCTTTCGACCTCGGAGAGCGCTTTGGCTGCAGAGGCGCGCCCGGTTTCGGTCAGGGCGTAGGTTTCGCCGTCGCGAACGATCCAGTCTCGTTCTATCAGCTCATCCAGATGGTCCTCCAGCCACTGATGGAAATCCACCCCTCTGTGCGCGCTCTCGGAGAAGAAATTGCCGAAAAAGCCGAATCGTCGTGTGAAGGCGTGGAACTGCTCCATGATGCCTTCCACGGTCAGGGGTTTTTCCAGCAATGTCATGGCGATCCCCCAGCTCTCGCCGATCTCTGATTTGTGGGCCACGGATTCCCCCTCCTGTCAGGATATAAAGAAGATTCCCTCTTTCAGATTAAGATAACTCGGTTGAACCGGCAATATGCGGAGAATGTATAAACGTCTAAAAGCCGAAGCGGCGAAATCTGCGGCGGGGTCAATTCGAATTCCTGGGACGCAGCTGATAGATGCGATTTGATGAATCATCACCGACAGGTACGGCGACGATTTCGAACCCCGGGAAAGAGCTGCGGAACTCCTGGAGATCCATAGATCGGATCTGCTCGGCAGGCATCTCGGGAGCGAGTAAATTGTAGAGCTGGACCAGGACCTCCTTTTCCGGTTCTACCAGGGCGGAGACAAAAACCCGTTCCCCCCGACGCAGCTGGCCGAGCATGCGCTGGGCGTAGTGCTCGGCCTCCGATTCCCCCATGACCAGGCCGAAGATCCGGTTTATCCGCACATCCCGCCGCCGGCCTTTGACGCTTTGATAGTAGAACGACAGGGGATAGGCAGCTTTGCTTTCATCGTCCCAGAAGTTGGCACCCTCCGGCAGGCGGTCGAGCACACCATCGCAGTACTCGGCCACGGCATCGTAGTTCCGTTTGATCGGATTGAAGATGTACCGTGCAGGGTCCCACAGCCCTCCGGTGCGCCCGGCTTCCGGATAGAGGGCGATGTAGCGGTCAACCGAGTTTTCGCGGTTCGGCCAGCGGGAGAAACTCGGATAGAGGATCACGGGGATGAATAGGGTGAGGAAGAGGAGCCAACGGAAGCCCAGGTGTCCGTGCTTTTTGAGAAATCCATCGATTCCAGCGATGAGGGGGAGGGCGAGCATGACGTAGACGGGCAGGGAGAAGGCATACATATCCCAGATGAAGTAGTTCGCCGACCAGATGATCTGAGCGGCGATCCCCACCAGAAAGAAGACGACGGCGCCGCGGAAAGCCGGGTGCCTCCAGAAGCGGGGAAATCCCGTGACGATGAAGACGATCGCCGCCGATGGGTAATTGAGCAGGATGAGGAACAGGTAGTTGCCGCGCCAGAACAGCTTCTCCCGCCCTGTCAGACCGCCGGTGAACATCGACTTCAGGAAATGTCCGCCCGCAGCATAGCGCAAAGACTCCGCCAGGCTGCTTGCTGCCAGCTGCAGCGATCCGCCCTCCGAGCCTGAAGCCGCCATCCGATACCCGGCGGTCCAGTGCAGGATGAACAGCGCGGCGAACAGGGAGGTGCCGGCCAGGTAGCAGGCTGTCAGAGCGACGATCGAACCTGCTTTGAGGTGGAAGTCGCGCACGGCATAGGGAAGCAGGACTGCCAGAAAGGCGAAGATATACAGACCCATGAGCACGTGATTGCTGAGGCCCAGGCCGCCGCAGAAGAAGGCCAGGTACAGAAACCTGGGATCCGCCCTTCGGTAGGCCCGGAAAACGAAGAAAAGGAACAGGGCGATCAGGGTCGTATTCAGTGTATAGACCTCGATCGTGGTCGAATGCCACCACAGGGACAGGGAAACAGACAGGGCGATCGCCGCCAGGGCTGAGGCGAGCATGTTGCCGGTAAGCTCCACGCCGGTTTTATAGATGAACAGAACCGTAAGGCTCCCAAACAGGGAACAGAGCAGGGTCAGGGCAAAATGAGGATCAGCCGCGCTGAAAACCTGCAGCCAGGCGTAGCCGATCAGGTTGAACAGGTTGTGGATGTTCACCCATACGCCGAGCTCGGGTTTTCCGACCAGGTTCAGGATCAGGGTCGCGTCGACCCAGCCGGGATAGCGGGCGGCCGTGCTCCAGTACAACAAAAACGAGCCGACCAGCACTCCGGCGGGAACGGCAATCCTGCGTATGCGATCCCTCTCCTCAGCCGATCGTTTTCGATTCAGCCTCGAGTGTCGAGATGCGGGCGTTGGCTGCATGAACTGCTCCTGCTGTCTTCGTTTTTTCCCGGCCCTTCGCGGCCGTCTTTTGCGACGAACACGAAGCGCCTGTCAAGCTCGTACTTGAGGGAGTAGCCGAGGGTGAGGCCGACCGCCGCCCCTACGTACCGGGCGGCTGCGAACTGGAACAGGGCGTCGAAGCTGATTTCCACAGCCCAGAACACCAGGGTCGCGAATCCGCTCATCAAGAGATAGAGAAATACCTTGACGGCCTCATCGCCCGGGGAAACGGGGCGGTAGTAGAAGATGAAGCGCTTGTCCAGTATGTATTTGACCACCAGACCGGCGATGGTACCGAAAAAGAGTGAGACGTAGAGGGAGAATCTGCCGGTGACGAAAAAAGCGGCTCCCCGTTGGGCGGCGATATTGATCCCCGTGGCAATCGCTGCGAAAACAGCGTATTTCACGGCAATCGGCACCCGCTTCACGACCCGCCTCCGCTAAACAGGGTGTATCCGAGCAGGGCGAAGACCAGGCAGACCCAGAGGGCGATGTCGATGAGCATGGCTCTGTCCCTGAGCAGTACTTCGGCGGGATCACCCCCGTTGTTCTGCTTGTAGATCAGGAACATATAGCGGAACACGCCGAAGACCACGAAGGGGATGGTGGCGATGAACTTGTCCCGGCCGAGGGCGATCATGGTTTTCGAGGTCACCACGTACAGAGAGTAGGTGATGATGGTGAGGGCGGCGGAGATGATGATCAGCGAGTTGAGCAGTTCGATCGAGTAGTCCTGGAAAACCGCTCTGTGGCCGGTAGAAGCCTCGGCCAACTCTTTTCGGCGTTTGCCGAATCCGAGGAACAGGGAGAGAAAGAAGGTGGTGAGCAGCATCCAGCTGGACAGCTCCACGTCGATGGCAATGGCGCCGGCCACCACCCGTATCAGAAAACCGGTGGCGATCACCATCACGTCGATAAAGGTCTGGTTCTTGAGCAGTAGGCTGTAGGCCGCGTTCAAGCCGATATAGGCGAGCACGATCAAGACGGATGACAGCCCCAGGATCCCGGAGACAGCCACTGCCGCCACGAGCAACAGAGCAGCCAGGATCAGGGCGCTGCGTACGCTCACAGCGCCGCTGGCAACAGGACGATCCTTCTTCTTCGGGTGAAGGCGATCCCTCTGGCGGTCGGTGACGTCGTTGAACACGTACACGGCTGAGGCGGCCAGGCAGAAGGCCGCACACATGATCAGGGTTCGCCCGATGTAGCTGGGCTTGTAGAAGTTGAATGAAAAGATCAAAGGAGCGAAGATGAACACATCCTTGATCCAGTGCTTGATCCGAATCAGCCGAACATAGTCTCGAATCATACCCTCGATCCCTAAAAAAAGGCCTTGACCACCGCCAGGAAGCCCTGCTTCCAGGGTTTCCTGTGACTCACCCCCGGCGCTGCGCCGATGCCGTCCCGGTTGTCCAGGTACCAGCGATAGTTGCGCAGCAGAGCGTCGATATTGGAGTAGGCCGGCTCGAACCCCAATTGCCTGCAGGCCTTGTCTATAGAAACCGCTGAATCTTTCCCAGCCGTTTCGTAGATCCACTGGTAAAGCGGGGACAGATGCAGCAGCTCGAGGATGCGCAGGGCGGAAACGGTCAGCCAGCGGGGGAAGGGGACGATCCGCTTCCCGTAGCCGGCTGCATCTAGCACAGCCTGGAAGTCATCTTTCAGCGTGGTAAACTCCCGGGCGCCGATGTTGAAGGTGTCGTCAACCTGCTTCTCCGGCAAGGTTGCGCAGAGGAGTATAGCCTGGCAGAGATCCTCGACATCGAGTAGCTGATAGCGGTTCGTACCGCTGCCCACAACGGGAAATCCTCTTCCTTCGCTTGCCCAGCTGTACAGCAGCTCGAATGCGCCTAAACGTTCCGGTCCGATGAAGCTCTTCGGGCGTATAACCGGGATACACAGGCCGCTGGCCCGGAACTCGTCACATAGTTTCTCCGCATCGATCTTTGCCTGCCCGTAGGGACCGACCCCGATCAAAGGATCGTTTTCGTAGATCGGGTAGCGGTCGGGAACTCCGTAAACGGCTGTCGAGGAGATGTACACGAAGCGATCCACCCGATGCTCCAATGCCGCCTGGAGCAGATTCCGGGTGCCCTCTACCTCGGTCGAACGGATATCCTGCTCCGAGTACAGAGGCAGGGCCGCCGCGGCGTGAATCAGCCAGTCGGTTCCCGGCACGAGGTCCCGCACCAGGGCGGGATCCCGAATATCCCCGCGAACGATCCGGATCCTGTCCTTTTCCGGATAATCGAACTCGGCGATGTCCGCAGATGTGATCGCAGTAAAACCCCGGTCCAGGAGACAACGGATCAGGTTGATGCCCAGGAAGCCGGCGCCCCCGGTGACCAGGATCTGTGTCGTTTTTGATTTCGAACCTCTATCGGATCCCATGTATGTGCCTCATTCAATCAAAAATGCAATTATCGTGCCAGGGTTCTGTATCGGGGCCGTCTGGTAATTACATTCCTTATATACATTTATCAAGCGAACTCTTGCTCCGAACACAAAAGAGGACTGAACCCCGCGCTCCCCACCACGCCATTGCGTGCAGGGATGAGCATCTTTATTTCTATATATGATAGAGACTTAGGTCAAGCACCGATCCGCAGTCTCAATCGCCGAAGGTTGATGCCGGTGAAAACCCCGCAGCAGCTTCGCCGTGGCGTCCCGCAGAGCGGTCAGGGCAGCGCCTCGAGGAGCATTTCGCAGATCAGGCGCTGGCCGCTTCCGTTCAGGTGCAGCCCGTCCGGCTCCAGCACATCCTCCCCCTGTTTTTCGATTGCCCGGGCCAGGTCGGCGACGGGGTAGCCGTTTTTGCCGGCCCACTGGCGGATGAAATCATTGACCTCTCCAATCTGCTGTACCGTGTACACGGAGTTGGCCTCCGGGAAGAAACTCCGCAGCCGCGTATTGTCCACCGGCGGGATGGTGATCTGGATGAGTTTCTTGCCCCTGGCGATCAGGGTTTCGGTGATGAAACGGATGTTTCGTTTGTATTCATCCAGGCTCAGGACCGAGATCCGTCTCTCGTCGTCCAGCTGAAAACTGTCGTTGGTTCCGATGAACAGCACCGCCCATTGGAACTCCCGGTTCAGCACTGTGGAGTAGAAGCGCTTGATCAGGTCCGCCGTGGTATCTCCGGAGACCGCCGCATCGAGCATCTGCCGGCTGGGATCGCTCCGCCAGAAATGGTTGAGGATCTTCACGTAGCTCTCACGATCGCTGGTGATCGAGTCCCCGATTGCCAGGATCGATACGGGCGGAGTGCCGTCATCGGGCTGGTCCGCGGCCGGTCTCTGCCGCTGCGGCAGCGAGGCGGATAGCCCGGCGATATTTCTCTGGAACCCGGCTTCGATTTTCTCCAGATCCTCCAGAGGGACTCCGTAAACCCGAGCAATGGATGCCAGATCGTCATCCTCGATCAGCAACCCTGATAATTTGTACAGATTGAACTTGTGTACGAAAGCCAAAGGATACTGCAGCTGGTTCACGCCGTCACCCATCCTTTCATCTTAAAGATCGAAGTCGAACCGGGGATCTGCCGCCGTTAGGATCGCCGGTTTTTCGGGGTTCTGCCAGAGCTTTCCGATTGCCTCACCCAACTCCCCCAGCAGGGAGGCTACATCCTCACCGGCGCTGTCATGGACGCCCTCGCTCACGATAATGACCTTGGCCGTACCCGATTCCACGACGGAGCGGCGGCTCTGCCTGAATGTCCAGCGGCGGGCATGGGCGTGGCCGGCCGCATCGGCGAAGATAATCTCCCCCGGTTCAGGGTGTTCGATCTCCTCCTGGAACGAGAGGTACTGCTCCGTGCCGGCAGCCGGGCGCACCTCGATGAACTCGTCAATTTTTTCCAGGTCGAAGACCGCCACGGGCAGGGCGTAGGCCAGAGAGACGGCGTTGCACAGATCCACAAGGGGATGGAGCCTGGGCAGATCCTGTTCCCGTTTGAAACGACGCAACAGCGCTTCGGAAGCGGAGCGGTACTTGGTCGGTTTCAGCCCCATCTGGGAATAAACCCGCCGCCAGGCCGCCACCTCCGGCATCTGACCCTCGGATTGATCTTCCAGGCGTTTACCGGCCCGTTCGTACCACTCCTGGATGTAGTTCCCTGATTGGGCGCCCGGATGGATCCCCTTCACTACGAGCAATCCCGGCACGAGTTGAGGAAAGCGCTGCCAGATCTCGGGCGCATGGCGGAAGTACACGTCGACTGTTCTCCTCGTCTTCTCTGTTGGATCAGACCGCCAATCACGGTATCACGAACCGTCGCCGTTTGCAAAGCACACCGAAAGCCGCATATCCCGACAGTTCCGCCGCAGGGGTGTACAATTACTTTACAGCAGCGGTAATAGTCGGCATAAAAAGGCGGGGAGAAAACATGAAACGAATCGTCATCGTGCTGCTTTTGCTTATCCTGCTTGTTCCCGCCTTTGCCCAGGACAAGCCCATCATCACGGTCCTGGACTTTTCCACGGACGGGGTGTCGGAGAGTGAGATGAAATCCATCATTTCCCTCCTCTCTTCCGCCCTTTTCCAGACCCAGGCCTTTACGGTCATCGATGTGAGCGAGCGGGAACGGCTGCTCCAGGAGCTGGAGTTTTCCATGTCCGACTGCACCGACGAGTCCTGCCTGCTGGAAGTCGGGCGGATGCTTTCGGCGGAGGGGATCGTGGTCGGCAACCTCGGCAAGGTGGGCAATCGCTACATCCTTTCGACCAAGCTGCTGGAAACCGAAACCGCAAAAACCTTGAACACGGCGGATGGTTATTACGACGATCTCGATGCCCTGGTGGATGATATCTTCGCCCAGGCCAGCAAGCTGGCCGGGACGCCGGGAGAGGGAACCGCTGCCGCCGGCGCCGGTCGGCCCCGGCCCGGACCGAAGACCGGTACCGGCAACTACTTCTCCCTGACCAGCGGTGCGGGGATCACCATCGTGGTCGGTGCGGTATCCGATGCCATGGGAGTCGGGATCCCCGGCCTGGTTTCGTTCATCTACAACCTGGATCGTAGCTGGGGCATCCTGGGTCTGGGTGCGGTCACAGGGATGCAGTATCAGGCCACGAAGGAGGATGCCCGCTATCTGTACACCCTGCTCACGGTTCCAATCGGTGCCGAGGTGTCCTACCGCACCAAGTCCATGCTGCCCCTTTTCCTGACGGGCGTGGTGAGTGGGGGGTTGACGCTGAACGGGGTTCTTTACAAGGAAGAGTATCTGTTCCGGGACAACCAGCTGAACCTGGGCGCCTTCGCGGCGCCGGGAGTCGGCATCGGCTATCAACTGTCCCCGAAGACCAGTCTGGCTCTGACCGCGCGGATGATGATGATCTTCTTCCAGGGATCCTTCTACCTGGGAGCGTCCCCGACCTTCGGGGTCGACATCAGGCTGTAGCAATATCTATAGATCCGAAAGCCGGGAAACTGTACTACGGTGACAGTACAGGATTGTATCAAGATAGCTTGGATGGAGGATCTGCACTGCAGATCTACGCGGGTACAGTTGCAGACATCGCGATAGATCATTTGGAGAACAAGATATACTGGTCGAGTGGTAGTGTGATCTATGTGGACACTATCACTGGCAGCTTGAGTGCGACAAACTCTGCGGTTACGGGTACAACGATCAGCTCTATCGCCCTCGATGTGTATGCCGGAAAGCTATATTGGGCTGAGACCGGTGCAGGCTTCGAGGTGAGGGAGAAAGATCTTGACAGTGGAAACGAACGCCAGTTGTTTGCAGGAACTGCAGCAAACGCACTGGACTTCGATCCGCATGACAAAATGCTGTACTGGTCTGAGTACGGCATTGATGGCACTATTCACAGATTTAATGTCGACACCGGTGTCGATGCATTCGTGATTCAAGGTATTCCGAATTCGCCGGATCCGATTTTTCTTGACAGGTGGCCGTAGAAGCAATGCCGCCAGGGTTTGACCCACTGCACTGCTTCACTGCTGTGCGGTCTTCAACCATTTGATCAGCTCATTCTGGGAGAACTTTGCATCCGGCTCGGGGTAAATCTCCGCCAGGACGCTGAAGCCGAACTCTACCAGTTGCTCATCGAATCCTTTCATTTTCGCAGAAGAAGAATCGCCTGCTGCGAACGCGCAAATAGTGCACATAAATATAATGGAAATTCATAATGTTGACCCCAGGGTGACCATACCTTATGCTTAGTACCACGATCGTAATCTTCCAACCGTAATTGATCGAGAGATTGCGAACAGAATCGTCCAGTCGATGCTTTTCGGCGGACATTACAAACACAGCAAGGAGGCGCTGTATGAAAACCAAGTGGTACGTACTCATTCTGGCCGCTCTGGCCCTAGCCCTGGTTCTCGGGGCTTGCGGGTCTGGGAAGCAGGAGGCCGAGGAACCGGCCCAAGAGGAGGTCAGCCGGCTTCAGCTGATCAAAGACCGGGGCAAGGTCATCGTCGGCTGCAATGCCGAACTGCCGGGATTCGGCTACATCAATCCCAGCGGCGAGTTCGAGGGCTTCGACGTGGATTTCGGCAGAGCGATCGCCGCAGCGATCTTCGGGGATGCCACCAAGATCGAGTTCCGCCCCCTGACGGCGGCCGAAAGGCTTCCAGCTCTGCAGACCGGGGAGATCGACGTGCTGCTGCGCAATACGACCTGGACACTGACCCGGGATACGGCTAACGAGCTGGACTGGGCCTGCGTGACCTTCTACGACGGCCAGGGAATGATGGTGCGCAAGGATAGCGGCTGGAAGACCTTCCAGGACATGGAGGGGGCTACCGTGGCTACCACCACCGGTACGACCACGGAGATGAACCTGGCCGACTCTTTCCGCTCCAGAGGCGTCGATTATACCCCTCTGCTGTTCGAAAGCACCCAGGATACCAACACCGCATACGAGGAGGGCCGAGCCGATGCGGAGACCTCCGACAAGTCGCAGCTGGCCGCGCTTCGCTCCGCCATGGCCAACCCGGAGGAGCACGTCATCCTGGACCTGACCATGTCCAAAGAACCCCTCGGTCCGCTGACCGCTCACGGGGACAACCAGTGGAACGACGTGGTGCGCTGGGTATGCTGGGGTATGATGCAGGCCGAGGAATCCGGCGTGGATTCCAAGAATGTGGACGAGAGCTTGAGTTCGAGCGACCCCACCATTCGGCGTCTGTTGGGCGTCGAGGGGGAAGCCGGGAAGAATCTCGGGCTGCCCGCCGACTTCATGGTCAAGGTGATCAAGCAGGTCGGCAACTACGCCGAGGTCTACGATCGGCACCTGGGACCGGAAGGCATCAATATTCCCCGCGGACCGAATCGCTTGTGGACCAATGGGGGACTGCTCTATCCCATGGCCTGGCGATAGCCGACGCTGTCTGAGGCTGTCCCCGGCGCTGGACTTTTCGGACGGTTTTTCCCTATCCGGGGAGCATCAAAGGGGCAGCTTTGTTTTGTCGATTAGCGGGACGGCCCGATGATCCATCGGGCCTCCCGTTTCCCGACTCCTGGAAGGACTGCACGGTGAAGAGAAGCGGATCGGAGACGAGCAAAGTACCGTTCTGGCGGGATATCCGTGTCCTGAGGGCTGTGGCTCAATTCGTATTCCTAATGGGGGTGGTCGCACTGATCCTGTGGGCGATCTCAAACTACCGCCAGCGGGGAATGATATTCAGCTACAGCTTCCTCGATGAGGCGGCAAGCTTCGATCTGGCCGAGGGGATCGAGTTCGAACCCACGGATACCTACGCCCGGGCTTTTCTTGTTGGCGTGCTCAACACGATCAGAGTGGCGGTGGTCGGCATCGTCCTGGCAACGCTGCTCGGATTGTTCACCGGAATCGCCCGACTCTCGGGCAATTGGCTGTTGAGCAAGATCGCCATCGTCTATATAGAGATCATCCGCAATACGCCTCTGCTGGTACAGCTGTTCTTTCTCTATTTCGCGGTGATCTTGAAGCTGCCCAGACTTTCGTCGGCCGTGGTTTTACCGGGACCGGCTTTCGTAAGCAACCGGGGGATCGTGGCTCCCTGGCCGCGCCTGGCCGAGGCCTTCCGGCTCTGGTGGCCCTTCCTCCTGCTGGCCCTGGCCGCAGCGATCGTGTTGATCGTCATCAGGCGGCGAACCCGGGCGCGGATCGGTCGACCCAGCATCCGGGGGTTTTGGGTACTGGCCTGTCTGATTCTGATCCCGCTGGCCGGCTGGTTCATCGTTCCCGGCCGACCGCTGCGGCTCGACATACCCGAACTTATTGAAAAATCCGGAGGCGTGATCAAGGTGGAAGGGGGCGTGACCCTCTCTTCGGAGTTCACCGCCCTGCTCCTTGGACTGGTCATCTATACAGGCGCCTACATCGCCGAGGTGGTCCGTTCGGGACTTCAGTCCGTTGCCAAGGGGCAGACAGAGGCGGCCCGGGCTCAGGGGTTCACCAACGGTCAGATCATGCGCCTGATCGTGCTGCCCCAGGCTCTGCGGGTGATCATCCCGCCGCTGATCAGCCAGTACCTGAACCTGACCAAGAACTCGAGCCTGGCCATCGCTATCGGGTTTTTGGATCTGTACGCGGTCAGCCAGACCATGCTCAACCAGTCGGGCCGGGTCGTGGAGGTGTTTTTCATGATCATGGGAAGTTACCTGACCATCAGCCTGAGCATCTCACTGGTCATGAATATCGTGAACAAACGCATGCAGATCGTGGAGAGGTAGACATGAGCGAAGCATCCGATATCGCCCCGCCCCGCGTAGAAGTCGGAGTGCTGGGTTGGCTGAAGAAGAACCTGTTCAGCCCCTGGTACAACGCCCTGCTCACCGTCGCTTCCCTGGCATTCGTGGTTTTTGTTCTCCGAGCTGTCCTGCGCTGGGCCTTGTTCTCGGCGCGCTGGGAGGTGGTGACTACCAATCTGAAGGTTTTTCTGATCGGCCGCTACCCCGCCTCTGAAGCCTGGCGGGTTATAGCCAGCCTGGCCATCGTGGCCGTATTGGCGGGGTTGACCTGGGCGTTTCGCAAGGCCAAGGACCGACCGATCAGACGATGGCTGGTGCTGGCCTGGATCGCCAGCTTCCCGGTGATCGGCATCCTGCTGCGGGGATTCGGAGAGGACAATCCTTTCATGCCCAGAGTCTCCGCGGAGGTGTGGAGCGGACTGCTGCTGACCCTGGTACTGGCCATCGTGGGGATTGTAGCCTCCTTTCCGATAGGTGTGCTGATGGCTCTGGGCCGGCGCAGCCGATTGCCGGTGATCAAGGTTCTCTGCACGGTCTATATCGAGACGATTCGCGGGGTTCCCCTGATCAGCGTGCTGTTCATGAGCCAGCTGATGCTGCCGCTGTTTCTTCCCCCTCACATCAGATTGGCGACTGTCATGCGAGCCCTGATCGGGATCACCCTTTTCAGCTCCGCCTACACGGCGGAGAATGTCCGCGGGGGCCTGGCGGCCGTGCCCAGGGGGCAGTACGAGGCGGCCCAGGCGGTGGGATTGAATAAAGCCCTGATGATGATCCTGATCGTTCTGCCCCAGGCTCTGCGCAACGTGATCCCGGCGATCGTCGGGCAGTTCACCGCCCTGTTCAAAGACACCACCCTGGTTGTGATCGTAGGTCTTCTCGAGCTGTTGGGGATCGGCAAGGCCGTGACCGGGCAGAAGCAGTTCATCGGCCTTCATCAGGAGGTCTACTTCTTCGTCGCCGTTCTGTTCTTCATCTGCTGCTATCTGATGTCCTACGGCAGCCGTCGTCTGGAGAAGTCGTTGGGAGTGGGGGAAAGATGATTTCGAAGAATGAGGTAGAAATGGAGCGTTCAGAACCTTTGGATCAGATCATCGAATGCCGGGACGTACACAAGTGGTTCGGGACGTTTCACGTATTGCGTGGGGTGAATCTCACCGTGCGGAAGGGCGAGGTGATCGTTATCTGCGGGCCCTCGGGCAGCGGCAAGTCCACCTTTATCCGCTGCATCAATCGTCTGGAGGAACATCAAAAGGGCACGATCCTAGTCGACGGGATCGAACTCACCAACGATCTGCGCAACATCCATGCGGTCCAGCGGGAGATCGGGATGGTGTTTCAGCAGTTCAACCTCTTTCCGCACCTGAAAGTCATCGACAACGTGACTCTGGCCCCGATCTGGGTGCGCCGTTGGTCCAAGGATCGGGCGGTGAAGATTGCCGAGGAGCTTCTGAAACGCGTCGGCATTCCCGAGCAGTCGCAGAAGTATCCGGGCCAGCTGTCCGGAGGTCAGCAGCAGAGGCTGGCCATAGCCCGGGCCTTGGCCATGCAGCCCAAGATCATGCTCTTCGACGAGCCCACGTCGGCGCTGGACCCGGAGATGATCAAGGAGGTGCTCGACGTCATGGTGGAGCTGGCCAAGAGCGGAATTACGATGATCGTCGTAACCCATGAGATGGGCTTTGCCAAGCAGGTGGCCGATCGCATCTACTTCTTCGATGACGGCAACATCGTGGAGTACAACACTCCTGAGGAGTTCTTCCTGAACCCGAAGGAGGAGCGGACCAAAAGATTCCTGAGCCAGATCCTGACCCACTGAACGCCATCGGTATTTTCACCGGGCTGTTGCTCCTGATCGAACCCTGATTTCCTGGACCCCGACCGCCGCAGGTCGAGAAAATTCCGTTTTTTGCCGTATTGCTCAGCCGGCCATCTGTTCGGTAGAATGCCTGGAGGAGAATTGAATGCAAACTGTTTCTTTTATCGTTAAACCGAATATTCCAGAGCGGCTCAAACCCCTGGAGGAGATGGCCAACAATCTCTGGTTGAGCTGGAACTTCGATGCGGTCCAGCTGTTCATGCGCCTGGACTACGATGTGTGGCTGGCATCGCGACAGAACCCGGCGCGCACCCTGGGCCGGGTCTCTCAGGCCAGGTTGGAGGAGATCGCTCAGGACGGTTCTTTTCTGGCGGCTATGGATGCTGTCTACGCCCGCTATCAGAAGTACCTGCAAGGGGAACGCTGGTACAAGGGCGACGGCCGGGATGTGGTCGCCTACTTCTCGATGGAGTACGGACTGGATGTGAGCCTGCCCATCTACTCCGGAGGCCTGGGCGTTCTGTCCGGGGATCATCTGAAGACCGCCTCGGATCTGGGTCTGCCCCTCGTGGGGATCGGGCTTCTGTATCGACAAGGATATTTCCAGCAGTACCTGAATCCGGACGGATTCCAGCAGGAGTTCTACCCGGAGAACGACTGGTACACCATGCCGGTGCATCAGTTAACGAATGATCAAGGGGAAGCGGTGAAGATCACCGTGGACATCGGCTCGGACAACGTGGTCGCCCAGCTTTGGGAGGTGAGGGTGGGAAATACCCCGCTGTACCTGCTGGACAGCAACATCGAGGAGAATCCGGCGAAGCACCGAGAGATCACCGCCACCCTCTATGGCGGGGATGAGGACATGCGGATCCGACAGGAGATCCTGCTCGGGGTCGGCGGTATCCGTGCTTTGAAGGCTCTGGACCTGAACCCGGCGGTCACCCATATGAACGAGGGGCACAGCGCATTTCTGGGATTGGAGCGTATCCGCGATCTGATCCAGGGCAGGGGAATGAGCTTTTCGGAAGCCCATCAGGTTATCTGGCCCGCCAATGTCTTCACTACCCACACCCCGGTGCCGGCGGGGAATGAACGCTTTTCCGTGGAATTGATGGCCAAATACTTCAAGGGTTTCGCTGAGCAGCTGGGACTGCCATGGAAGGAGTTCCTGGGCCTCGGCAGGGAGAATCCGGACAGTGACCAGGAGAGCTTCTGTATGACCGTTCTGGCGTTGAAGCTCGCCGCCCATGCCAACGGAGTGAGCAGGCTCCACGGCAAGACCAGCCGCCGCATGTGGCGGAACCTCTGGCCGGGGTTGCCGGAGGAGGAAGTGCCCATCATCAGCATCACCAACGGTGTGCACCCCCGTACCTGGATCTCCCACAACATGATCGATCTGCTGGACCGCTATCTGGGACCTCAGTTTCAGGAAAACCCCGCGGAGTTCGAGGTCTGGGAACACATGGACCGCATCTCCGACGAGGAGCTGTTCCGGACCCACGAGCGTCGGCGGGAGCGCCTGGTAGCCTTTGTCCGCCACCGCCTGCGTCAGCAGCTGCAGCGCAGGGGGTTCCCCGAGGCGGAGATCCAGCTGGCCGAAGATGTCCTGTCTCCCTATACCCTGACCATCAGTTTCGCCCGCCGTTTTGCCACCTACAAGCGGGCCGATCTCCTGCTTCAGGACCCGGCGCGCCTGATCAAACTATTAACGGACAGCGAACAGCCGATCCAGCTGATCTTCGCCGGCAAAGCCCATCCCCACGACCTGAAGGGCAAGGAGCTCATCCGGGAGTTGATCCATTTTGCCCAGGATCCCCAAATACGCAGCCAGGTCGTATTCCTGGAAGACTACGATATGACGATCGCCCGCTACCTGAACTCCGGCAGCGATGTGTGGCTCAATACCCCGCGCCGGCCCATGGAGGCCAGCGGCACCAGCGGCATGAAGGCGGCGATGAACGGGGTGCTCAACCTGTCGATCCTGGACGGCTGGTGGGACGAGATCTACACCCCGGAGTGCGGCTGGGCCATCGGCAGCGGGGAGGAGTACGAGGATCAGGAGCTGCAGGACGAGATCGAAAGCAAGGCGGTGTACGACCTGCTCGAACGGGAAATCATCCCACTTTTCTACACCAGGGGCCGGGACGGACTGCCCAGGCAGTGGGTGCAGCGGATGAAGGCCTCTATGGCTCGGGTCGGAAAGCAGATGAACAGCCACCGCATGCTCATCGACTACTCCGAGAAATTCTACTTCCCCGCTCTGGAGAAAGCACGTGAGTTCGCCGCCGATGAGTACGCCTCCGCCAGGCAGATCGCAGCCTACCTGCAGCGGTTGAAGAAATCCTGGGCCCAGGTAAAGGTGGAGAGCCTCTCGGTTCCGGAGCAGAGGATGTACAAGATCGCGGACAATTTCGAAGTGGCGGCCCGGATCAACCTGGGAGGGCTGTCAGCCCAGGAGGTGCGGGTGGAACTGTACTACGGCTCGATCTCTTCTTCCGGTGTGATAGAGGATGCCCGCAGTGTAGAAATGGTTCCCCAGAGCGACGGCCGCGCAGCGGTGGAGTACCGCGGACAGATCGAATGCGCCGTGACCGGCCGTCAGGGCTACACGGTTCGTCTGCTGCCCAAGCATCCGGCTCTGATCCACCCCTACCTTCCGGGATACCTGCGCTGGGCTTGATGTGGGCGCTGTTCGCGCCGGCGGTGCGCCGGCGCTCCTGAGCGGGACAGGCACGAATTGGTTATGGGCGGACGGGGGCCGAGCGGGCCTCAGCCTAAGCTGAAGGAAAGGAGCGGCTCCAGGGCGACCAGGCCGATAGTGATCAGCAGGGCGGGGATGTAGTTCGCCGTCTTGAGTTTGCTGATGCCCAGCAGGTTCAGGCCGATCATGATCACCAGCACACCCCCCACCGCAGTCAGCTCGTCCAGCAGCAGCTCATTCACCAGCGGCTGGAGAACCCCGGCCAGCAGGGTGATCCCCCCCTGATACACGAGGATCGTGATCGCGCTGAAGGTCACGCCAATTCCCATGGCTGCGGTCAGCATGATGGCCATGAACCCGTCCATGACCGACTTGGTAAAAATGAGTTGGTAGTCGCCCTCCGCTCCTGCCTTGAACGCCCCGACCAGGGTCATGGCCCCTACGCAGAAGATGACCGAGGCGTTGAGGAATCCGCCGGCGAAATCTTTTTCCGACTCTCGTTTGGCAAAGCGTTTTTTAAGGAACTCACCGAAGCGGAGGATCCCCCCCTCCACGTTCCACCATTCTCCCAGGATCCCGCCCAGGATCAGGGCCAGGGCCATGAACACGAATTGGGTGGTTTTCAATCCCATGCTGATACCCAGGATCAGGGAGATCATCCCGGCTCCGACGTACACGACGTGTTTGAAGGAGTCGTTGATCTTCCTGTGCAGGAGCAATCCGAGCAGGGAACCGATGATTACCGCGCCGCAGTTGACGAAGGTAGCTATCATGGAAACGCACTATAACGGATTTGCCGGGGATTGAAAAGGGAAATTGCCTCGTCCTATAATGCGCAGGATGTTGTTCCGATCCAGTATCCCGGCCTTTCTATTCGCCCTGCTCCTGTTCACCCTCTTCGGTGGATCACTGGGCGCTCAGGAAGCCCTGGATCTTCCAGCCCTGATCGGCCTGAGCCTGGAGGAGGTACATCAAAGCCTCGGTGTACCCGCGGAGATCTATGCGCTGCGGGGACCGGAGCCGGAGCAGGACGACGTGGTGTTCTACTATCCCAGCCACCTGTACCTGTTCTGGTTCGAGAACCGAGTCTGGCAGGCCCGTGTTGACAGACGCTTCTCGGGGCGGGTATTCTCCCTTGCCATGGGGAGCTCCCGGCAGCAGGTGATCGAGACCATGGGGCGGCCTATTCTGGAGTTCTCCGATTCGCTTGTGTTTCACATCGAAGACCGGGGCTATCCGATCCAGGCCCGGCTGTATTTCGATGAAGACGGCCTGGCCGATGTGTACTGTTTCCGAGGGGATCTGTAGTGCCTGACAGGAAGAGCCGCATCTGCCTCTCCCTGACCGCCTCCACCCTGGAGGAGGATCTGCGGTTGCTCGATTCCAGACGCACTTTCGTGGACATGGCGGAGCTGCGGGCGGACTTTCTCGATCCGGCCGAGCTCTCTCATCTGCCGAGCTTCCCGAAGCGGGCCGGTCTCCCCGTTATCCTGGCCATCCGCAGGGAGCGGGACGGCGGGTCGTGGAACGGAGAGGAAGCGGAACGTCGGGGCCTGCTCTCCCGAGTCCTCTCCGGCGGATACGCCTACGTGGATCTGGAGGAGGATCTGGAGGACCAGGCTCAGCCTGAGGCGGCAAAGCGAGCCGAGACGCGGGTGATCCGTTCCTGCTACGACCTCGCCGGGGTGCCGGAGCGTTTGGCCGATCGCCTGCGATCCCTCGCTCGCACGCCCGGGGAGATCCCGAAGCTGGAAGTCACGCCCAAGAGCACCAGGGACCTCCCGGCGCTGGTGGATGCCTTTCGGCAGCTCGAGGGTGTGGAGAAGATCCTGATCGGTGTGGGAGAGTTCGGACTGTTCAGCCGCCTCCTGGCCACCAAGCTGGGAAGTTTCCTGATCTGCTGTTCCCTCCCCGGGGGGAAGCGAGCGGCTGCGGGAGGGCTCGACCCACAGGTGCTTGTGGAGCTGTACCGTTTCAGGAAGCAGGACCGGGAAACCTTCGTATGCGGGGTGATCGGCAATCCCATCGCCCATTCCCGTTCTCCCGAGCTCCACAACCGGGGCTACGAGGCTCTCGGGCTGAACGGCGTGTATGTCCCCTTTCTGGTGGACCACGTGCCCTCCTTCTTCGAGCTGGCGGAAATGCTCGATCTGCGGGGATTCTCCGTGACCATGCCCCACAAGCGGGCGGTGTTGTCTCACCTGGACGAGCGGGATGAAAGCCTGGAGCGGATCGGGGCCTGCAACACGGTGGTGCGCTGCCGGGGCGGCTGGTACGGCACCAACACCGATGTCGAAGGGTTTCTCGCCCCCCTGCAGGCCCGGGCGCCGGAGCTGCTGAGGTCTGAAACAAGGGCGACGGTCATAGGCGCCGGCGGCGGGGCGCGCTCGGTCGTATACGCCCTGCGCAGCCGCGGGATCCGCCCGCTGATCCTGAACCGTACTGTGGAGAAGGCCCGTGCCCTGGCCGAGGCTTTCGGGTGTGACTGGGCCGGCGTTGATGCCGCAGGGATCGAACGCATGCGGGAAAATGCCGATCTGATCGTCCAGGCCACCGGTGTGGGCATGGAGCCGGATGCGGAAGCAGACCCTCTTCCCGATTATCGATTCTCCGGATCCGAGGTGGTGTACGACCTGGTGTATCAACCGCTCATGACCGTCTTTCTCCAGCGAGCTCAGGCGGCGGGCTGTCGGATCGTATCGGGCCTGGCCATGCTGTCCTCCCAGGGAGCGGCCCAGTTCAAGCACTACACGGGCAGGGAGTTCCCCAGGGAGGTACTTGACTCGAGCGATCTAATCGTGAAATAATGCACGGATTATAATCATCCTGATCAATCAACAATAGAGGAGAACAGTGACCCATGGCGCATAAGAAATTGTTCATTCCCGGTCCCGTCGAAGTCGACGAAGGGGTGTTGAAGATGATGTCGACCCCGATGATCGGTCATCGCACGGCGGAGTGGAGCGATCTGCAGAGGCGGGTCAGCGAGAAGCTGCAGACATTGATGTACACGAGCAATCCGATTATCCTCTCCGCCTCCTCGGGCACGGGCTTGCTGGAGATGGCTATCCGATGCACCACGGCCAAGCGGGCGATAGTATTTTCCGTGGGGGCGTTCGGCAACCGCTGGCACGCGATCGCAGAGGGTAACGGTGTGCCCGCGGACAAGTACGAGGAGCAGTGGGGTGAGGGCATCACTGCCGATATCGTGGAGCGCTATCTCTCTACGGGCAAGTACGACGTAGCCACCGTTACCCACAACGAAACATCCACCGGTGTGATGAATCATTTAGATGAGCTGGCCGAGGTTTTTCGCAGGCACCCCGAGGTGGTGTGGTGCGTCGACGCGGTCTCCTCCCTGGGCGGAGTCAAGATCCAGGTGGACGAGCTGGGCATCGACATCTGCGTGACCTCCAGCCAGAAGGCTCTGGGCCTGCCTCCGGGTCTGAGTCTGGCTTCGGTCTCGGAGAAAGCGAAGAAGCGGGCCGCGGAGATCGGAAACAGAGGTTACTACTTCGACATGCTCCAGCTGCTCAAGTACGTGGAGGAGCGCAACTTCCAGTATCCCTCCACCCCCGCGATCTCCCACACCTACGCCCTGGATTTCTCACTGGACCGAATCCTGACCGAAGGGCTGGAGGCCCGCTTTGCGCGTCACCGGGGGATGGCCGAATATGTACGCTCCTGGGCAAAGAAACACTTCGCCCTTTTCCCCCGGGAGGAGTACGCCTCCGACACCGTGACCTGCATCAGCAACACTCGGGCGATCTCAGTAAAGGATCTCAACAATCAGCTGGCCGAGCGAGGCTTCACCATTTCCAATGGTTATGGAGCGCTGAAAGAGAAAACCTTCAGGATCGCCCACATGGCGGAGCTGCGCAAAAATGACCTGGAAGAGCTGTTGGGGCAAATCGAAGAGATACTGGGGATCGGCGCTTAGGTTTGCTTCGGGGGCTCGGAGTCCTGTTTCATACTCTTCTCCAGCATCGACTGGATGATCTTCTTGTTGTCCAGCAGGGAGCTGACGCTGCGGTCGGCGTGCAGGCGGTAGATGGCCCGGGCAAACAGATAGCTGATATCCGTCGATATGTACCACTCCCTGCTCAGAAGACTCTCATCATGATATACGGCGTTGGTTCCGATGAAGCGGTAGAACAACCCATCTTTGTAGGCTGCATCGTAGGCTTCTTTTGCACTGCCGCTGAAGAAGGGCAGACTGGCCGCGCAGACGATCCGGGCGGCTCCCATCTCTTTCAACGTGGACATGGCCCGCAGCATGGTACCACCGGTACCCAGCATGTCATCGGCCATGAACACGGTCTTTCCTTCCACCGAGCCGAGCAGGCGGACGTTGGTGATGTTGTTGTGCAGGGCGTCTTTCGAGATTCGTGAGTAATCCCGTTCTTTGTACAGCATTCCCAGAGACTTGTTCAGGGTATTGGCGTAGAATTTATTGCGGACGATCGAGCCGGTGTCCGGCGCGATGATTACCAGGTCAGGACTCTGAAGATCGATGATTGCCGAAAGAGCCCTGAGAATCTGATAGGAGGCGTGCAGGTCTTCCAGGCGCAGGCGATTGAACGTATTTTCAATCTCCTTGGAGTGAATGTCCAGCGTAATGATCCGTTCCACCCCGGCGAACTCGAGGAACTGTCCCAGCCGCGCCGCGGTCAAACCCTCCCGGCCCTGCTTCTTGTGCTGCCGGGCGTAGGGGTAGGTGGGCAGAACCGCGGTAACCCGCTTTGCCCCGGCCTGCATGGCCGCATCGATGGTCACCAGGAGGCAGAAGAAGTGGTCATTAACCGAAAGCGAGAACTTCTCTTCATCTCCTCGGTTCAACGGAATCGAATAGTGGTTTTCTACATCCTGAACGATGTATACATCCGTATTGCGGACCGAAGTGAGGATCTCCGCTTTGTACTCGCCGTTGGTAAAACGGGTGAAGCGAACAGGCACCCGGAAATTGTACGGACGAAATTGATCGGTAGGCAGATTGAGGTCGACCGTGGTGGGTCTGAGGTCCAGGTTGAGGTTGATGCGCCGGATTATCTCCTCCCGGCTCAACCCGTACTTCTGGGCCAGATAGCCGACTTTGCGGCGCAACTTCCGCTGGGACACTTCCTCCAAATCGGCGGCCAGCTTTGTGGTGAATCCTGCAGCACCCGGACAGGCAAGGATCCCAATCTGTTCAGGGATGGCGGAGATCATAGCAGTCCGAACAGCTCCTTGCGGATGTCCCGCACTTTTCTACGCAGTTTCATCGGAGCCCCGCAGCACTCCGGAGTGCGGGTTTCCTTGTGGCAGGCGGAACAGAAAAACACAGATCCGTCGAACTCCATGGTGTTCCCATGGCACGCCGGCGGTTTCTCTGTCCGTCCGCAGGTTGAACATACCAGTTCCTGCTCTAACACGTGCGGCATAGGTACCTCCCTTTCGCTGGACTCAAGAGAAAAATTTCACCGTCCTGGAAAGCCCTTCCCTCAGATCGACGGTAGGCTTCCACGCCAGGATCTTATTCGCTTTCTGGATGTCAAGACAGCTGCGGCGCAGATCTCCGGGCCTGGCCTCTGCACGTTTCGGGTCCGGTGGATTTTTAAAAAAGGAGCTGATCGTCTGGCATAAAGCACCTGTTGTTGTGGTAATTTCCGTGCCGATGTTGATTATCTCTCCGGCGCCAAGATCCGCGGCTTGAAGGTTGGCCATGGCTACGTCTTCTACATATACGTAATCCCGTAGCATACCCTCCGGCTCTTCAGGATAGGCAAATACCGTGGGGGTTTCACCCTTCAGAAGGGTGTTGATGAAGATCGAAACGACCCCCGCCTCACCTAGAGGGTTCTGACGGGGACCATAGACGTTGGCGTAGCGAAGCACCGTGTAGTTCAGGCCGTGCTGGTCTGCGTAGAAACGAAGGTACTGCTCACCCAGAAATTTGTGGATTCCGTAGGGGGATATGGGTTGAGGCGGATGGGTCTCGGGAGTCGGCATAACCTCCGTGTCGCCGTATATCGCTCCGCCGGTGGAGATGAAGATGAACTTTTTGACAGGGTGGCGCACCGCGGTCCCCAGCACGTTCAACAAGCCCAGGGCGTTGACCCGAGCGTCCTGCATAGGGTCTCGAGTGGAGACGGTGACGCTGATCTGGGCGGCATGATGACACACGATCTCCGGTTTCTCCAGCTCGAAAAGCTTGTCTATCTCCCGGCTGCCGATGTCCAGGAGGTAGAACTTGGCCTTCTTGGGAATATTCTGCGTGTTTCCGGTGCTGAGGTTGTCGACGATGATTACCTCATGTCCCGCGCCAAGATAAGCATCGGCGACGTGAGAACCGATGAAACCCGCCCCGCCTGTTATAAGTACCTTCATACATTCAAGACAATAGCACCCTCTGTCCCGGTGGTCAAGGCGGGGAAGGTCCGCGAACGGTCTGCGCTCGGCATTGGCCTGCTCTCGGTCTACGACATTTAGTGAAGCGATTCGCTCGAATTGCCGTTTCCATGGATTTGCATTAGTGTGATCTCAAAGCTGTCAGGAGGTGCGGATGTTTGTCGATCTGTGGTCGCTGTACACCCTGATGTTGAGAAGTCGCTTGCTCGAGGAGGGGATCGCAAAGCTCTGGCATGAGGGGTTCATCTCGGGGGAAATGCATCTAGGCACTGGCGAAGAAGCTGTTATTGCCGGTATTGTAGCTCATTTGCGTGACGGTGATGCCATGGCATTGGATCATCGCGGTACCGCGGCTCTGCTGATGCGCGGTGTGGATCCTGTGGCGATCCTGCGGGAACTGCTCGGCCACCCGGATGGACTTTGCGGTGGAATGGGCGGGCATATGCACCTGTATTCCAAAGACATCCTGGCCGCATCGTCGGGGATCGTGGGCTCATCCGGACCCTGTGCTGCGGGATTCGCGCTGGCGGCTCAGTGTTTGAATCCCGGTTCAATAGTCGTGGCGTTTTTCGGTGAAGGGGCAATGAACCAGGGCATGTTGATGGAATCGCTGAACCTGGCCTCGTCCTGGAGTCTGCCCGTGGTGTTTGTCTGCAAGGACGATGGCTGGGCTATCACAACCCAGTTCCAAAAGTCTACCGGAGGGGATTTGCAGGAACGGGCGCGGGGGCTGGGTGTTCCCGCGGTTGCAGTGGACGGGCTCGATGTAGTCGAGGTTGCCGAGGCCGCCCGTCCGGCTATTCAACGGGCGCGTTCCGGTGAGGGACCAACCTTCCTGCAGGCCGGGTGCGTGCATTTCGAGGGTCATTTCTTGGGCTATCCGTTGTTGCGAATGGTGCGCGAACCCATGAAGGAAATGCCGGGTGTGGGCGCTGCGATCACGCAATCCCTGCTGCGCCCTGGCGGAAGTACGCTTCGTGAGCGTGCTGCCGGGATCAAGGACATTGCCGGAGCTGTGCTCTCGACCCTGCGTGATCCCCGCCGGGATGCGGCAAATGATCCACTTACCAGAGCGCGTAGGGCTCTGCTCTCCGATGCGCTGCGGCTGCAGGAACTGGAAGCCGAGGCGGAGCGGGAAATCAATCAGGCCCTGGCCTCGGTATCTGCGGAGCTGCCCTCATGAAAAAGATGTTTTTCACCCAGGCTGTTGATAATGCTCTGGCCGCGGCCATGGCCCGGGATCCTCGGATAATCGTGTACGGCGAGGATGTTCCACTGCTGCGACGAAACCTGTTGGTACGTTTTGGACCGAAGCGGGTGCGAGGCACGCCCATCAGCGAGAGCGCCTTCCTGGGAGCCGGCGTCGCTGCTGCCATGGCGGGTCTGCGACCGGTTGTCGAAATGTATATGGTTGATTTCCTCGGGGTATGCATGGATGCTCTGCTCAACCATGCATCCAAGCTCGAGACCTTTTCCGGAGGCGGTTGGAGCGCACCGCTTGTCGTTCGGGCTCCTTGCGGCGGCGGCTATGGCGACGGGGGACAGCACGAACAGTCTTTGTGGGGCTGGTTAGCCCACATTCCCGGACTAACGGTGCTGGTTCCATCCACACCGGCTGATGCGGGCGGTCTGATGACGGCTGCTTTGCAAGCCGACGGTCCGGTCATTTTCCTGGAGCACAAGCTCCTGTCGGAGACCTGGATCGAGTTCTTGGGTTCGGGAGGGCGGCGCACGGTTCACTACGATGTTCCGCCGGAAGGGGCAAGAGGCCCTGTTCCGGGGAAATGGGAACCCCTGCCCATCGGTGAAGCCGCTGTGCGGCGGGAAGGGGAGGATCTGACAATTGTTAGCCTGGGAGTCGGAGTGCATCGTGCCCTGGAAGCCGCCCGAATCCTCGAAACCGAAGGAATCTCTGCGGCTGTGTTGGACCTGCGAACTGCAGCGCCTCTGGACACATCGGCGGTGTGCAAAGCAGTTTCACGGACCGGGCGCCTGTTGGTGGTGGACGAAGATTACCAGAGCTTCGGCCTCTCTGGTGAACTGTCTGCGCTGGTTCTGGAGGCCGGCCTGACCTTCAAGTACGCCCGTGTCTGCACGCGGACGACCATTCCGTATGCCCGCCACCTGGAAGACCAGACGCTCCCAAACACGGAGCGAGTTTGCGCCGCTGCTCGACGCCTCATGCGCTGAGCGGGCTTGGATGAGAAAGCTCTGCGCCGCCTCGCTCTACCACCTCGCGCCCCTTATTGCCTCACGTAATATTCTAACCATAGGTCTTGGTTGCCCTTGACCGGAAAGGATCACTCACCCCACAATGGCGACCAGTGTCTGCCGGGAATGTATTCGAGAACCTGCGTGAAGCCCTGAGCTCTGATCGGGGTGATCTAAACTATCCCTTTCACCGCTCGGCGGTTATCGTGCCTCTCCGCCAGAGGGGGGGGAGCGTGGAAATCGTGCTCGAGCTTCGCACCCGACATCTGCGACGCAGTCCCGGGGAGGTGGGCTTTCCCGGCGGACGGGTGGAAGCGGGGGAGAGTCCCTGGCAGGCGGGCTTGAGGGAGTTGGAGGAGGAGCTGGGCGTACCCGGCGATCAGGTGGAGTATCTGGGGCGGCTTTCGGAGCAGCAGCGCCGCGCAGATGAGCTGATCGTGCCCTTTGTCGTTCGGCTCGCCGGGGATGCAGAGCCGAAACCCGACGGGATCGAGGTGGAGGAGGTCTTTTCCCTGACCCTTGATCACCTGATGCGCGCCGGCTTCGAGGAAGCCGCCATTATCGAGCGGCATACCCTGTCGGATGATTTCCCCCGGAACTATCTGCCCGACGGCAGGTGGGAACGGAAAGTCACTCGGCCGGTGCGCTACCTGGTATTCGGGAAATACCTGATCTGGGGATTGTCCGCCAACATCCTCACCCTGCTGTTGGAACTGATTCGCCGGACGGGCTGATTTTTGCTCTAACTGAGCATCGACTCTGCCGAATATACTACCGTAGGGGGAGCTCGAGTTTGAAGCGGCGTCTGCTGGCAATTCTCCTTTGTCTCGTCGTGCTGGGTCCACTGTGGCCGGAGGTTCGTTTTGCCGACCCCGACCTCAGCGCCGACAATCTGCTGTTGTTCGAAGTCCGATCGGTTAGCCCCCCCTGGGGAGCTCATGACACCCTGTTCATGGCAGATCTCGAGACCCGTGAACTGACTCAGCTGACCCATTTTCCCGAGCGGCTCAACTATCTGGCGGCAAAAAAAGTGCTTCAGCTTCAGAATCGCTTCGGAGTGTTCTACAGCGACGATACCCTGGGGAATTTTCAGCCCGCCCCGCAGTTTCCTTCTTTTGTCAGGGACAACAGTATCCTCCGCGGGAGCCTGAGTCCGCTGAAGGCCTCTCCCAGCGGCCGTTACCTGCTCTATCTGGAGGGCAGCTCTCCCGCCTTCGGTGATCTGTATTTCGTCGATTTGTACCGAGAGGAGAGAACCCTGGTGTCCAGGGGCATCGAGATCGATTTGCACAGCACCCCCGTGGTTTGGGCTCCGGATTCGAGATATTTTGCGTACTGCAAGGACGGCATCATCTACTACATGTCCGTGCGGCAGCTGGCCGAAGGCGGCTCGGCCCAACAGGAGCGATTGCCCGAAGGGTACCGGCAGATCGGAGAAGGCCAGATAGGCAATATGAGCCCCGGAGGCCGGACGTCCCTCTATTATCTCAGAGGATCCCTCATATACGAGCTGGACAGCGGAGAGCTGTTCACCCGTGCCCTGTATCGAGGCTACCTGGACATCGGTCGTCTGGTGGGAAAAATCCCATTCCCCTTCGACCCCAATTTCGATTCCTTCTGGATCTCGCCGGAAGGGACCCATGTCCTGCTGGCAAAAGGCGGTCGAAATCTGTTTCTCTATCGTCTTTCCACGGAGGATTTTTCCTCAACAGGGGACTTCCAATCCCTGCCCTATCTCTATCTTCCCCGCAACACCCAGATAAAGCGTGTTCTGTGGGATGAGGCCGGGTACCTGACGATCCTCACCACCGGCTCCGAGAACGGGCGGTTGAAATCTCAAGCCTTCCGGATCGAAGCTGCGGCGATGTCCTCCACACCGGTCTTCCGACGCCTCGATATAGCGGGTGTGGAGGATCTGCTCCTGTCCCCCGACAAGAGCCGGGCCGCGGTGGTTTTTCAGGATCGAGTTGTTATCTACGACTATCAGAGCTGGAGCCGGCTGCGCGAGGTTCCGCATCCACAGGTGCTGCAGGTAGCCTGGATCGACGAACAGCGGCTGGTCATCGCCGGGGCAAAAACTATCCGGGAGTATTCCCTGGACAATGGCGGCGGAAGGCTGCTGGGGATCGCTCAAGCGGACACCTATGGTTTCACAGAGGCTGAGGATGCAGCGCTTTGCAGGGTCGGAGATCAGACCTTGCGGTGGTCGTTCGGCGATTTGTCTTCACCTGTTACCTGGAGCGAGTTCACCGCGGAGATCTCTCGAAGCAGAAACCGGACCGGGGATTCCTACCGGGTGTTTTTGGAAGAAACGCCGGACCGGAGCTTCCAGAATATGCTCATGATCCGAGACAGACAGCGCTTGGTCACCACCCCGCTTCTGAAGTATTCGCCTGAGGCGTTGGAACCCTTTCCCGAAGTCGATGATCCTCTCGATTTTGTGACCTTCGACCACGGTTCACGGATCCGAAGGCGGGAGATCTCCCTGGTGTTCAATGTCATCGACTCGGTGGAAGGATTGCCCACGATCCTCTCCACACTCAGGAAGTATAACCTGCGCTGCACCTTTTTCGTGAACGGGGAGGCAATCCGCAGCCATCCGGATGCACTTCGGGAGATAGCAGAATCCGGCCACGAGGTGGGAAGCCTTTTCTCGATGTACTTCGACATGACCGACGCCCGCTTCCGTTTGGGCAAGGAGTTCATCAAACGGGGAATGACGCAGAACGAGGATGAATATTTGGCCGCTACCGGGAAGGAGCTGTCCCTGCTGTGGCACGCTCCGTACTATTTCGTCAGCTCCGATATACTCCAGGCTTCCAGGGAGATGAACTATGTCTATGTCGGCAGGGACGTGGATCCCCTGGATTGGGTCACTCGGGAGATGAGCATCACGACTCGGGATATCTATTTCCCCGCCGGCACTCTGGTTGAGAGGGTGATAGCGACAAAGAAGCCGGGTTCGATCGTATCTGTAATGGTCGGCCGACCGGCCGGTGAGAGGCAGGACTACTTCTTTCATAAACTGGATCTGCTGGTCGATGCTCTGATCAAACGGGGGTACGAGATAGTACCGGTCTCCGTGTTGATTGAGCATGCAGAATGAATTAGGATTTACGTCGGCTCGTCCGATGATAGGAATAGAAAGGGTAAAGGCGCTTTGAACACAATGAATCCTCTACGGAGCTACAAAGAGACGCAGATCAAGACCGCTACACCGGGAAAGCTGATTTTAATGATGTACGACGGGGCGATCAAGAATCTGAACCAGGCCCTCCAGGACATGGAGGACGAACATCGGCGCTACGACAGCATCAGCAACTCCCTGATCAAAGTCCAGGATATCATTGCCGAGCTGATGATATCCCTGGATTTCGAAAGGGGCGGGGAGATCGCCAAGAATCTTTTCGGTCTTTACGTCTTCATGAACCAGCGGCTGCTGGACGGTAATATCAAGAAGGACAAAGCCCCTCTGGAGGAGGTCAAAACGCTCCTGATCGAATTGAGGGGCGCCTGGGCCGAGGCTGCTGACAAGGCAGGTGTGCCGGCCGGGTCCCACCAGAGCAGGGGAGTCAATATAGCCGGTTGAGCCGGCGCGAGCCGGCTCGCAAGCGCCGTCATCTATCCTCAAGGTGTTAGTGCATGAACCCACCCCTTTATCTGGTCGACGGCTACAGTCTCATCTACCGCGCCTATTTCGCCTTCATCCGACGCCCCCTTACCAATTCCCGCGGCCAGAACACCTCGGCGATATTCGGTTTCTTCAGCTCCCTGTTCCAGCTGCTGAAACTGCGCACACCATCGTTTCTGGCCGTCGTGATGGATTCCCGTACACCTACCTTCAGGCATGAGAAATATCCGGAGTACAAAGCCAACCGGGAGAAGGCACCCCAGGACCTCCACGATCAGGTGCCGGTTATCGAAGAGATCCTGAGTGCCCTCGGTATCCATTGTCTGCGCCGGGACGGTTTCGAGGCGGATGATCTGATCGCCACCCTGGCGGTAGAGTCCCGCCAGGAGGGGAGGGAGTGCTACATCCTTTCGGGTGACAAGGACCTTCTGCAGCTGGTCGGCGGCGGTGTCTATGTGATTCATCCCCCGAAGGGGGCGGAGGATTTTGCGGTTTTCGACAGAAACGGGGTGTTCGCCGCCCGCAATGTCTACCCCGAGCAGATCATCGACTATCTGGCTCTAACCGGTGATCAATCCGACAACGTCCCCGGAGTGGCCGGGGTGGGGGATAAGACGGCCGTCAAGCTCCTGAGCGAGTACCAGGATCTGGAGCGGCTGTACGCCCAGCTGGATGAGCTTCAGAGCGCCGGAGTCAAGAAAAAACTCGAAGAGGGAAGAAACAACGCCTTCCTGAGCCGGGAGCTGGTCACGCTGCGCAGCGACGTTCCCCTGGATATCGGCATCGAAGAGCTGCGGGTGAGCGAGCTGAATCGCCAGGCCGCCATCCCGCTTTTCGCCGACCAGGATATGGGCCGCATGGTCGAACAGCTGGGGGGCAGTCTCGTGGAGCAGAAGGAGGCCCAGCAGCTCGAACCGGACAGTTATGAAACGGTTCTCTGCGCTGAAGCCCTGAAGCGCTGGATAGGGGAGGTGAAGAAGGCCGGGGTTTTTGCCTTCGACACCGAGACCGACAGCCTGGATCCGCTGCGGGCAAACCCAGTGGGCTTCTCCCTGGCTGTGGCCAAGGGCAGGGCCTGCTACATCCCAGTGCAGGCGGTGGAGCGGGAGGTTCTGGATCTGAAGACGGTGCTCGATCAACTGGCCGCTGTGTTGACCGATCCTTCCCTGCTCCTGGTGGGACAGAACGTCAAATACGACTACAAGGTAATGGCCCGGCAGGGAATAGCGCTGCGCTGTCGTTTATTCGACACCATGGTTGCGGCCTGGCTTCTAGATTCCGAACGCTCCTCCTACAGCATGGACAATCTGGCGGCCCAGCTGTTGAACTACCGGACCATTCATTACACGGATGTGGTGGAAAAAGACAAGACCCTGGCGGATGTGGAGCTGAAGCGGGCTACGGATTACTCCGCCGAAGATGCGGACATCACCTTCCAGCTCTACGAGCTTTTCCGCCCTCAGCTGGACAGCGCTGGTTTGGCATCGATCTTCTACGATCTGGAGATGCCCCTGGTGGGAATTCTGGCGGATATGGAGATCGCCGGAATTCGCCTGGATGCCGGGCAGCTGCGTGCCTACAGCACCCAGTTGGAGGCGGAGCTCGCCAAGGTGGAGGAGGAGATCTTTGCGCTCTGCGGCCGCAGATTCAACGTCCGCTCCACAAAAGAGCTGCAGGCGGTGCTTTTTGACGAGCTGGGGCTGCCTCCGGTCAAGAAAACCAAAACGGGCCAGTCGACGGACAACTACGTGCTGATGGAGCTCACCCAGACGGGAAACAAGGTTCCCGAGCTGGTGCTCAACCACCGCCTGCTCTCCAAGCTCAAATCCACCTACGTGGATGCTCTTCCCCTGCTGGTCAACCCTGACAGCGGGCGCCTGCACACCCACTACATACAGACCGGAGCCGCCACCGGCCGTCTGGCCAGCAAGGATCCGAATCTGCAGAACATCCCGATCCGGGAGGAATCGGGCAGGCACATCCGGAAAGCCTTCGTGCCGGATGCAGGCTGCAGCTTCCTTAGTGCCGACTATTCCCAGATCGAGTTGGTCGTGCTGGCCCATCTTTCCGCAGATCCGATGCTCCGGGAAGCCTTTCGAGAGGACAGGGATATCCACCGGCAGACCGCGGCGGTCCTGTTCGGCGTGGACGAACAGAAGGTTACCCCTGAGCAGCGGCGGATCGGCAAGACCGTCAATTTCGGCGTGATCTACGGAATGTCCGCCTTCAGGCTGGCCCGGGACATGCGCATCCCCCGTCGGGATGCCGATGAGTTCATCCGGCGTTACTTCCAACGCTACGCCGGGGTGGAGCGATTCATCAAGCAGACGATCCGCCAGGCCGAACAGCAGGGATATGTGGAAACGATCATGGGACGCCGCCGTCCGGTGGGCCGGATCAACAGCCGCAACCGCACCGAAAAGATGGCCGCCGAGCGGGTGGCTGTGAACTCGCCGATCCAGGGCAGCGCGGCGGATATCGTCAAACAGGCGATGATCGACGTGACCCGCGCCTTAGCGCAGAAACGGATGACCACCCGGCTGCTGCTGCAGGTTCACGATGAGTTGATCTTCGAGGTCCCCGACAGTGAACTCGAGCAAGCCCGGGAGCTTGTCAAAGAAAAGATGGAACGGGCCGTGGAGCTTTCCGTCGCGCTGCGGGTCAGCCTGGAGGTGGGCCCGACATGGGGGGATATCCATTAGCGCAACCTTTGTTCTCGGTGTGACCGGCTCCTACTGTTCCGGCAAAAACACCCTGGTCGCATTTCTGAAACAATCGAACTTTACCGAAATCGACGTGGACCGGGTCGGTCATCGGATCCTCGACGACAGCGGGGTCAAGGGGCAGCTGCGGCGGAGCTTCGGTGGAGAAATCTTCACTCCGGATGGCTCGATCGATCGCCGGATCCTGGGCCGGAGGGTTTTCCGGGATCCCCGGCAGCTTCGGGCGCTGGAGTCGATCGTTCATCCGCCCATGGTGGGGGAGGTGGACCGCGTTCTGCAGGGGCTGGACGGGCGGGTGGTCATCAATGCGGCGGTCCTGTTTCGTATGGGGCTCGAGCGCCTCTGTGATTCCGTGGTCTGCGTCCGGGCGCCGTTGATCCGGCGTCTGAAACGGGCGCGTCGACGGGATGGGGCCGCCTTGTTTCAGGTGCTGCGGCGGATGTGGGCCCAGTGGGGAATCTGTCCTAAATTCAATGCGAATGCCGTCGATATTTACTATGTAGACAACGATCGGGGGCTGGACCATCTCCATACCCAGATCCTGACGATCCTGAGGGAGAAAGGACAGGAAAACCGCTAGAAATGGAACGCAACAGAGTGCTCTGGGTGATCTTTTCAATCAGTCTGTTCCTGGTCGTGGTACTGGCGGGGGGATTGTACCTGCTGAGGCCGGTCACCGACGAGGACGCCGAGGTGGCGACAGGACAGACCCCCCCGCTGCGCGGCTTCGATGCCTTCGAATACGTGCGGGGAAAATCCGAGCTTCCCCCTTTGGAGGAGGAGCCGGAAGAGGCCGAGGAGATGGTCATCATTGTCGGAGAGCGGGAGGAAACTCCTGCAGGGCAGTCGGAAGCCGCCTTCCCGGAGGTCCCGGAGAAGGCTGTCCCGCCCATGCTGGATTCTCGGGGGACCGAAACGGCAGCGAAGGCGACCGCTGCGGCTGAAACCTCCCCGGAGAGGCGCTCCTCAGTTACCCCCGCAACGACCCGGCCCGCAGCTGCTTCTGTTTCCCGTACCCCGACAGCCAGTACCGCCGCACGGCCTGAGCCGGCAGCCCGCACGCCATCTGCCCAGCCGGCGCCCCGGCCTCGGGAGGTAAGCGTTACCGAGTACTGGATCCAGGCCGGGTCCTACACCAGCTCCTCCCGGGCTCAGGAAGTCGCCGACGTGCTGGGTGAGCAGGGACTGGTCTCCAAGATCACCACCCGGACCCTCAGCGCAGACACATACTACCGCGTACGGATCGGTCCATACATGAGCAAGGGGGAGGCGGAGAAGTTCCTCGAGTGGGTCAAGGCTGTCAAGGGATTCGAGTCCAGCTACATCTCCATGATGTACGCCAAGCGCCGAAATCCGTAGCCCGGAGCCCAGAAAGAGCTCAATGCCTTTCAGCAGGTCCCTCATCGTTGCCGTCGCCGTCCAGCTGGTCAGCCAGCTGTTCAAGGTCGTGTTCTATTCCCTTAAGGAACGGCGCTTTCGCCCGGACTATTTCATCTCCACCGGGGGCATGCCCAGCGCCCACACCGCCTTTGTCAGCGCCCTTACTTTTTCCCTGGGACTGTATCACGGTTTCGCCTCGGAGTTCTTCGCAGTCGCCTTCGTTTTTTCCGCGATCGTCGTCTACGACCTGGTGCGGCTGAGGGCAGCGGTACACACCCATTCCCGAATCCTGGCTCAACTTCTGGAGCAGGTTCAGCTCCGGCAGAAGATCGTCCTTCCCCACCTGGTCAGCCACACGATGCCTGAGATCCTGGCCGGCCTGATTGTGGGCTGCGTAGCGGCTGCCGCGGCGTATTATCTGATCTGAGCTTCAGGCCCCAGAATCCAACAACCCTTTATGATCGATATTTTTCCCGCAGGTCCGAAGCAACGGGGGTCTTTCGATAGTTGTACATAGTGCGGTCTCTCTGTGGCCCGATAGGGTGGAGCATATATCTCATCGGAAAAGAACGATGAGATATGGTCTACTACAGTCATAAGGGCCATATAAAATATCTTGATTTAAATGTATATCTTACTTAAAATATATGTATGAAAACGACGATCAGTATTGATGATTTGCTGGTAGAGGAAGCTATGCGTCTCTATGGAATCAAGACCAAAACCAGGATCGTCGAGATGGGTCTGGAGGAACTGATCAAGGCCCATAAGAGATATCGCCTTGCGGCAGCGTTCGGATCGCAGCCGGATCTGATCGAGCCCCGGAGGAAGCGGTGATCCTTATCGATACGAGCGTATGGGTGCGATTTTTCAAGGGCTCGGATGAGGCTAATTTTGCCGCGGATAAAGTGCGCGAAAACGTGGTGCTACTCCACCCACTTGTCTGTGGCGAGTTGCTGCTGGGAGGAATATCCGGTGAGAACGAATCCCTTCTTGAGGCTTTGCCCGCCATTCAGCTCCTCCAACCCGATATGATCTATCGATTCATCAAGGACAACTCATTGCAGGGCAAAGGCATAGGCTGGGTGGACGCCGCCATCCTGTGCTCGGTCCAAGCGGCGGATGTGTTGCTGGCGACCTTCGACGAAACCCTGCGGTCCTGTGCGGAGGAGCTCGGCATTACCTGCATCCCAAGTAGTTGGTTCGAGCCGAAGTAGCTAGTCAGGGCTGTGTCAGAATCAAACAACTGCTGTCCCTGTTTGGTAGCGCATGATGTCTCGCCCTATGTGGCGAACACCCGGATGGCCACCGGTTCGGCCGGGCATTTGGATTCACAGATGCCGCAGCCGATGCAGGCTTCAGGGACCATCCTGGGCTCCCGCAGCGGCTGCCCGTCGGCGGTTCGTTCCCCGCTCTGCTCGTAGCGGATCGCCTTCTCAGGAACAGGGCAGACCTCTTCGCAGACCAGGCAGTTGAACTTCTCCTTGTATACCACACACACGGTCTCGTCGATGCGGGCGATGCCGATGGGGGTGGACTGCTTCTGTTCCAGGGACTGCAGGGGGATCGCCCGGTTCGGACAGACCTGCTGGCACACCTGGCAGAAGTAGTCGCAGCCGTAGGGACCGAACTCGAGGTGGGGGGTGTAGAGGCTGGCCAGACCGTGCTCACCCCCTGTGATCTTGATGATCCGGTTCGGGCAGGAGCGGACGCACTGCAGGCAGCGCAGGCAGTTCTCCACGAAGCGGGCCTCATCCACCACTCCGGGGGGCCGTAGAAGGTTGGTGACCCTGCGGCGGAGGAACCCGAGTCCGGTCAGCAGACCACCCACGGCGAATCCCGCGACCAGCTGCACGCCGTGCTTGAGGAAGCTGCGGCGGGAGGGGGAGACGGGTTGGGAAGCGTCGCCAGATTTGGTTAGAGATTTGGCGGGAGTTGCGCAACCGGCGGCGGCGGGAAGGCCGAAGCGGAAACCCTCGACCGGGCACCCGGCCTCGTAGTCGAAGCAGACCAGGCACTGGTGGGCCAGGATCTCCCGATCATGATAGTTCGCCGCCTCAGTCGGGCAGCGGTCACAGCGGCCGCAGCTGCTGCAGGCGCTGATGCGCAGACGAAACAGGGGGAGGCGGGCCAGGAGCCCGTACAGCGCGCCGAGGGGGCAGAGGTAGGTGCACCAGAGCCGGCGGGCGAAGAGGGAGAACAGCAGCAGCAGGCCGAGAAACACCAGGCCCACGGCGGTCAGAGAAGCGATGCGGATGATCCAGACATTGGGATGGAGGAACTGCAGCACCGGGGCCTGGGTGAACACCGTGACCAGGACCGCCCCCAGCAGGAGCAGAGACACAGGGTAGCGGACAAGGAGCTTTCGTTTCGGGAAGCGCCGCAGGGCAATCGGGTTGCGCCGACGCAGCGGGGAGAGAAGGAAATCCAGCGCCTCGATAAGAGAGCCGAGCGGACAGATCCAGCCGCAGAACACCCGCCCCAGCAGGATCGCCAGGATCAGCAGGGCGGTGACAGCCGCTATGATGAGAAGGTTCGCCTCCGGATTGGTGAGGAAGATCAGCGGGTCGAAGCGCAGGAAGGGGTTTTCTAAAACGGCGAAGGGATCCAGAGAGCGGATGAAGATGAACAGGAACAGGGCGAAGAATAAAGCTTGAGAGATGATCCTTACGATTTTGAGACGCTTGAGGGTCCCAGACCGCATTAGAGGGAGATCTCTTTCCGCGAGTAGGAGACGATCGAGCCGAGTCCCTTTTCCTCCGCCAATCTGAGGTAGCCCAGGTCCTCCGGTTTTTTCCCGAACAGATAGGTGGTTTCCGCGTCAGCCTGGGCCACCCCCGAAGAGGCAATAATCGTGTCCGTGTCCTTGAGATAGCTCAAGCTTCCGCCGGTGGGACCCCTCCGGGTCATGATGGCGGTGGCATCCACCACGGTCAGGTCGCTGTTAACCGCCATGTTGACGTCCGAGATGGCCTGATGGATATCCCAATGCCAGCGGGAGCGATTGTCTCCAGTGATGCCCATCAGGTTCTTCATGCCGATCGTCAGTCCTGCGGTGGAGTGCTGCTTGGCTACAGGGAGATTGATGAAGACATCGGATTCGAGGATGTACCTGTTGACCAGGGTCTCTTTCAGATAGACCCCGTCGGCGACGGTGATCTTCTTGTAGAGCTTGGAGCTGACATCGTCCACGTACAGCATCTTGGCACCGGCCTGTTCGGCAGCCCGTTCGATCCCCGAGGTGACGTAGCTGAGCCTGGGGTTGCTCAAGGTGCGGTCGAAGACATAGACCTTAGATGCCCCGGCCTGGAAGCACATATCCACGATGGTGCGGACCACCAGGGGATCGGTATTAGCCTTGTACTGGGGCGGAGAGTTGAAGGCGATGTTCGGCTTGACCGCCACGACATCTCCCCTTCTCACGTAGCGGCCGATCCCGCCCACCAGCTCCACGGCCTGCTTCACTCCGGCTTCGATATTCGTCGAACGAACCACACCGACCTGGGCTCCGGATCCGATGTCCAGCGGCAGCAGGCGGCGGGCCGCCAGGCCGAAGGAAGCGATCGCCGCGGTTCTCAGAAAATCTCTTCGGTTCACAGCCGAAATAATAGTGAATGAGTCAACTTTCGGCAATAGGTCCGCTGAGGGGGCCATATCCTGAGTCGGTTTTTTTCTAAAATGCGTGCTTTGACAACACCGGGAGGAGGCTCTACAATAGGAAGCAGTTATGGATGCTTATGAGTACATCGTAAATATATCCAAAGACTTCATTACCCTTATCAACCGGGACTACGTGTACGAGATCGTAAACGACTCCTACTGCCAGGAGATGGGCCGAACCAGAGAGGAGATCCTCAACCGCAGCGTGGGGGAGATCTGGGGCAAGGACAAATTCAGTAGCTCCTTGAAACGGCACCTCGATCAGTGCTTCGCTGGACAGGAGGTGCATTACATCGACACATTCAAATTCGGTCCTTTCGATAAGTACATGCACGTGTCCTACTACCCCTACCGGACCAATGACACGATCACCCACGCGGCTGTTTTCTCCCACGACATCACTGCGGTCGGTGAAATCGAGTCCAAGCTGACGAATTACGAGTACCGGGATCCGATCACCGGTCTGTTCAACCGCCGGTCCCTGGAGGTGATCCTGGACAAGGAGATCGAGAAGGCCAAACGCTCGAAGTATGAAAAGCTCAGGGCGGTGCTGTTCATCAGCCTGGAGAACCTGGCCAAGGTCAATCAGGTGTACGGCCATGAGATCGGGGACCTGCTTCTGGAGAACAGCGGGCTGCGTATCCGCCGAACCCTGCGCGGCAGCGACTACGTGTTCCGATTTGCCGGCAGCGAGCTGTCGGCCATCTTGAGCAACATCAGCAAAAACACCGACGCCGGAAAGGTCGCCCAGAAGATCTTCAACAATGTGTCCGTACCTTATCGCTTCAGGGGAACCGATATCAATATTCACTGCCACATCGGGATTGCCGTGTATCCTGATGACGGCGGGGACAAGGCAGAGATCGTCCAAAAGGCCGCGTCGGCCCTGGCAGAGGCAAAGAAGCGGAAGATGGATTTTCTTCTCTACGATGACGCACTGCACGAGCAGGCGGTGGCGCGTCTGAGCCTGGAGAGCGAGATTGCCAAGGCCTTCGAGAAGGGGCAGTTCGAGCTGCACTATCAGCCGGTTGTGGACACCACCGGAAAAATCCATGGGGCGGAAGCCCTGATCCGCTGGAACCATCCCGAGCGGGGTTTCATTGCGCCGATGGATTTTATCCCGATCGCGGAAGAAACAGGTCTGATCATCCCGATCGGCCGCTGGGCTCTGTTCGCCGCCTGCCGCCAGATCGCCCGGTGGACGAAGAAACACGATCTCTACGTTTCCATCAATCTGAGCGCCAAGGAGTTTTCCGATTCCACCCTCCTGGAAGCAATCCAAAAGGCGATCAAACAGTCCCAGGATTTCGATCCGGCCTATTTGAAGCTGGAGATCACTGAAACCAAATGCATGGATGACCCGGAACGCACGATCCAGCAGATGCAGACCCTCCTGGACATCGGGGTGGAGACCTTCATCGACGACTTCGGCACCGGCTACTCGTCCCTTGGTTATCTCAAACGCCTTCCCGCCGTGACCCTGAAGATCGACAAGCTGTTCATCGATGCTCTGGAGGACAGCCAGCAGGAGCGGGACTACCTTACGCATATCATACGCACGGTGAAGAGCAGACAGAAAAAGGTGCTGGTGGAGGGGGTGAGCAGCAAGACCCAGTTCGAGCTTTTGAAAGAGATGGACTGCGACCAGATGCAGGGCTATCTGTTCAGCCCCCCGGTACCGGCGGCGGAGTTCGAGAATCTGCTCAGACGGCAGACCTTGCCGTAGGTCAAATCAACAAAACGGAGGAACCGATGCCGGTTTTCGAAATGCCCCTGGAGGAAATGCGCACCTACCGGGGTATCAATCCAAAGCCCGAAGACTTCGATGAATATTGGCAGCGGGCGTTGGGGGAACTTCAGGCCACGGAAGACGGAATCGAGCTGATCCCGGCGGAGTTTCACAGCGCCGTCGCTGAATGCTACGACCTGTTTTTCACCGGTGTGGGGGGAGCTGGTATCCACGCCAAGTACCTCCGTCCCAGAAACGCCCAGACGCCCCACCCGGCGGTGCTGCTGTTCCATGGATACACCGGCAATTCGGGAAACTGGCAGGACAAGCTGTCCTTCGTTTCCCAGGGATTTTCCGTGGCCGCTCTGGACTGCCGCGGCCAGGGGGGGCTTTCCGAGGACAGGGGCGGGGTGCAGGGCAACACCATGCAGGGCCACATCATCCGCGGATTGGATGATCATCCGGATAAACTTCTGTTCCGTCAGATCTTTCTGGACACGGTGCAGCTGGCACGCATCGTTATGGGATTCGAAGAGGTCGATCCGGCCAGGGTCGGCACCCATGGAGGCTCCCAGGGAGGCGCCCTGAGCCTGGTGTGCGCCTCCCTTGAGCCGCGGATCAGGGCTTGCTCCAGCCGCTTTCCCTTTCTCTGCGACTACCGGCGCGTATGGGAGATGGACCTGGCAGAGAGAGCCTACGAAGAGCTGAAGAGCTACTTTCGCCTGTTCGACCCGACCCATTCCCGGGAGCAGGAAATCTTCCGTACCCTCGGCTATATCGACGTGCAGAACCTGGTGCCCCGGATCCGGGCGGCTGTGCTGATGGGCACCGCCCTGATGGACCAGGTCTGCCCACCCTCTACCCAGTTCGCCGCCTACAACAAGATCCGCTCGAACAAGCAGATGATTCTCTACCCAGATTTCGGACACGAGGAATTGCCGGGATACATGGACCGGGCTTTCGCCTTTCTCTCCCGGCTGTAGGCGTTGACTTGGGGATGCCGGTCGGGGAGGGATCGGAGCGCCCCGAACCTCCCGGATTAATCGGACAGAAAACCCCGCTCCTGAAACCAACCGAAGGTGTCCCGGAGGGTTTGCTCCAGGGGGCGGGGTCGGTAATCCAATTCTGCTCTGGCCTTGGCGCAGGATACCTCTCGGTGTTTCCCGATCGCGATCAGCGCCTCGGGGGTGAAGGCCGGATACCTGGACCTTAAACCGGGCAATCCGCCAACGATCCCCGCCGCCGCCCGAGCTGCCCAGACGGGGAGGACCGGCCGGGAGCCGTCGCGGCCGGTGACCTCACCGACCAACTTCGCCATCTGAGCAATGGACTTCCAGGTTCCGCTGATGATATAGCGTTCGCCGCGGCGGGCTTTGTGCCCGGCGGCAATCGTCGCCTCCGCCACGTCCCGAACATCGACCCAGTTGAACCCCCCCCGGATCAGGGCGGGGAGTCGTTTGTGGTACAGATCCAGCAGGGCTCGGCCGAGGTGGGAGGGTTTATAGTCATGAGGACCGACGATGGCTGTGGGCAGGAGGATCACTGCATCCAAATCCTCTTCTACGGCCTTCATCACCACGCGCACCGCCTCGGCCTTGGTCAGGCCGTACTTCGTGGTGTCCCGGGGTCCTGCCAGGGGATTGCTCTCGTCCGTCGGTTTGAGGGATTTGAGATCCGCGAGTGCTTCGATGGAGCTGAAGTAGATTAGGCGGCGCACCGAGCAGTCCCGGCAGGCCCGGATCACATGTCGGGTGCCCTCGACGTTGATTCGCCTCATGGTTTCGATGTGCCGGCGGTCCAGGGAGATGGAGGCGGCCAGATGGTAGACGATCTCAACGCCTTGAAAGGCTCTGCGCAGAGATTCGGGATCCGTCAAGTCGGCCCGGAACCGTTCCGCGTTCAATCCCTCGAGGGCCCGGGTATCCTCACGCACCAGCAGGCGAACCGTATCCCCTGCGGCCAGCAGGGCGCGGGACAGGGCCGCCCCCACGTGTCCGGACGCTCCGGTGACAGCCGCGATCATATAGAGCCTAGTATATGAAAGATACCTCGGCTGTCAAGGGACAGGGTTGCAGCCGTGCGCCGCTGCCGGATTACCGGCATTGGCCGGATTACCGGCATTGGCCGGATTACCGGCATTGGCCGGATTAGCGGCATTGGCCGGATTAGCGGCATTAGCCGGCGTGGAGGCGGGCATGACTTTTTCCTTGACAGTGGTTCTGGGGTGCCGTAGCATTGGCCCGGTTCCATTTGGCAGCGCAGAACGGAGGAACAGAGTATGAAGAGGCTGGGGGCGATACCGGCGCTTTTTCTGATCGTCGTTCCGCTTTGTATGGCGGATTTTCAGGACATCCTCGACAGGGTGGACCGGCTCAACCAGGCGGAGCAGTACGAGCAGACCAGGAGCCTGATCGAAACCTCGATGGCTGAAGCGGCAACCGGCGCGCAGAAGGCCGAGCTGCACTGGAGGCTGGCACGGGCCTGGCTGAACCTGGGCGATGAGGCGGAAGACAGGGGCGCCGCTGAGAAGGCGTTGTTGGCCTACTTCGAGAGCGGGGAAGCGGAGGCGCAGAAGGCGGTCGACGCGGATCCGGACAACCACCTCGGCTACTACTGGAAGAGCTCAAATATCGGGCGCTGGGGACAGGTCAAGGGGATTCTCAACTCCCTGTTCAAGGCGAAACCCATGCGGGATCTTCTCCAGCAGGCCCTGGCGTTGGAACCGGAGCATGCCGATTCCTACTACGTGCTGGGTCAGCTCTTCGAACAGGTGCCCGGCTTTCCCGTGTCCTTCGGTGACAAGGACTATGCCGTATCCTTAGGCAGGAAGTCCCTCGATTTGCATGAACAGCAGGTCAGGGCGGGGATCGAAGAGGAGATCAACTACGATTTCTATACGGAGATGGCCAAGCACCTCTGGGAACGGAACTACTCCGCTTCCAGGCGCGTGCGGGAGCAGGCCAGAAAGGAGAGCAAGTACCAGTCGATCCCGGATCCGATGGAGAAGAACTTCTACTATGAAGCGGTCGTGTCACTGAAAGATATGTCCGACCGGGAGGAAGCCCTGGAGTTGATCAACTGGGTTATTCAGGAGCTGCAGAATCTGCCGGAACGGACCGATAGTCAGGATGACGACCTGAAGGAAGCCCGGGAAGTGCTGGAGTCATGGCACTAGTGGTAATTTCCCTTGACGCAGGGCAGGACAGATCGATGTGAGAAAATACGCAGCTTTCTGATATCGTCCGATCAGTACTGATCACGGTCACCTGTATCCTACCTTAAGGTTTGACGGGCCGGGAACAGCAGGGACTCAAGAGCACACGGTGGCGCAACGAGTAGAGCGGATAGAGCCGGTAATCGGGAGAGATTTGCAGACCGGGAAACGTTAAGGCCCGGGAAAGGAGTAAAGATGTTGCTTTCCGTACAAGACATTTATAATGAAGTACAGTCCCGTCGGGTGGAAAGCTCGCAGGATTATGTGCTCAAAAAATACCTTAAAAAGCTCAATAAATACACCAATCGAGGGACGATCTTCTATGCATCCGCCTTTACCGAAAAGGAAGCAGCGGTGAGGGTACTGCAGATCAACAGGCAGGACTCCAGCTGCTTCATGGCGGCTTCCTCGGGCTTAGAGGGTCGGGAACTGGATCTCGTGGTTCACAGCCCGGGCGGTTCTGTGGAGGCGACAGAACAGATAGTGTCGTACCTGCGCCGTCGCTACGATCACATCAGGGTCATCGTTCCTCTCTGCGCACTATCAACCGCCACGCTTCTGTGCTGCGCTGCGGATCAGATCGTATTGGGCGAGCATTCTGCATTGGGGCCGATCGACCCCTTGGTTAATTGGAGGTATCAAGGAGCATCCTATTCGACGGCCGCCCAAAATATCATCAACGAGTATTCCATCGCCCAGAGGAATATCAACAACAAGAAGAACGATCCCGTTCTGTGGATTGAAAAGCTCAAAGCCTATCCGCCTGGATTGCTGGCCACCTGCAAAACCCAAATACAACTGTCCCAAAGTTTGGCGAAACGATGGCTGCAGAGCTATATGTTCAGGGGTCAGGAAAATGCGTCGGAGCAGGCGGAGAGCGTCGCAGCTTGGTTGGCGGATAGCCGTCGCTTTGTAGGAAGCCTCCGGCCGATCGGACAGTCCCAGGCCGCATCAAAAGGGTTGAAGGTAGATCTGCTCGATGAAGATGAGACGCTTCTGGAAAACGTGATGGCAGTGTTCTATGCAGGAGTGGTAAAATTCCAGACCGGGGATTGCGTCAAGGTCGTGGAGAATCACCTCGGGAAAGGCTGCACGTTCACAGCCCGATCACCCATTGACACGACCTGAGAGGGCGAAGGGTCAGAGGGTTCTACAGTCGCCGACGGGGATCCTGGCGGTAGAATTGCGCCAGGAGTTCATATACATCCGGGTACTCCCTCCTCAGCGGATGAGGCTTTTCGAAGAACAACTCGCTCACCACGGCGAAGAACTCTGCAGGGCTTTCGAGGGCGTATGAGTCAACGGCCGTTCGCAAGCCCTTGTTTATGCGGCGTTCCAGGTCCTTGAAAGCCGCCAGGAAGGTAACCTGCCACGATTTCGGGTCCATATCGGCATGCAGAGCGGGGCGGCCATTGACCGCACCATCGAGCAGATCGAGGCGATGCACCGCTTCGTGGATGACCACATTGAATCCATCAGCCCAACCGGAAGCTTCCACGTCCTCCCAGGACAATACAACCGGACCTTTGGCCCAGGACTGGCCGATGTCCACCTCTTTCGATTCGTGAACCACGCCCGCGCGATCGACCTGGCGTCTGGTTTGAGTAAAACGCCTGGGCACCACAACGATGGTTTTCCAATTCCTGTACCAGCTCAAACCCAGGTTTAGAATCGGCAGGCAGGCCTGAATGGCAATAACCGCTTTCATCGATTCGACCAACTTCAGGTTGTCCGCAGCCTCGAAGGTCTTCTTTTCGATGAACCGTACAACCATCTCTTTCAGGACTTCGAGATCCTCTGTCCCCAGACCGGAGAGAATGGGATGATGCTCCAGCAGCCAGAGCCAGTCAGCGTCGACCAAGTTGGTAACCACGAGGCGCCGATGTCGAACAGGTCGGAAAGTGTTCATTCCAGCGATAATTATTTCAAAACGAAATAACGCAGCCACACGTAGACGGAGGACACCGCCAGACTGATCACGGTGAAAAGAAGATCTGCCAGCACCATGGATCAGATCATATGCGAAAGCCGGTCGGGATGGAAGGGGATCGATCTGGGTCCCTAACTCGACCACACGATTGGGAGGAAGGTGGTAGTAGCTGCTGTTCTGATGAACATTCTTGTGTAGGAAGGAGAAAAGCTTCAGGCGCCAACGCCGCAGACCCCCCTTTGGTTTTTACGATAAGAGTCTCTTTGCCCATAAAGAACGTAGTTTCCATGGGATTGTACTCCCAGCCGGGAATGCTGATCTGTTTTAACAACCTGGGGATGTTCGGGTTTTCCATGAAACCGTATCGGGCGATGATCCGCACCAATCCCCGCCCCACTTCCTCTATCGTGGTGCGCTCACTCTTCCCAACCCGGGGAATCCGAACGGTCTTGATTTGGATGAGCAGCACCCAATTGTGGACAATTTTATTGTGCTTGATATTGTGGAGCAGGGTTTGGGGGATTAAGTCCTCTAGTCCGCCCAAGTAGACCGCAGTCCCTGGTACTCGTATGGGTGGATGATCAATCAGGTCTTGAAAGAAAAACCGCGACGGATACCGATTGAGAGGAGACAGTTCTTAGAAGTTTTGTAATGCCATGGTTCCAACCATCCATCAGGCCATAAGCCAACATCGCGATCACTAACGGGATCCAACCGCCCTGACGGATCTTCAGGAGGCTGAAACCCAAAAAAGCGCAATCAACGAGAAGAAAAAATCCTCGCAGACGGTTGGCAAGAAAAAAGTGTATCGCAAAATATGGATTGAACGCCGCCAGCACCTCCGGAGCGTCGAGAATGCGAAACAGACCGAGAATGGAGAGAATGATAAACCAAGCCACCATGACCGGGCCGAAAGCTGCTCCGATCCTGGCTGTTCTCCGTTTTTGGATGCCAAATAATCCGGGCAGGATCGCCAGGCTTAGCGGTAGGGTATAGGGAGCGAAGATCGGGGTTACAACGGCGAGCCCTTCTACGGCGCTCAGGACTGAGATCGCCGGGGTAATCATCCCGTCCCCGAACAGAAGCGCCGCCCCGAAAGTACCGAGTGCAAACACTGCCACCACACTTCGGGGGTCTTTATTTCGCCCAGACACGAGAAGGGCCATGAGTGACAGGATTCCCCCCTCGCATCTATTATCCGCCTTCATGACGATGGCCACGTACTTCACAGAGACGACAATGATGAGGGACCGGATAATAATCGAAAGAACACCGAGGATATTCTCGGGGGTTACCTCGACCCTGTAAGGATTCCCGTATTTCACTGCTCCCCCTGACAGGATCATTCCAAGCGATTCATTCATGCTGAGATTTGTCGTAAAGAAAGCAAAAGTTCCAGTGGTAATATTAATTGTTTCTTTTTTCTTTTTCCGAGGCTCTGTGACGCCTTCCGGTACCGCTTACAGCCTAACCTAAAATGAAGCCGATCAAGAGAATGATCAGAAGCATCAGAGCGCGGGACATGGTGATGGCCCAGACGAGAAATGTGACATCTACTGTCTGCATATTTTAAAAGATGAAGATGAGTGCGAGAATACCAAAAATGATCCCTAAAATGAATTTGACCATAATTTATCCCCATGTAGCAGTTATGAAAGCTGATAGAAGCAGGGAAGGGTCGACAGAATTGAAGTCCACAGACTTGCCCCAGTGGAGATCCAATAGTCAAGAACGTGGCGACAGGGAGCCTCTGCCCGATCAATCCATAAGGGAATGAGTAGTGGCGACGGGGATACTGACAACGCTGGGAAGGTGACCCAGGAGGCGTTCGTGAGGCGTCTTTACTCGTATCGCTGTCGGCCCACTGTAGTGCTTCCGGTGATGCGGATCGGTCCGCTCCCGATCTGGACAGATCCCCGCTCGCTGCGACCGGCAACTTCGATCTTTCCAGTGACGCTCTTTAGGTCATACGAGAAGTCCTGGCTCGGATTTGAAAAGTCGATATCGACAGAGCCCACCCCGGCCTTGAAGGAACAGTCGTTGCGAGCCGTGACATTGCGTCCGACAATGGATCCGGTCGCGGTCTCCAGCAGGAGGCTGCCCACGTGATTGTTGACCTCTATCTTACCGGACTTGGCCTTGGCGTTGATCTCACCACGGATGCCGTCATAGCGCTGGTCACCGCTGCCAGATTCTGCGCGGATGTTTCCCTCTCCGCCGATGACGGTGATGGAACCGCCGCCGGTCTCGATCCATTTACCCCCGTCGATTCCCTCTATCCGGACTCTGCCTGAGAAGGTCTTGATTCGCACCTCCGTTCCATTCGGAACCGAAAGGCTGATTCGCGGATGTTCCGTTCCGATTGTCTCCAGACGATTGCCCATGCTTCCCGTCACCAGCAACTCGCCTTCCCGCAGACGGTGGTCTATCCTCTGGTCGCCAGCGAGACCAGAGATGTCTCCAGTGGATGTCCCCGCTGAGCTTTGCACGATCTCCACATCACAGATCGTCACGTCCTGAATCGTGACCTGTCTAACACCGTCATAGTTGAAGCTGTTGCTCTGAGCGAGAACGGGTGACAGAGAGCTGCAGAGAACCGCAAAGAGTGCCAACATCTTTTTCATTTCTTACCTCCTAAGGGCCGCACAGTTCGTCGTCAGTCCTGTATACTTGCCGTGCAGATTATCGATTCTCCTCTTCCCGGTAAGGTCCTTGAATTGGCTAAGTTTTGCGAGCAGAAGGTGGCTGTATACTGCCCTCAATCCAATCCCCGGGATCAAAGGAAAAGGCCAGTAGATGACCTCATTGAATCCATCAGCCCAATCGGGAGCTTCCATGTCATTCCAGTATAACACAACCGTACCCTTGTCCCAGGATTGACCGATGACCACCTCGCTCCATTCACGAACCACACCCACGCGATCAACCTGGCGTCTCGTTTCGGCAAAACACTTGGGCATCACAACGATGGTTTTCCAAGTAGTTCCGGTGGCTGTACGCTTTACTAATTATTTCTTTTTTCTTTTTCAGAGGCTCGGTGACGCCCTCTGATACCGCCTACAGCCCAACCCAAAATGAAGCCGACTATGAGAATGATCAGAAGCATTAGAGCGCGGGATGTGGTGATGGTCCAGGCTAGAAAGGTGACATAACAGAATAACCTCCAGAGTCAAAACTACGAGTGGAATATACTCATCTTCTGATTCTACGTGAAAAACGAGCGGTCACTAACGAGGCAAAACTTGGATCCAGGTTCTTCGCCTGCAGCTCTTCTGCCGTTTCCTGCTCCCACTCACTCATCGCTATCGTTATATGCGCAAGCAGACTTTCGTCCAATTCCTTCAGTAGCTTTTCTCGCTTCTCATTGCTTAGTTTTTTCATATCATCACAGCTCCCCACTCCACGGTATCCTACACTAGATTTCATGTTCTGTCTTTCGTTGCTAAGGACACCGGGTGAAGGCCTACCATTTGGAACAGGTTCCTGTTCGGTCACATAATATTCTGGTAAAATTAGCGTAGGATTGTAGAAACTCACAGGCTGTCAATGTTGGCCTGTAAAAGATGTTCAAGTTCCTTATAGCACGGTGGGATAGATAATGAGTGCACATGTTCTTTCGATTGTAATCGCTTTTCTCGCTTACTCAATTCTCGATCTTGGCAAAGCGTTCCAAAAGGTAGGGCTTACGGCGATGAGCCGCAGTCGAGCGCGAGGGACGGGGATATGGTTAGCCGCCTCGGTTGCAACCACAGCCTCCTCATTTCTCATCCTCTATGCAGTCAGCCTGGGGAGCGTGCTGATCGTTGGGTCGATGGCAGGCACCGGCCTTGCAGCAGTGACGCTTCTCTCCGTGCTCATGATGAAGGAATCGGTGAGGCCGCGTGAGCTCCTCGGTATTACCTGTATCATGGCCGCCCCTTTTCTTCTGGCTAGTGTGTACAAGGAGCCGCCGGCTACCCGGTTGATCATCGAACACTTATTCTACTTCCTGGGCACTTTTCTCGCCGTGTTCACTCTTCTAATCCTGATCTTCCGAAAGAGAGAAGAGTTGCTCGGTATCCTGCTGGCGGGGGGCGCCGGGACCCTCGGCGGATTCGTGATCTTGTTTCAAAAGATATCTACATCCTCTTTAGGTCGATCCGCCTCGTTCCTTAAGGCAAGCGATTCTATCTCCGGAACCGCAAGTCTTTTCGAAACCCCGCTGCTTCTCCGTTTGGTTCACGTGTTTGCCAATCCCTACGCCGCAGCCTGGATTGCCCTTTCTCTGCTGTCTACATTTGTGTTGCAACTTTCCTACAAGCACGGTGAGGCGATCCGTTTGATACCTTCATTCAACAGTGCCTACATTCTCATACCGATCCTCGGGGGGGTACTCATATTCCGGGAGCTTTTACATCCCCTGCAATGGGCTGGAGTTTTTCTGATTCTTTTCGGGGTTTCTGTACTTACGTTTGCAAAGAACCGTCAAACGGAAATGGTATCTGGCGAGCCGCTCACGTAGGAGAAGGATGCGCAGGGGGGAGGTAAGATTCACTAACGTGCGAGGATGTTCTCAAAAGTCTCTGCGTCGTTGCTGTTCTTCAAGCAGAATTCCTCACACATGCCCGGATGGGGAGAGAAACGTTTGAGTATTTGATTTGCTAGTGCCATAATGGCGAAGGGGGTGGGTATTAGTAAGCTCTTCTACATTTGATGATCTTGGTTCTGTACTGAATAGGAATAAAGGGAGGACAGAATGACGACATTCTTCGCCACGGAGCTGGCCGCGATGGTCGCAACAGGAATAATCGCGATTCTGATTTCTTCTTTTTTTTGTGGCTTGGTGCCAAAATCGCCGGAGCCCGCTACTCGAAATTCGGGCGGGCCGTAGTTGCCGCCGTCGCTTCGGGTTTTATCACCTGGCTCGTTTACTACATCTTTTGGCAGATCCCCGGGACAAACACAATCCTCGGGTTAATAATTGGACTGATCCTCACGATCATCGTCATCAAAGCGGCTTTAAGCACTAGCTTCGGCAAAGCCCTTTTGGTGTGGATCTTTCAAAATCTTTCCGAGGCGATCGCCGTTTTTCTCGGCTTCATATTGTTTTCCTTTTCCATCTTGGGCTGATCGGTTCAGCCGGAGCGCGAGTCATGGTGAAGCTGCATGATAGGAACCGGATCATGACAACAGAGCTGTTGTTGGGATAATCGTGTGCAGCATTTGAATCAATTCTTCACCTCAATTCCCTTACCCCTTTGAGTTCTTGGATTTGCCCTGATTGCCGTTCTATCTCACTTTACGGTCAGAGGAATACGAAAGCTCGGCGAGTGGACGACCCTTTCGCTGCGTATCAGCAAAGAAACTCCGGTTTAAGAGACTTTTCCTCGGAAATATCCCAAAACGGCCACCCTGCTGACAATCCTTGTCAGCTCGATCACGTTCGCGATATATGTCTTTGCGATTGGCTTCATTTTAAAGGAATTCAAGGTATCACTGAAAACTTACCTGGCCAGCGCCTCAGTCATAGGCCTGGCGATCGGATTCGGACCCAGGGATTCGTCAAGGACGTGATCAGCGGGTTGACCCTCATCTTCTCGGATGCCTTGAATATCGAAGATGTGGTCGAGATTTCCGGACAGGTTGGTTGCGTTGAGAAGATAGGACTGCGGTTTACTACAATGATCGATATTCGCGGACAGAGAATTTTCCTGCCGAATCGAAACATCGGCATAATCAGCCGTTTCCACCATGGTGTAATCCGGGTCTATGTCGACATCCAAATGCCGGAAAAGGTTGGGGAAGAGGTAATAGTCAAGGCGGTGAAAGGTATTGCCGATGCCATGCATAGCCAGCATAAAGGCATCATATTGTACGAGCCTGACATCTTCGGCGTTTTCCCGGTTGAGAATTCCGCCTGGAGATACCTGCGCATCAAGTTTTCAATTTGGCCGGGTCAAGAACAGTTGATAGATGGTATATTTAAACAACGAGTAAACGGCATTATGAAACACTACTGCCCCGATTACGCGGACTGGAAGGTAGTGGTAACATATAAAGTACAATAGTCGGTATCCAGCGATAATCTACCTTCAGCAATCTTCCCTCCTAGGCCATCTTGGGATATGTATTTTCTATTTGGGTTGTGTTTTGCAGCCCGTTATTCCCATATGTTCATACAGAGGAGCGACGCCGATCCTGGAAAGCAGGAGAGAGAAATGATCCTCGTGATCTTCGCTCCACTCGGATTTTAATAAGAGGGCTAATGCCTCGAGGACTCCGAAAATAGTCTCGGAGTCGGTCATTTTGAATATCTCCCTCCCGTAGCGGGCAAATCGGCCGATCGTCCCTCCCGCTAGTATTCGCACCCCCTGCGTAGAGGCTGCGATTGCCCCCGTGGGACAGGCCCTGATGCATGCGCCGCACAGCCTGCAGTAGTCAAAGTTGATTACAGGCCTGCCGCCGTGCAGGCTGATGATTCTGTCCAGACAGGCAGTCAGACATCGTCCGCATTCACTGCATTCCCTGTCGGTGACGACAGGCCTGGCCACGCCGTGGATTCCCAGCTCCTTCGATTCCGGGGCGGTGCACATGTTCGAGCAACCCGAGACGGACACAGTGAACATGCTGTGGGGCATTAACACTTCCCGAGCCTTGTCCGCGATGATCTCGGTAACTGAAAGCTCCTCCAATTTCTGCCTGATTCGAGCTCCCAACTCCTTCACGTCGATAAGGTCATTCGGGCAGCCGAAGAAGCGGGAGTGGCACAGCTCGATCCTAAACAGCGCCGGTTCCCTGTTCAGTGAATCCTGAATATCGAGATCAGTGTCCGACAGTCCTGAGCGCCTTGCTTCTCCGATTTTTTTCATTTTTTCCGCTCCAAAGTGCCGAGAGTAGTCGGAGCCGGTCTGCCGAACATCCTCCATCGTTACCGTACCGCTTTGCCTCTGTCTAGCTAGTTTTTCCGCCCAGACAACGAGCAGTTTTCTTATTGAATCGTGTATCGGTATCTGATCGATGCTTTGTCGTGCATCCTTTTCCCACTGCATAGCTCAATGTTCTCCTTGATTTCTACATTTGTCCCGAAGTACCCGTGGCGGTACCAATGCAGCCTAAGAAATCCTCCGCAGCCGAAGCGAATTGCTGACCACCAGCAAACTGCTTACCGACATGGTGAGCGCTGCAATAACCGGTGTGATCAGCCCGATCACTGCCAGGGGAATCGTGACCAGGTTGTAAGCGAGCGCCCAGCCCAGATTCTGGAGTATGATGCGGCGAGTCCGTCGGGACAGGTTGATGAACCAGGGAATCAGGGTGAGGTCCGGGCGTAGCAGCACCAGGTCCGAGCTCTCTCCGGCTACATCCGTTCCTCCGGCCGCTGTGATGCTCAGATCCGCCTGGGCCAAGGCGGGGGCGTCATTGATCCCGTCCCCTATCATGGCGATTTTGACACCGCGGCTCTGCAGCTTCCGAACGTAGTCGGCCTTGTGTTCGGGAGGGGAGCCGCCCTTATACTGTTGGAGGTCCAGCTCCCGAGCGATGGCGGCGACCGTGGTTTCGTTGTCTCCGGACACCAAGACCGGATCGATGCGCTCCCTTCGCAGCCATTGGATCGCCTCCGCCGCAGTTTCGTTCGGCTCGTCCCGAAACGAGAAGAATCCTGCGGCTTTCCCTTCCCAGCCGATCCAAACAACGGATTTCCCCAGGGCGGCCTGCTCTCGCGCCGAGGACAGCAGTTTCGCCTCTTGACTATCACCGACGTACTCGGAAGAGCCCACATCGATACGCCGCCCACCATAAGATTCGACCACCGCGCTGGCCCCGCGACCCGGCGTGGTGATAAAGTCTTTGGCTGTCGGAAGAGGATGTGCAGCTGCAGCCACGATCGCCTTGGCAAGGGGATGTTCAGAGAACTGCTCCACCGCTGCGGCAAGACGGAGCAGCTCTTCTTCACTCAAGCCCGTACTTGGCTCGACCGTTGCGGAGGAAAGGCGCATCTGCCCGCAGGTCAGGGTCCCGGTCTTGTCAAAAACCACCTTTTGTACGGTGGCGGAGGTCTCCAGGGCCACTGGATTGCGGACCAGAATGCCCCTCCGCGTAGCCCTGCCAAGTGAAACCGCCAGGGAAAGGGGGGTGGCCAAACCCAGGGCACAGGGGCAGGCGACTACGAGCACGGCCACAGCTGAGAGCAGGGCACGGGGGAGGGATTGCTGAAAGAACCACCAACCAATACCGGTACAGACGGCCACCGCGAGGATACCGAAGGCAAAATATGCCGCCGCCCGATCGGCCAGACGTTGAATCGGTGGTTTTGAAGAGAGGGTCCGGTCCACCAACGCCGTGATCTGAGCCAGGCGCGTGTTCCCGACCGGGTTCAAAACCCGACAGATCAGTGCCTGGTCAGTGACAACCGTGCCGGCGAACACCGTCTGTCCGACCGATTTGGCCGCAGGCATCGACTCGCCCGTCAGCAAGGACTCGTCCAGGGCGGCCCGCCCTTCAAGGATATTCCCATCCACGGGCACCCGTTCCCCCGGCTTGATCAGGATCGTATCCCCCGCACGAAGAGAAACGGCCGGGACCTCCTGCCACTCATTCGCAGCATCGGTGTTTCGACGGCGACCTGTATCGGGTTGGAGCTTTAAAAGACTACGGATCTCTTTGCGGGCCTGTGTACCGCCGAGGGTCTCCAGATATCGACCGATCATGATAAAAGTGATGATCATGGAGACGGAATCAAAATAGGTTTCTCCGGCTCCGGTTACGGTCATATAGACGCTGTAGCCGTAGGCTGACAGCGTACCCAGGCTCACCAGGGTATCCATGGTCGCAGTTCTAGCGCGCAAAGCCCGCCAGGCTCCCCTCAGGATCGTGATGCCCCCGTAGAAAAGCGCTGGAGTGGACAGGGCCCAGACCAGGTACTGCATCTTCCGTACGTCGGGAGATCCAATCTCGCCGGCCGCGTACAGCGGGTAGAGCTGTACGAGATACAACAGCATCACCTGCATGCCGAAGGCAAAGGCGGTGATCAGCTGGATGAGGGTGCGCTGGGTCCTGCGCTCCTCCCCCTTTTCCCCCTCTGTCGTAAGTAGCTGAGCCTGGAAGCCCAGTGGCCCCAAACGCTTCAGCGCCGAGGTTGGATCGAGGCTCGCCGGATCATAACGGATGAATCCGCGTTCGGCGGCAAAGCTGATGTCGGCAACCTTTATCCCTGGAACGCTGCGCAGGACCCGCTCGGCAGCCCCGGCGCATCCGGCACAGTGCATACCCTTGATGGAGAACCGAGCCGTTTTCCCGGCATATATGGTCCTTCTCCCGTTTCCGGATGTCCCCCGATTGTTGCGGCTGGCTGTCGGCGCTGCGCCTTGATCGTTCAATCCACCTCCTTGTAGAGGTGTACCTGCAGGTCCTCTAGGGACACGTGGGGTTCGAACTCCGCAAGCACCTTTTCCTCCGCCAGGTTTGAAGCCTGGTGGGCCTGCAGGTCCTGCCACCCCTCCCAGGTGCTGGAGATCTGCAGGTTTGTCTTGTTTTCCGAGTCCAGAGAATATACGGCGGTGACGGAAATGAATCCGGGCTGGTTGGGCAGCAGAGCCCGCAAGTAGCCGAGGACGCGTTCCAGAGAAGAGCCGATCTCGAGCTCGTCCATCTGATCGGGAGCGATGTCGAAATCGACCTGGTAGAAATATGCCATCGGCGTGCCTCCTATTTGGGATTCCAGTACAGGATCAGGTACAGCAGCCACGAGATCAGGACAACGGGAAGCGCGATTTTCACCACCAGCGGCGGTCCGCCGCCGGCCTCTTCGATCTCTTTGGAAAAGTTGTCGATGTATCCGTCCGCATGGATCTCTTCGTGCTCACCCTGATCCTTCTCACTCCGGTGGCCGCTCAAGCCGGGAAGCTGTTTCGGCCGGTAGGGCAGCGCTATCACCAGGCCGAAGAGAAGCAGGACAAGGGCTCCCCCGGCCAGCCAAAGAATCTCGGGCCACAACTGCAGCACGTTCTGGGTCATGAGGCACATCCTTTCTGCTTCGGCCAGGGTTCCGGATCCTTCTCCTCCAACATCCGGTACTTCGCTTCCTCGATGTTGCGGAACTGTCCGGTTTTCCACCCCCAGACGAGAAAAGCTACTCCGCTGAGGGTCACCACGGCCATCCAGCCAATGACCATCCACAGTCCCAGGGGCATCATTGTGTTCCTCCTTCCCCGGACGGGGAGAAGCTCTCCACATGGACTGTAATATCCCAGATGTCGCTCTCCGACAGCAGCCATTGGAAGGGAGGCATCACCGTGTTGGCCACTCCCTCCCACGTACGCCAGAGGATGTAGGTTTCGTCCATATTCGGCGGCAATCCCTCAGTCCTGCCGGCCGGATTTCCCGTTGTGCCCGGTCCTTGACCCTGACCGCGGTCGCCGTGGCAGGTGGCGCAGTAAGTGGCGTACAACTCGGCTCCGTAGCTCGCGGAGATCACATGTCCCTCCCCGATCCAGTTGTCTTTGCTCAAAGTGGCGAATGAGGCGGCGATCTCTCCCTCTCGGGGGGGGGTCGGCTCTGCCGCTGTCGCCTCTATGAATGTACCCAGCAGAAATTCAACGGCGTCCCAGCGCTGCTCCTCGGTAAGAAACTCCCCCCAGCTGGGCATCGCGGTGTTGCGAATCCCGAAGCTCAGGCGAGCCATATAGGCCCCAGGCCTCTGATCCTGTCCCGGCTTCCCAGCAAGTTTTCGCAAGTCCGCCGGCTGCGGATTCAAGTAGTCCCCTTCCCAACCTTTGCCGTCGCCGGCCAGCCCGTGACAGTGAGCACAGTTTTGCAGAAAGAGCCTCTTGCCCCGTTCGTAGTTGGCGGTCGGCGGTACAGCCAGGGTGGCGTAGACCTCGGGAAACTCGAAGGAATCAGCTTCATCCCTGGGCGGAGCATTTTCGGTCTGAGTGAAGATGGCGCGGATGTAGTGTACCAGCTGCCAGCGTATCTCCTCGCCGTACTGCACCTTCCAGGCGGGCATGGCGCTCCAGGGAAGTCCTTCGCTTACCCGCCAGAAGTAGTCGGCGTCCGTGTAGTCGCTGCTGTAGGCGCTCTTGTCACTGAAATCCGGCGGCGAGGGCTGCAGCCCCTCTCTATAGGGACCCGTGCCCCGTCCCGAGTCACCGTGGCAGACCAGGCATTCCCGGGTATATGCGTTCTTCCCCGCATCCAGCGCCTCCGGGGAAAGCGGCAGCGGGTTGTTCAACCCCGCGTACTCCCCGCTCGGATCCCCCTCGTCCGGATCCCGCATGACCGGTCGGGAAAAGATCTTACGGGCATAACGGATCACCTTCCAGCGTTCTTCCTCGGTGAGGCTGGTTTTCCAGGTGGGCATCAACGTTCCCGGAAGGCCCTCCGAGACATGCCAGAACCACTGGTCTTCCGGCATGCTCCGAAAGGGTTCCTGTTTCAGGTCCGCCGGTGTCACCGCCATGGTTCCACCGTAACTGCCCAGACCGTTACCCGCACACCCGTGGCAGGTCAGACAGCGTTCGATATACAGCTCTTTTCCCTCCTGCAGGCCCGCGGATTGCCAGGTCTGCCATCCCTTGGGCTGACCCCCGGTCGGCACCGTGATAATCACCTGGCTGTCAGGGTCTTCCATTCCTGCGTAGGCTCGGGGGGGAGGAATCATTCGTTCCTGCGCGACCCGGTCCCCGAGGGCGAACAGGTAGGCGGCGATCGCCTCCATCTGCGAGACAGAGAGAAAGGCAAAACTGGGCATGATCGACAGAGGGGAGTAGGTGCGGGGATCTTTCAGGTGCTCGATCTCCCATGCCGCGCTGCGTTTGCGCCCCACGTAGGACAGATCGGGGCCGGTACGTTCGGACCCGAGGATCACCGGGTCGTCGAAAACATAGCTACCGCCGTCGGAAACCGGGCCCATGGCCGTGTCTTCTTCGCGTACATATTGAGTGTGGCAATAATTGCAGCCGTTGGAGTAGAAGAGCTTACGGCCTTGAGCCTGTTGATCCGTATAATGGTGGGCTATCGTGGTTTGAGGCGGCTTCCACAGCAGACTGGGTACGAATACGGCCACCGTTACGACCGCAAAGAACACGATTATGCCGCCCAGAACGATCACCAGCACGGTCATCTTCATGTCGTCGCCTCCCTTGCCCCCGTATCCGGATGGTGGTGTGATTTCTGTGCTGCTAGGGTTGAGGTCGGTTGAGTCTCGGGAAGGCGGCGGATTACCGTGGCCAGAATGTTCCACAAGAAGAGGATGAAGCTGATCACGATCAGTGCTCCGCCGGTGGCCCGAAGGGACATGTACGGCCGGAGGCCGGGCAGGACGCTCCACACCGGCAACCCCTGGTGAACCCAGGCGGTGCCCTGCACCAGCCCGGTGAGCATGAATCCGGAAAAGAAAAAGATGAAACCGATCACGTACAGGCTGTAGTGCACGTTGGCCAGAGTCCTGCTGCGGAGCCTGCACTTGTAGATCTTCGGGACGGCGTGGTAAATCCCGGCCATCACCACCGATGCGGAGAAAAACAGTAAAGCCAGGTGGGCGTGCCCGGGCACGTACTGGGAGAAGTGGGTGAGCAGGTTGATGCTGCGCAGAGCCTGGTGGGAACCCTGGTAGGAAACGAGAATGTAGGCGGCCCAGCCGGTGAGGGCCAAGCGCAAGGGGAGGTTGGTCATCAGGCGCTGCCAATTGCCACGCATGGTCAGGGCGATGTTCATCATGAACGCGACAACCGGCAGGACCATGCCGATACTCTCGGCCACGGCGATTGTTTTCAGCCAGTAGGGGATCGGTGCCCACAGCAGGTGATGCGCCCCGACTCCGGTATAGAAAAAGAGGATAGCCCAAAATGCGATCAGTGACAGGAAGTGGCTGTACAGCGGCGTGTGTGTCTCTTTCGGCACCAGATAGTAAACCACCGGCAGGAGTCCGGTGGTGAACCACAGCCCCAGCACGTTGTGCCCGTAAAACCAGTTGAAGATCGTGTCATTGATGCCGATCAGAGCTCCTGTCGGGGGACGCCACATGACGTTTCCCAGGAAGTAGAGCATCGGCATCCAGATCAGGGTTCCGAGGATGTACCACAGGGAGACGTAGAGCTTCGATTCCACCCGGTGGGCGACGGTCATGTACAGATTGATCATGTTGAGGATCAGCACCGCTATCACCGCTACATCCACGATCCAGATCATCTCCGCGTATTCCCGGCTCTGGGTCTGGGCCATGAGAATCCCGGCGATCCCTCCAGCCACCGCCAGGTTCCAGAGAAGCACGGTGAGATTTCCCAATCGCTCGCTCCACAACCTGCGGGCGGTCAACTTCGGTACGATATACAGCCACAGGCCCATCATACCGCCGGAGAGAAAGGCGAACATCACGGTGTTGGTGTGGGCCTGGCGAAGGCGGCTGAACACAAGCCAGGCCGTGCCTCGGAACAACTCGGGGAAGACGAATTGCAAGGCCAGAATCAGACCCATCAGCACTCCCACCACCAGCCAGGCGGCGGATGTGAGCATAAAACTGGACGCGGCGCTGTTCTCTTTACTCCACATCTTGAGCTCCTTATGGATGTGTCGAGCAATCTTCTGTATGATCGGGCTATGCCATCCTCATTCTAACCAGGTGATGGAGGCCTGTCAAATTTCTTGCAGTTGACTGGTACCTCACGATGTCAGGGTTTTTTTCCTGGAGAAGGAGCGTGTCCTCAAGCCCAACCTTCGACTGCTAAAGCATCGTGCAGCTCATCAGGATGATGGCGGCAGTGGTATTCCAGACGACTGGACTCTGCGTGCGCCCTGCTGTAAGGCCATCCTGTCGACATGCGGTTGCGTTCATGAAGCTCGTGGAGAAGAACATAGCCCCTTTCCCGCTCCACGATCGCGTCATCGATCCAGACTTCATTTTCGGGGACAAACTCGTATACGTAATCGTGGCCGCCGGCAGTGAAATCTATGTCGAAGACGCTGCGTACCAGCCTCCCGTTGACGATCCAGACGGTCAGGCCACTTTCCAATTTCTTCCACAATCGTTCGTGCACGTCATGGCCGTCTGGAAGACTGCGGCCGCGGTGGGTCAGTTTTCGTACGTCGCCGACGCGTCTTCTTTCTTTCCTCTCGCTTCTGTCCGCTTCCGAAAGGGCCTCCTGATAAGGAACGCCCTTGTTCATCAGATCGAATTCCGTCAGCAGGTGCTGTATGAAGAACTCCCGTTCATCGTGCTCTGCCTCTTGGTCGATCCAGAACTCCTTCAAGGGAATGTAGGTATATCGGTAGTGTTGACCGAAGTTCGTGAACTCTTCGTCGATGTGGCCGCGTATGTAGCTGCCGTCGACAATCCACACGTCGTAATCGCCGCGTTGATCCACCTTTTCGAGATACGCCGGTTTCAGTGATGCCGCCATCGTTCCGTCCTTCCAAACTCCGTGATATCCTACACCTCGGAGAACGAGTTCATCAAGGGAAAAGCGCAAAACCTTTTACCAGGACATAAAAACCTACAACTTTGTATTTTTACGTATGACCGTTCTGGAACCGATGATCATTCTCGGAGTATGATATACTAGGCAGCCCGCACGAGGACGAGCTTTTCACTGCCAGTGAAACCGTGCGTGGCATCGCGATCGGAATGTCTGGCGGGCTGACGGTGCAATTTCTCAGCGGGTGGTAATTGGTGCCCTCGGTGTTGTGACGGCTGTAATCCACGGAGGAACATTCTATGCTCAACTTCTCAACCCTGTTGGTCGAAATAGCGAGTTATCCGGTCAAACGGGTGGCCATCGCCGCCGCTCAGGATCACACGGTGCTGGAGGCAGCTGTCAGAGCTACCCAAGAGCACGTGGCCGAAGCATTGCTCGTGGGTGATGAGGCGAAGATCAGGGAGATTGCCGAAAAGCGACAGCTCCGTCTGGACAACCTGACGGTTATAGATCGGCGAGACGACCTGGAGGCGGCCGCGACCGCCGTCAGTCTCGTAGCCGATGGTAAGGCCGATCTGGTGATGAAAGGCTACCTGCACACTGACGATTATCTGCGGGCCGTGCTCCACCGGGAGCATGGGCTGAGAGCAGGGGTGCTCATGAGCCATGTGTTTGCGGCAGAGCTGTCCGGACGCGAAGGTTTCCTCTTCATCACCGATTCCGCCATGAATATCGCCCCGGATCTGGAGCAGAAGGCGCAGATCGTACTGAATGCTGTACATCTGGCGCATGCTCTCGGCTACGAGGAGCCTCGGGTTGCCGCCCTGGCCGCCGTGGAGCTCCTCAATCCGGCCATGCCTGCCACGGTGGATGCCACCTGCCTTCACACCATGGGGGAAAGGCGGCAGTTCTCTCCCCATTGCCTCGTAGACGGACCCTTCGCTCTGGACAACGCGGTTTCCGAGGAAGCGGCTGCACACAAAGGAATTGGCGGGCCTGTTGCGGGCGTGGCGGATATCCTTCTGGTCCCTTGTATCGAAGCGGGAAACATACTGGTAAAAAGCCTGGTCTATTTTGCCGGAGCCCGGGTGGCAGGAATCGTTCTTGGGGCGATCTGTCCGGTAATCTTGACCAGCAGGGCCGATTCGGCGGAGTCAAAATTCCTCTCGATCGCTCTCGGTGTGTATCTGACCGCGGTTGAGCGCCACCTCAAGCTGAAAATTGGCAGAGTTCATTTCTAGCCCCTTTGGATCTGGGCTCCTCACCGGCCCGGAGGGTGGCTTCAAGCCTGGAACGGGCGTAGAGTTCAGGCTCTGCGATTATGCTTGGATCGCCTCCAGTGAACAATCAGAACGGCTAGAACTGCCAGACCGGCAACCGCGCCGATCATGACAGCAGGAAGCTCGTATCGCTTGAACAAGACGACGATCTGATGGACTCGTCCCCCGAAAAAGTAGAACAGGGTCGACCAGAAACAGACCCATCCTGCTGCACCCAGAGCGTTGAACAGAATGAAGCGCCGCCAGGGCATGCCGACAGTTCCCGCGAGGATTCCGTTGAGCTGACGGAAGACCTCCAAGAACCGCGCTACTATAACAATCCAGCCGCCTCGTTTCCTGAACAACGTTTCGGCCCGCTCAAGCCTGGCCGGGGTGATGAAGATGTAGCGCCCGAAGCGTTGCAGCAATCTCCTTCCTCCGAAGTGACCGATCAGGAAACCGACGTTGTCGCCGAGCACGGCTGCGCTCCAGGCGAAGAGTAAAAGCAGAGGGAGGTGGAGCTTTCCCTG
>Ga0315553_10000092_pt1 | contig 72950 bp, 65 predicted proteins | sample SalMarSW160140MG_FD_203099 | JGI IMG/M metagenome (GOLD analysis project Ga0315553, IMG submission 203099) | Salt marsh sediment microbial communities from the Plum Island Ecosystem LTER, Massachusetts, United States - Salt Marsh Sediment SW1601-40 ... | reverse complement strand
AAGCGGGACGGCGTGCGCAGCCGGCCCGGGCGCGGTTCCGAAATAGTCCGACCGGCGCAGACCGAGATAGATCAGCGAGAACACCAGCACCGTGATCACCCACAGGGCTAGGGGGCGGACGATCGAACGGCCGAAATCGGAAATGCCGCCATAGAGCCAGCCGATCCAAAACCGTGCCAGACCTCTGCCGAGCGGCCGGTCGTGCCAGAACCGGCGGCAGCGAAGCTCCTGCGCGAAAAACTCCCTCGCGCGCTCACTGTCCTGCGTTTCCGATGCAAGCTTGTGCAGCCGTCCGTAGCGAGCGGCATATTCGGGGTCGCCGCAACTCCTCATCGCGCGAAAAAGCGCCGGCCGCAGGTCGGCCCCTCCATTTCCGCTCCGTGCCGGAAGCAAGCACAGCGGATCGGCGATGGTCATGTCATTGAGAGTTGGCGGCTCGCCGAAAGTCGTATCGTGAAAGCTGGGGACTTGCGCGAAATCCGCTCCGGACAGCACGAACGCACCGCGCGCCCGAGAGGCAGCGAATTCCGCCGGTCCGTGGAACGTCACCCTGCGAAAGCTGCTCCGGCCCCGGAAGATGGTCTGCAGAAAATTGGCGCGGCTGTGAAATTCGGCCTCGGCAAAGGAGACGCCATCCTTGAATTTTGCCGAAGGGAAATCGGCCGATTGCCAGAAGATCGCTTTGTCGAAGATCGCGTCGTCGCGGAAGGTGCTGTCGTAGAAATCGACCGCCTTGACGAAGGTGACCGAGGAGAAATCCGCTGTGTCCGCGAACTTCGCGGATCGAAAGATGAGGGTTTCGCCGAAATTCGTCTCGTTGAACCTTGCTTCCTTGGCAAAGCGGGCGGCCTGGAATGTCGTGTCCCCGCCGAATTTCGCGGATCGCGACGTTACCTTCCCCGTGAATTCGGCCTCTTCAAAGCTCGTATTGCCCTGGAACTCGGCCTCGCCCAGCCTGGCTTCGCTGCGCAGCTGCGCCTGAGTGAACTTTGCCGCGCCGGCAAAGCGGGTTTTCACGAGACCGACGGTCCCCTCAAACACCACGCCTTCGAATGTCGCGTCGGCCTGAAACTCCGCCTCGTCGAAGCGCGCATTGCCTCCGAAATGCGCCCGGATGTATTCGGCGTTGCCGACGAACTTTGCGGACCGAAAATCCGCGCGGGCATTGAACTGGGTCTTTTGAAACCGTGCGGCCGGGACCAGCGGGCCCGTCGTTTCGCGCAAGAACTCGGCCTTGTCGAAATCTGCGCCGGATGCGAAAGCCGCATCGTCGAAATTGGCGAGATCGTAGAACTTCGCCTGCTTCAGATTGGCTTCCCCATCGAAGCGCGCATTCTGAAACAGGGCGGTGTTGGCGAAATTTGCATTGGGGAAGATGGCCCTGCCTCTGAAATGCGCGCTTGTAAAGATCGCCGGTCCCGGAAAGACGAAACTGTCAAAGGACGCGTCGGAAGAAAACTCCGCGCCTTCGAAGTCAGCCTTCGCCTCGGCGAGCCAGGCCTCGGTTTCGGGGTTCTGTCCCTCGCCGAACCAATCGGCCGACCAGCCGCCGCTCTCTTCGAGCGCCTTCTTGCGCTCGAGGATCTTTAGCGCCCATTCATTCCAGGCTTCCTTTCCCTTCTCCAGAAGCGTTCGCGTCTCTTCCGAGTTCATGCGCTCAGCCCCCCTAAGCGCTCTTTTCATAATGAAAAGAAATGCCGATGACAAAGGCGTAAAGCACTCAAAGCTTCGGAAAATCTGTTAATACGTAATTGTAATGAATTATAGGCGATCTGTGTTTCAATCTTGCCGCAAGAAAGGGGTCGATAATGCTCTATGTGCTCATCTGCAAGGACAAGCCGGGCGACGGGTTGGCCCGGCGCATGGAGACCCGTCCGGACCATCTGGCCTATCTGGAAAGCCTGGGTGACAAGGTCCGCATCGGCGGGGCGATGCTGTCCGACGACGAAAAGGAGCCGCGCGGCAGCGTGCTCATTATCGAAGCCGGAAGCCTCGAAGAGGCGCGTGCCATTGCCGACGCCGATCCCTACAAAAAAGCGGGCGTTTTCGCCGAGGTGGAAATTCACCCCTGGCGGCAGGGTGCGGGTGTTGTGCCCCTGCGCTAGATCAAAAGGCGAGCGCAACTGTTCCCGCGTCCATCCCCGCTTTCGCGGGGACATGCTTGGACGCGCGTTGCGCTAGGCCGGCGGTGGCACGCCCGGTTCTGCCTATCCTTCGTGACGAATCGGGCGCGCAACCCGGAAGCCGCTTGCATTGTCATTGACCGATTGCGAGACCGGCTCCGGCGGGCAGTTGCGGCGCGGAGCCTCCTCCAGCCAGTCCCAGCCGTTAAGTTTGTGCCTCTTGCCGACCGGACTGCAGTTTCCTGGCGTTGATACGGGGCCTGCATCCGCCGGGGCCGAGAGAGCTAGAGGCATCACGATCCGATATCGCTGTCCCGTTCGCTTCGACAGCCATGCGGCATAGGCGCTTGCATCCCCCGCGCTCAGCCCGGTTACAGGTGTCTCGGCGCTATCCTGCTCCGCGCCGTAGGGTGGGCACCCGCCGTCGTCGACACAGACATTCCATTGCGCCACGGTTATTTCGGACAAGCTGACAGCCAGATTGGTTTCCGTCAGGACCGATTTGGGCCGCCGGGTCAGCGACATCAACGGACAGAATTCGCAATCGGCGAAAATGTCCGATGAACTTTGGGGGCTGGTCAGGGCGGCGACCTGCTGCTCCGGAACATCCGGCACCACCTTCGGCGCGGCCCCGGAGCCGGTCGCCGACGGCTCCTTCAGCATGGCCAGGATCCGCGCGGACGCTCTGGCATTGTTTTCCGCGCCGTCGCCGCTGCCCGCCTCGCTGGCTGGCGGATTCTCACGCTGTTCGCCTGCGGCCTTCTGCCCGGGCAAGAGGGAGGCAACCTTTTCGGTCCCGGAATTCGACGGATCCCCTTTAGCCGCGTCGTATCCCGGCGTATTCGGCAATTCCCCATCGTCTTCCGCAGCATTCGACGGGATGGACGATCGAATCTCGTTGATTGTCGCAGGGGGCGTATCCTGCTGTTCGCCAACAGCGGTGATGTGTGTTGCAGCCCTGTCCGGTGCTGCTTCGACAGGCGCCTCGGTCTTTGCGGGGGCGTTGGTAACGTCCTTCTTCGCTACCACCGGAGGCGTCTTGCCGAGATCGGCCGCCTTTTCGTCCGGTCCCGTTGCCGTATCCGCGCCGGCTTCGGTTTTCGAAGTGTCCGCGAGCTTGTCGGCAGCGTCTGATTGCCCCGAGACTGCGGCCTCATTCTGTCCACCGAACGGATCGAAGAGGGAAGGCCCGCCGAACACGATGACGCCGTAAAGCACGGCACTCGGACCGAGAAGCAGCAGAGCGAGCACGGCCGCCAGCCGGCTCCATTGCCGGCGATGGGACTTTTTCTGCCCCTCATTGAAGGCGACCCATTCATCATAGGTCTGACGCCGCGAAGCGTCCTTCAGGGCCTCATAGGCTTTGCCGACGAGCTTGAACCGCCTTTCGGCCTCTTCGTCGTCGGGATTGCGATCCGGATGAAAATTTTTCGCCAACTCGCGATAGGCCTGTTTGACCTCCTCGTCGTCGGCGCCCGGACGAATGCCGAGAATCTCGTAATAGTTTTCGGCGTCCATCGTCATTTAGCCGTCTAAAACATTCCGCCACATCTGTTTAACCTATGGGTGCAGCCTGTGTAATCTGCACCATTCCAGTCGGTCATTGCCGTCACTTATAGTACACAACACCCGACACGGTGGAGTCGAAGCTGCCACCGGGCATGCTTTTTCAAGACCTATCGTCGCCATAGGCTGGATATTCCAGAAATTATGGCGCAAAAGTGGGCATTTCTATTGCCGCAGCTTCACAACTGGTTGATTTCGCTTTGAATCGGCGGTGACAGCCCCGCCCTAGCCTCCCGTCATGCTCATATGGCGGGCGACGGCGGGCTTATTGTGGCGCCGGTCGATAATGAAATCGTGTCCCTTCGGCTTCCGGCTGATTGCCTCGTCGATCGCCGCTTCGAGCAGCTCGTTCCCCTCGCTCTTACGGAGCGGCTCGCGCAGATCCGCCGCGTCATCCTGGCCGAGGCACATATAGAGCGTGCCGGTGCAGGTGATCCGCACGCGGTTGCAGCTTTCGCAGAAATTATGCGTCAGCGGCGTGATGAAGCCCAGCCGTCCGCCGGTCTCCTTCACCTCGACATAACGCGCCGGTCCGCCGGTCTTGTACGGAATGTCCTCCAGCGTCCATCGGTCGAGCAGCCGGCCCCGAACCACCGATAGCGGCAGATACTGGTCCGTGCGGTCGCCGTCAATATCGCCGAGCGGCATGGTTTCGATCAGTGTCAGATCCATGCCGCGCTCATGCGCCCAGACCATCATCTCTTCGATCTCGTCCTCATTCACGCCCTTCAGCGCGACGGCGTTGATCTTGACGGCCAGCCCGGCGGATTGCGCCGCCTCGATCCCCGCCATGACCTGATCGAAATTGCCCCATCGCGTAATCGCCTTGAACCGATCGGGCCGGAGCGTATCGAGCGAGATGTTTACCCGGCGCACGCCACAATCATAGAGCTCCTGGGCGAAGCGAGGCATTTGCGACCCGTTCGTCGTCAGGGTCAGCTCGTCGAGCGCGTCGCTTTCGAGATGCCGGGACAAGGATCGCACCAGCCACATGATGTTCTTGCGCACCAGCGGCTCGCCGCCGGTCAGGCGCAGCTTGCGCACGCCTTTGGAGACGAAAGCCGAGCAGAGCCGGTCGAGTTCCTCCAGCGTCAGAAGGTCTTTCTTCGGCAGGAAGGTCATATTTTCCGCCATGCAATAGACGCAGCGGAAATCGCAGCGATCCGTGACCGAGACGCGCAGATAGGTGACATGGCGGCCGAAAGGATCGATCATCGGCGCACCTTGGTGTGCATCGAACTGCGTCGTCACGGATGCGGACGATGGTGAACGCTGATCCGGCATTTCCTCGGCCCCTCACATCTTACATTTGTGCCATCAAGGTCATTGGGAAGGAATGTAGCATCTCGCATGACGGCTTTCAAAGGCGTCACAGTGACGGCGACCGCGGGAGGGGCTTCAGCGGCGCTTTGCGATCATGTCGATCTCGACAAGTCCGCCCCGCGCCCGCGCCTTCCAGAACACGCTTGAGATTGTCCATCACCTTGCGGGTCTGGGCCTCGATCCCGTCCGGGAGCGGCTCGGAATCCTCGTCCGGGTCCGTGGCAAGCTGGCCGGTCACGAACAGCCAGCCGTCACACTCCACGATATGGCTGTATGGCGCGACAGGCTTCGGCGCGCCGGAAATGAGATGGAAGATCGGGTCCGACATGCGAAATCCTTTCCTCGGCAGGAAACGAGCCGGTGGGATGGCGGCCTTACATCCGGCGTTTCAGCGACCCGTCCGTTTGCCGGGGTCAAGCCGCCGCAAAATATTGCCGCAAAAAGCCGTGATAGATCTCGGTCAGCGTCACAAGATCGGCAATCGGTGTGTGCTCATCGACCATATGGATGGTCTTGTTCACCAGCCCATATTCCACCACCGGACAGATGTCCTTGATAAAGCGTGCATCCGACGTGCCGCCATCGGTCGTGAGCTGCGGCCTCAGCCCCGTGACTTCGCCGGACACGTCCACGAGCATGTCGATCCAAGGAGCGGGCCGGGTGACGAAAACATCGGCGTTGGACTCGAAGGTAAGCTCATGGGTGAGGCCGGCGCTGTCCAGGGGCTCCGCGATGAGCGCCCCCAAGCGCTCCGCAAGCGATTTCGCGCTGTGATGATCGTTGAAGCGTACATTGAACTGCGCGGTCGCCGCTGCGGGGACGATGTTTACGGTCGGATTGCCGGTGTCGATCGTCGTCACTTCGAGATTGGACGGCATGAAATTTTCGCTGCCATCGTCCAGACGCTCATCGATGATCCGTTTCAGCGCGGCGACGAGCCCGGTGAGCGGATTGCGCGTCGTGTGCGGATAGGCGACATGGCCCTGCACGCCCTGGACCGTCAACCGGCCCGTCAGGCTGCCTCGACGGCCGATCTTGATCGCCTCGCCCATGCGCTCGGGATGCGTCGGCTCGCCGAGAATGCAATGGTCCGGGCGCTCGCCCGCCTCGCCCATCCAGGCCACGACCGCGCGTGTGCCGTAAACGGCCGGGCCTTCCTCATCCACCGTAATCAGAAAGCTGATCGAGCCGCCGGGCTTGCCGCCTCTTTCTTCGAGATAGCGGCAGGCTGCGGCCATCATCGCCGCGACCCCGCCTTTCATATCGACCGCGCCGCGTCCGTAAAGCACGCCGTCTCGGATCTCCGCACCGAAAGGCGGCGCCGACCAGGCGGCCTCGTCGCCGGGCGGAACGACATCGACATGGCCGGCGAAACACAGATGCGGTGTCCCGGTGCCGATCCGCGCATAGAGATTTTCAACGGCCGGCAAGCCATTCTTGCCGCCGAAGCGCAGGCGATGGCAGGCAAATCCGCGGCGTGTGAGACAGGCCTCCATATAGTCGAGCGCGCCGGCCTCCGCCGGCGTGACACTGGGGCAGCGGATCAGCGCCTGGGCATGGGCGACGGGATCTTGGTCATCACTCATGGTTATGATGAATACCACGGTCGTTGCCCTGAATCAGGACGATTTTCTGCCAGATCTTGCTGCTCAAATTCGTCGCGAGCTGTTCGACGTCGTTGACGGCGGAGACGACGGTGGAGTCGGGAAAATACTGTGCGTAAAGCGCCGCAAGCTTGCCGATGAAGGACAGCATTTCCGAACAATAGTCGAGATAGCGGAGGAGCTGTTCCTCCGTGAGATCGCGCACAGGCGAGGAGCCCGTCCGGCCCATCCGGATAACCGAAGGGGGGTCCTTGGTCAGCTGATGCATGTCGATGACATGAGCGATCGCGCGGAGCCGGTACAGCCCGTTCAGCGCCTTCTCCCGCTTATACAGTTTCTCCAGCCGGACAAAAAAAGCGATGAAGAGCGCCGAGAGCAGGACGATGTTCAGCGCCGCCTCGAGCGCCTGCGTGAACTCGGTCAAGTGCAGCTTGCCGTCGACCGACAGGTCGAAATAGACGGCAAGCTGAATCAGGCCCGCGACGCCGGCGCCGATCGCCAGGATGGAAAGAATCCGCAGACCCCATTGCGTCTTGCCGAGCGCCGCCGCCTCCCGCGCGGTGGGCCGCGAGATGTCGCAAAGGTGGGTTGCTGTCTGGGTCAGGCCGCGTGTCGGAAACCGCTCTGCGATCCGGTTCCTCAGCTGCTGCAGCTGGCGGACGACCGCCCGGTTATCGATCGTCTGATGTTCAAGCTCCATGGCCGCCGTCCCTCGCTGCGCCCCTGTTCTTGACGATCTCGTAAGGCAAGTCTCGCTAAAGGTCTAGCGCTGCGAGCAGGAGCGTGTTGATCCGGCGGCAATCGAATTGCTGTTCAGCAAGCTGCCGGCTGGCGCGCGCCATGGATGGGATCAGGTCCGGGCGGAGCAGGAGCCGGGCCATCGCTCCCGCAAGCGCCGCCGCATCGCCCGGCGGCACGATCATGCCGTTCTCGCCTTCGCGCACCGCCACGCGGCATCCCCTTGAGGTCGAGGTAATGATCGGCCGGCCCATGGCGATGGCTTCGATGAGCGCCTGCGGGACGATGTCGCTCCACGCCGGCAGCACGAAAACATGCGTTCGCGCCATATAGGGTCTCGGATCGGCCTGCGGCCCCAAATATTGGATCACGTTCCGATAGCGTTTCAGTGTGGCCAGCGGAAAGCCGTGCGGTCCGGGCACTTCGGGGCCGGCGACAAGGCATTTATAGCGGCCCGGCTTGCTTTGCAGCAACCGCGCCGCCTTGCAGAATTCAGCGATGCCGAAGCGGCGGTCGAGCGGACCGGCATAGAGGAACATGACGCCCTGATCGAGCGGAGGAAGCGGTGTCGGCGGGAACTGGCGCAGATCGACGCCGATGCCTTTGACGGGAAACTGGCGCAGGCGCTCCGGCAGAACCCCGCAATGCTCCAGGAGCTTATGGTTTTCCTCATTGAAGAACACCGCCGACTGACTGAGGCCGAAGGCAAGGCGCAAAAGTGTTTTTTGTAACTGGCGGCCAATGAAGGAGGATCGCTCGGGGGCTTCCTCGAAGCCGCGGCCCAACTCGCCGATCATCGCCACAATATGCGGCACGCCCGCCAATCTCCCGGCGATCCCGGCGATCGCTGCGCCTTTAGGCGAAAAACCCACGACAATGTCGGGACGCAGCTTTCGGAACATGAGCGTGAGGCGGAGAACGGCGCGCTGATCGGCAATCGGCGAGAAGCCCTGGCGGAATGCCGCGAGGCTGTCCACTTCCGCCCCCAGCCGCCGAAGCGTTTCCCAGGCCGTGCGGTCTTTGAGTTCGGGCGCAAAGCAGAAGGTGTAATGTCCGCCGCGGGCGATTTCGTCGAGCATGCGCCCCACCGTCACCGCGATCGAAGCGCAGGACGGGCCGACAAAGGCGATGGTTTTTTGCGGGACACGCTCAACGGCCAGAGTCTGGTGCGATGATCTGCGGGTCTGCGCGTTGCGCGTTGCGCGTCCCTCGCGCTGCCAATGTGGCTCGCCCCGCATTACAGTCTCCCCCAAACGGCGCGCGATGCGCCGGACTTGATAGCCTATCAGCGACCGCGCACCGCCGAGTTGCGCGGCATTTGCCCCAACTGAATAGGCTCGGGCGAGACATTAGCCAATTTGACAGCTGAGGGGAACGCTTTCATCGCTGCAGCGGGCGTTCGGGCTGCGCTTTTTTTTGCCGCGGAGAGCGAGATGGACTTGGGATCGCGTTCTTCCGGGCGCACGGCCGGGACCCCGCAGCGTCATGCCGGGCTTTCACCCGCAAGGTGAGGCTTTTGCCTTATTCAGAAAAATCTTGATTGGTTGCGCTCGATTTGTTAACCAACTGTTGGTTGCAGTCTCTTCGCAGCCTTTCTGCCGAAAGGCAGATCAGCGGGGTAACTTCACTGAAGAGGTGCCGGAAACGGCATCTCTTCATGTGTTGCGGCGCAAAAAAAATGCCCCGGCGCGGGGTTGCCGGGGCACTCCAAAGAGGGCGTTCACAGAAAATCCGCGAACTCCTCTAGCGTTGTTCAGGCTCATGGCGGATTTGTGACAGACCTCACGGCAGGTGGAAAAGAATCGGAGAATTGCCGGTCTTTGATCGGATTATCAAAGGCCTGTGTGAGTAATGACACATATACTCCGGCCCCAGCTTCAACATGCGGCGGGTGCACAGCTATGCTACACAAAATGTTGTGTTGGTCCCGCAAATGCCCGAAGCGCGGCATAATTTGTTATCCATGTGGAGAAAATTTCACGCGTCCCCCGTCCGTGACGAGGAATTTTCTTGGACCAGGAAAACCGCCAGCCGCCTCGGGCCGTGCGCGCCGCGAATGAGCATTTGTTCGATATCGGCTGTCGCGGACGGGCCGCTGACGAAGTTCACTGTGCGGGGAAGCGTGCGGCGTCCGTAAATCGCGCGCAATCCGTCCCAGGCGTCTTCATAGGAGCCGGCCAGATTCTCCGCCAGCAGCACGACGAGATGGGTTTCCGGAAGAAAGTTGAGCGTCGAGGGATTATCCGGCCCGGAGGTGAGGATCAGCGTGCCGGTCTCTGCCGCACCCGCCGCCGCGCGGCTCAGTGAGGCGACGTCGTCGCGATCGGCGGGCCCGGTTTGCCGCTCGATCAGCACTCCCTCCCAATCGAGGCCGGAGATGATCGGATCGCTCCCATGGCGCAGGCGAGCCGGAAGGTTGAACGCCGTCAACTGGTCGGCGATCGCCGCCGGAAGCGCGTCCAACGTCTCGACCACATGAACGACTGCGCCCTGCGCCGTCAAATTCGCGGCGAACTGATCGATCCGCTCCGCTTTCGGCGTGCGCGCCCGGCCCGGTATCAGCCCCTGCGGGCTCCGCTCCAGCCTCGCCCGGACTTCGCCCCGCCGCCCCGGCTCATCTCCGCGCGCCCCGAGCGAATTACGGATCGCGCCGATGATCGCGTCTTTTGCGTTTGGCTCTTCGTTCACAAGCCCATCTCCGCGTCTCGCCGGCGACGGTCAAGCTCTATCCGCCACAGCGCGTGGAAGGTTCGGCCGGCCGGGGCCGGAAGGTCGCGGTGCCGGAGCCAGGCGCCTGCGGGCGGCAGCCAGCGGAACGCGCCGCGCGCCTTGCCCCATTCTCCGAGCAAGCCGATCAGCGGCGCGGTCAATCGGCGGTAGAGTTTCGGGCGCTTGGCCGCATAGGCCCAGGCGCGCACGGCCATGCGCTGGACCCATGAGCTGTCGCCGCGCTCGAATTCCCGCTCCCGCCAATGGCGCATCATTTTCGGCAGTGGAATCTTCATCGGGCAGACGGCCTCGCAGCGCCCGCAAAAGGACGACGCATTGGGCAGATGTCCGGCCTCGTCCACGCCGATGAGTTGCGGCGTCAGCACCGCGCCCATTGGGCCGGGATAGACCCAGCCATAAGTATGGCCGCCGACCGCCCCGTAGACCGGGCAGTGATTCATGCAGGCCCCGCAGCGTATGCAGCGCAGCATGCCCTGGAAGTCGGTGCCAAGCATCTCCGACCGGCCATTGTCGAGAAGCACGACGTGATAGGCTTCCGGTCCGTCCGGATCGCCCGGCCGCCGCGGGCCTGTCGAGAAGGTCGTGTAAATCGAGATGTCCTGACCGGTCGCCGACCGGGCCAGCACGCGCAGGATGGCGCTGACATCCGACAGGTTCGGGACCATCTTCTCGATGCTGGTCAGAACGATATGCACGCGCGGGAGAAGCTGGGTGAGATCCCCATTGCCCTCATTCGTGACGATCACCGAGGTCCCGGTCTCAGCGATGAGAAAATTGGCGCCCGTGATCCCGACATCGGCGGCGAGAAACTTGTCGCGCAGAATCTCGCGCGCTTCCGACACCAGTTCGACCGGCTCGGTGAGCGAGCGGTCCTTCGGCAGATCCTTGTGCACCCGCCTGAAATCGGCCTCGACCTGATCGCGGTTGAGGTGGACGGCCGGCGCGATGATATGGCTGGGCGATTCGTGGCGGATCTGAATGATATATTCGCCGAGATCGGTTTCGGCGACTTCCATGCCCGCGCCTTCGAGCGCATCGTTGAGCGCGATCTCCTCGGCCACCATGCTCTTGCCTTTGGTGACGAGCCTCGCGCCGGCCTCGCGGCATATGTCGAGAATGATCCTGCGGGCGTCCTCGGCCGTGCGCGCCCAATGAACATGGCCGCCGGCTTCGTTCACCTTCTCCTCATAGGCCTCAAGGTAAAGGTCGAGATGCGCAAGCGTGTGGTCTTTGATCTGCTTGGCCTGTTCACACAGCGCGTCGAACTCCGGAAGGAGTGTCCGCGCCAGTGAGCGCCTTGCAATGAACCCCGTGCGCGCATTGGCGAGAGCGCGCTGAAGCTGCGGGTCGGCAAGGGCGGACGCAGCGTTTTTCTTGAAATTATGCGATGTCGAGTGCAATCGACCTTTCCCCCTCAATAAAGCCAGATTCGATAATCCGGCGTCTTGTCGTGCATGTCCTCGTATAGCCAAGCCATCCGGTCAATGAACCAGACCTTGCCAAAAAGGATGAGACTGGTCCCCAGCACGGTGGGCCAAATCTCAAGCGCGTACAATCCCCAGACATAGAATGGCACGCCTATCGCCGATAGCGTGCTGAGAAGCTTGGCGGCAAGCCGGTGATGTTCGGGGATCGGAACTGTGGTGCGATTGAGCCAGACTCGTTCGCCAAGCACCGCCTTGGATGCCCAATTGTCGGTGCTGCTTGGGGGCGGAAACGCACGCGGATTGATCCATGTCCAGATGAGAAGCAGCGCGACGGGAATAAGCGCCCAGCCTCCGATCCAGATACGGCTCCAGACTGCCAGAGCAAACAGCATAATGAACGGGATGCGAGTCCAAACGCTCCAGGGGTTGGAGTGACGCTTCCAGACCTCATCGGTCATGGCGAAACTTGCGGTGATTGCGCGCGTCCACGCCATCGCTTTATCTTTTTGCGGCAATGGGCGGAGCACCGGTTTCGCCCGCCAGAATCTCGGCGACATGGCGGACATGCATTTCAGAGCCGTCGCGGGACAATTTCCCGGCAATGTTCATCAAACAGCCCAAGTCACCGCCGAGAATGAGATCGGCATTCGTCCGGGTGAGCACCGCAGTCTTGGCGGTCACCATAGCATTCGAAATGTCCGGATATTTGATCGAGAACGTCCCGCCGAAACCGCAGCAGACCTCGCGATCCTCAGCTTCGATGAGCGTCAGACCCTCGACGGTCTTCAGAAGCGCACGGGGCTGTTCGACGGTGCCCATTTCGCGCAGGCTGGAGCAGGAATCGTGATAGGTGGCCGTGCCGGAATATTTCGCGTGAACGGCGGAGACGCGGAGAACATCCGTCAGAAACCCAACGAGTTCGAAGGTTCGCGCCGCGATGTCCTTCGCACGCGGCAGCATTTCCGGATCGTCCCCGAACAGCATCGGATAATGCTTGCGGAGCATGCCCGCGCATGAGCCCGACGGCGCAACGATATAGTCGAATCCCTGAAACGCCTCGATGACCTGGCGCGCAATGGCTTTGGCGTCGGCGCGGTCGCCGGAATTATAGGCGGGCTGTCCGCAGCAGACCTGCGTCTCCGGAACCTCCACGAGACAGCCGGCCCCTTCGAGCAGCTTGATGGCCGCAAAGCCGACCGAGGGGCGGAAGAGATCGACGAGACAGGTTACGAAAAGGCCGACCCGAAGCGGCCTTGCATTGGCGTTCATGACGGTCTCTTAGAGCACGAACGGGGAAAGTGGCAACCAGTTTTCCCGGGGACCGGCCCGCCGCAAATGCGGAAAGACCTCCGCAAAGGCAGGGGATCTATTTCACGGCCCCGACCTGGACGTCCGCAGTTTTCGCGCGCTGGCCGTCAATGCTGAAGACGACGCCCTGGTCCCAATAGGGCGTGGGCCCATATTTCTGCGCCAGAAAATCGATGAAGAGCTTGAGCTTTGTCGGGATGTATTGACGGCAAGGATAGACGGCGTAGATGGCAACGCCGGGGGGTTCCCGAAATTGGGGCAGAACGATCTTGAGCCGGCCGTTCTTGAGCTCCTCGCTGACCTCGCAGGTCGAACGCATGGCGATCCCCATGCCGCTGAGCTGCGCTTCGTGCAGAACATCTCCCGAATTGCAGCGCAGCTTCGGCACGATCTTGATCGTCGTCGGACCCTCCGGGCCTGCGACGCGCCAAGTATGCTGATAGCCGAGCGACAAACATTGGTGATTGGCGAGTTCGGCCAGTGTCGTCGGCTCGCCGTGCCGACTGAGATATTCCGGAGCCGCACAGATCACACGCCGGCAAGGGCCCAGCTTGCGCGCGACGAGGCTGGAATCATCCAGCTCGGCAATGCGGATCGCAACATCGACGGACTCCCCGACGATATCGACAATATCATCACGAAGCACCATCTCGACGGATAAATCGGGATGTTCCCGCATGAAATCCGGCAGGAAGGGTGCGATATGCTTGCGCGCAAACACGATAGGAGCCGTGATCCGCAGGGTGCCGCCCACTTTGCCGCTCACCTGCGAAACGAAGGCCTCCGCTTCGTCGATCTCCTTCAGAATACGGACGACCCGCGCATAGAAGCCCTCTCCCGTTTCCGTCAGCTTCAGCTGGCGTGTGGTGCGTTGGAAAAGGCGCGCGCCGAGGCGCTCCTCCATGTGGCTGAGACGCTTGCTCACGACGGCTGGCGAGAGCCCCATCTCCCGGCCCGCCGCCGACATATTGCCAGCGGCCGCAACTCGGGCGAAAATCTCCAGATCGGTTATTGGAGTCATAGGCAAGCCACAATGGCTCCGAATTAGGGTTAGAGGTGCGTGACCTGTTGCACCTGCGGGATAGTGTTGTATCCCAAAATGGCTGTCAATTATGCGAACGTGTTAAATCTCACACTCTCGCAGTGAAACACAAGCCTTGTCGTAACACAAATATGTTGCGCCGCAAGGATATGAAAGGAGTATGACCATTGTCCGGCATTTCGATACTCGAACCGCGTGATGTGGTCATCGAGAAGAAGGACGCCCTCATTAACTCCTTGAAAAAACTGCTTTCTGAGCGGTCGCTTGTGGCTGACGAAGCGGGGCGGCGGGTCTTCGAAACCGATGCGCTGACGGCTTACAGGAAACTCCCTATGGCGGTCGTGCTGCCCAGTTCGACCGAAGAAGTCAGCCGGGTGCTGAATTTTTGCCACTTGGCGAATGTGCGCATAGTGGCCCGCGGTGCGGGAACGTCGCTTTCCGGCGGCGCTCTTCCGCTGGAAGACTCCATCGTGCTCGGCATGTCGCGCATGAATCGCGTGCTCGAAGTCAATCTCGAGAGCCGATACATTCGCGTTCAGACCGGCATCACCAATCTCGGCGTTTCGAACGCGGTCGCCCCATCGCGCTTTTTCTATGCGCCGGATCCCTCCAGCCAGCTCGCCTGCACGATCGGCGGCAATATCGCAATGAACTCCGGCGGCGCGCATTGCCTGAAATATGGCGTGACGGTCAACAATGTGCTCGGCCTGAAGATGGTGATGATGAATGGCGACATCGTCGAATTCGGCGGGCCGCATCTGGATGCGGCGGGCTATGATTTTCTGCCGCTCATCGTTGGCTCGGAAGGCCAGTTCGGCGTCGTGACCGAAGCGACCTTGCGAATTCTTCCGCAGGCGGAGGGCGCGCGGCCGGTCATGATCGGGTTCCGCTCCAGCGAGGCGGCCGGCGCCTGCGTGTCCGGCATCATCGGCAAGGGCATCGTTCCCGTCGCGATGGAATTCATGGACAGGCCGGCGATCAAAGTCTGCGAGGAATTCGCTCATGCCGGCTATCCGCTCGATGTCGAGGCGCTGCTGATCATCGAGGTCGAAGGCGCTCCGGAGGAAATGGACGCGCTGCTTACGCAGATTAAGGAGATTGCCTCCGAATTCGATCCCAAGGTCATCAAGGTAAGCGAAAGCGAGGAGGAATCGGCCGCAATCTGGAAAGGGCGCAAGGCCGCCTTCGGCGCCATAGGGCGTATCTCTGACTATTATTGCATGGACGGCGTCATCCCGCTGGCCAGCCTGCCGCAGGCGCTGACCGGCGTGGCCGAGATCTGCCGCAAGCACGATCTTCAGGTGGCGAACATCTTCCACGCCGGGGACGGCAACCTTCATCCTCTTATTCTCTACGACGCCAATGACGAAGCCGAGAAGGCGCGCGCGGAGCATGCGGGGGAGGAGATTCTTACGCTCTGTGTCGAACTTGGCGGCTGCCTGACGGGTGAGCATGGCGTCGGCATCGAGAAGCGCGAGCTCATGGGCGTACAGTTCAACGAGGTGGACATCGCCCAGCAGATGCGCGTAAAAAGCGTGTTCGACCCACAATGGCTGCTCAATCCCGGGAAGGTCTTTCCGCTCAAGGCGCAAGAGGCGTTTACGGCCCGTGTACGCTAACGAAACCTATTTCCCGCCCGGCGAGGAGGAGTTGGCCGAGCTGATCGCTCAGGCTGCCGACAAGAAGCTGCCCGTCGAGATTTGCGGCAATCGTACGAAGCGCTGGATCGGCCGGCCGATGCAGGTGGCGGCACGCATCTCAATGAGCGAGATGCGCGGCGTGACGCTTTACGAGCCGACAGAGCTCGTGCTCTCCGCCAAGGCGGGAACCCCGCTGACCGAGATCGAAGCCCTGCTCGACGAACATAATCAGGAATTCGCCTTCGAGCCGGCGCGCCTGGAGCGGCTTTTCGCGGGACGATCCGACGAGCAGCCGACGATCGGCGGCATCCTCGGCAGCAACAGCTCCGGACCTCGCCGCATGCTGCGCGGCAGCGCGCGCGATCATCTGCTCGGCATTCGCGCGGTGAACGGCCTGGGCGAAGTCATCAAGTCCGGCGGCCGGGTCATGAAGAACGTCACCGGCTACGATCTGGGGCGCGGCCTGGCCGGTTCCTGGGGCACGCTCGCCGCGCTCAGCGAAGTCACGCTGAAGGTGCTGCCGAAGGCGGAAGAGGTTCGCTCGCTGATCTTCCTCAATTTGCCGGACGAGGGCGCGGTCTCGGCAATGTGCCAGGCGATGGGCACGCCTTACGAAGTCACCGGCACGGTTCATCTCCCGGCCGCTTTCGTCGAGCGGCTCAGCGATCCCGATATCGCCAAGCTCGGCCAGTCGGTCACCGCGCTTCGCCTGGAGAATTTCTCCCACGCCGTCGCCCACCGCGCCGGGCGGCTGCATGAGAAATTGAAGCCGCTAGGCACCATTTATGAGCTCGACGACGAGCGCTCGCGGAGCTTCTGGGCCGACATCTGCTCCTTGACCTTCCTGGCCGGAAGCGACCGGCCGCTCTGGCGGATTACGACGGCGCCCGACCGCGGGGCCAAATTGGTGCGTGCGGTCCGCGCTCATCTTGAATGCGATGCCGCTTACGAATGGTCGGGCGGACTGATCTGGGTGGAGGTCGCTCCCGCAAGCGACGCCGCCGCGACGATGCTGCGCCGGATCATTGCCGAATTCGAGGCCGATGCGATGCTGGTGCGCGCCAGTCAGACGACCCGCGGCGCGGTCGATGTCTTTCATCCGCTGCTGGAGGGGAATATGAGCCTCGTTCGCGGCTTGAAGGAAGCCTTCGACCCGCATCGGATCTTGAATCCCGGCCGAATGTATGCAGGGGTCTAGCGCAACGCGCGTCCAAGCATGTCCCCGCGAAGGCGGGGATGGACGCGGGAACAGTTGCGCTCGCCTTTTGATATAGATCAACTTGACCGCGTTCAAGTGATTCCGCTTAAACGCGGGTTGATCTAGGGAGACCGATGGAAACGCATTTCACACCGCAGCAGCTTGCCGATCCGGCGTTGAAAGAGGCGGACGAAATTCTGCGCCGCTGCGTCCATTGCGGCTTTTGCACCGCGACCTGCTCGACCTATGTGCTGCTTGGCGATGAGCGCGACAGTCCGCGCGGGCGGATCTATCTGATCAAGGACATGCTGGAGAATGATCGCAAGGCGTCCAACGAGGTCCGTTTTCATATCGATCGCTGCCTCAGCTGCCTCTCCTGTATGACGACCTGTCCGAGTGGGGTCGACTATATGCATCTGGTCGATCTTGCCAGGGTGCGCATCGAAGAGACCGGAAGCCGGTCGGTGAAGGATCGCCTGACGCGGCGGCTGATCCAGACGGTGCTGCCCTATCCGGGCCGCTTCCGCGCATCGCTGGCGGCGGCGACGCTCGCCAAACCGTTCCGGGCCCTGGTCCGCGTGATCGGTCTGAAGGAGCTGGCGGTGATGATCGGCATGGCTCCGGCGATGACGCCCAAACGCTCGAGCTTTTCCGGTCCGAAGGTCATTCCGGCCGTCGGCCCGCGCGTCGCGCGCGTCGCGCTGTTATCCGGCTGCGCACAGCCTGTCCTGCGGCCTCAGATCAACGACGCCGCTATCCGGCTTCTCACCTCGCAAGGTGTCGAAGTGGTGCTGGCGGCGGGCGAAGGCTGTTGCGGCGCTTTGGTGCATCACATGGGGCGCGAGGAGGATGCGCGCGATTTCGCCCGCCGAAATGTCGAAGCCTGGGAAAAGGCGATGCAGGATGAGCCGCTCGACGCCATTCTCGTGACCGCTTCCGGCTGCGGCACCACGGTGAAAGATTATGGCCATATGCTGGCCCATGACCCGCAATTTGCCGAGCGCACCGCGCGCATCAGCGCGCTTGCGAAGGACATCACCGAGTTTCTCGCCGACGTCATCGATCTCGGCGCGCCGGCCGGCTGGTCGGATATCCGCGTCGCTTATCATTCCGCCTGCTCGATGCAGCACGGTCAGCGCGTGAACGATCAGCCGCGCCGCCTCCTGCGCGAAGCGGGCTTTTCGGTTGCGGAAATTGCCGAGGGGCATATTTGTTGCGGTTCGGCGGGAACCTACAACATCCTGCAGCCGGAGCTGGCCACCGAGTTGCGCCAGCGCAAGCTGGCAAATATCGCCGCGACCAAACCGGACTGCGTCGCGACCGGCAATATTGGCTGCATCACTCAGCTTTCGGGCCAGGACGCACCGCCCGTCGTTCATACGGTTGAGCTCCTGGAGTGGGCCTATGGCGGCAAGTGCCCCGCGGAAATCGCGCATTTGCAGGACCGGATGCGGCGGATGGCCGATAGCTACAGACGCGAGCCGGCAGACGCAGCGGCGTGACGCGGACCCCATCGGAGCCTCTGTAAGACGGCCAGCCGGTTGCTGAGGTTCGGCCTAAACCAGTGAGCGATAGACCTTGAAGTCGACCGGGCTGAGTAGCTTCAGCTTCAATCGCTCGGCGAGCGGCGGATCGATCGGGTCGAAAATATTGTCGCTGGCGATTGCTGTGTCGTCGGCCGTGTTCTCCAGCACCACATAGATGCGCCTCGGGCTCTGCCGGTAGGTCTCGCGGACATAGTTCATGACGCCGGCGATCATCGGCTCGCGCCAGGCACTTGAAAACCAGATGACGCAGGGCTGGTCGGGCAGCCTGATCCCATCGACATCTCCGCGATAGCTGTCGATATTGCGGCATTTCATGCGCGAACGCGGGTATTGCGCCACATTCATCTGCAGGTCGTCGAAGATCTCCGCATCATACTCATAAGCGATGATCCGGTTGAACTCCAGCTTCGAGGCCAGAAGCGACGTCCGGCCCCGTCCGGCCCTGATATCGACAAAGGCGTATTGCCGGAGATCGCTGGGCATGAGCGCCATGATCCAGTCGAAGACGGCGGAGGACACCGGCCCGTCATAATGGATGCCCCGCTCGACGGCCGGATTGATAGCCTCGGATTTCCGGGTCGGGATGAAGAAGAGCGGTTCGAGTTTCCGGTCGGCAATCCTGGTATGCCCGAAGACGAGCGCGCGATTGTAGCGCCTGCGGATCTCCCGACGCCGGAGATTGTGCGCCAGCCAGAGCGCGCTGTTGACCAGGGCGGGAGCGGCCTTCGTGCGAACCGTGCCGGCAACCGCAGCGAGGGCGCCGGCGCCTTTTCTGCCTGCCTGCTTCAGTCTATGGCCGCGCCGCTTCTCCGACTTCTGGGCGGGCGCCGGCTCGGCCGCGGGCTCTTGGATTTCGGCCTTTGCGGTCTTTTCGGCCAACGGGTCGCGCGGCGGAGGCGCTGCCTTCCGCTCGCCGGGCAGCTCACTGAATTCGGCCTCGATCGGCGTGCTCATCGGGCTTGGCTTCGGCGGAGCGACCGGGTCGGGGTCGGGGCTCGGTGCCTGGCGCGGCGCCGGATCGGGTGCCTCCCGCGTCTCCATTTCCCAGAACACGCTCGGGTCTGGTGGCGGCGGCTGCTCCCAACCCCGCTGGCCTCCGCTGTCCCGGCCCGCCGGACCCAAATCACGGGCGGAGTCGTGATGACCGTTCAGTGCACGCATGACGATTTCCGCAAAGGACGGCTCCTCCGGCGGAGGCGGCAGCACGTCATCATAGGTGGATTGCGAAAAGCGGCTGTAACGCTGTGCGGGTTTAGGGCGCCGTTCATTCGTCATCGGATGATCCCCTTACCGAATTTAGATCACGCTAGGACAAAGTTACGGCGGACAAAAGGCAGAAAGATGTTGGGCGGTACCAATGGTGGAAATCGGTTAAATCGGCCGGAACCGGCGGATTCTCAAGCGTTTCAACATGGAACGGGGCGGGACCATTCCGAGAACGGCTTTTATTCGTGGCTTGTTGCATTTTTGCCACGATTCGCAAGGGCGGCATAATCGGGGCAACAAGTCCGTCGGTTCCGGCGACTGCTTATCCTTCGGAAACCGCCGTGAGAGATGACGCTCGGCGGGTCCAGAGTCGGGCGGGCTTCAAAGCTTGTAGGGATGGGCCATTTGCATCCAGAAGCTGGCCGCCATGGCCTCGAAATCCTTGGCGTGCTCCTCAAAGCTCTCGGGCGCCGCGATGTATATCACATTGGCCACGATATTGAGGCACCACAGCGTGTAGGCCTTGACCTTGACCGTGCTTCCCTTGGAGTCGACCGCGTTGTAGACGGTCTCGACAACCTCGGAGCTGGAATAGCCCTCAAGGCCCGGCTTCGACATGATGTATGGCGTTCGCATCAGGCCGGCGGGCAGGATTGACCGGCTGACCTGCTCTCTCTTCGGCAGGATTCGGTCGAGGTCCTGATCCGCATGGGAGAGCCAGCTCTTGGTCACGGCGACGTCCAGAGGCAGTGCCCTTATTCTGATGATTGCGAGATCCGGTGAGCCGTCCTTGCCGTCATCCGAAGGCGCGAGCACCTTGACCTCCATGCTGCCATGTTGGGCTTCGGCGCTCGCCGGGGTGGTTTCGCCTTCGACAACCGTCCATCCGGGAGCGACATTAAGGCTGAAATCGAGATTGACGAAATAGGTCTGCCGCTTCGACAGGTTGACGGTCGGGCTCTGATATTTGGTCCATTTGCCCTCCCCGGCCGACGCCGGCGCGAGCAGGAGAACAGCCAATGCGGCTGCGGCCCATGCCGCAGTCAGCAACCGAAGCGCACCCGCGTGGTTCCAGATCCTCAGCATCTCGCCCCGCTTTCCCGCAAACCTTGTCTCACTTCTGAATGAAGATCCCGCTGACGTCATCATACGCATCGACCTTGATCGGCTTCTTCGGATCGTTGTCGATGCTGAGCGTGCTGGGGTTGATGCCGTATTTGTTGATGAGGTCGCCGAAGTCGCCCTTGCCGGGGATGAAGGTGATGTTGACGCCGGTCTTGACGTCCGTCCCGCTGATCGCGCCGGTCTTGGGATCGATACTGCCGCCGACGACGACAAATGCCTTGTTGCCGAGCTTGATCTCCCATTTGTATCCGCCTTTGCCGTCGGGACCGACATTCACCTTGAAGCCGGGACCGACGATGGTGAAACCACTCTGGAGCCCCGGAAGCTGGATGCCGAATTTCGGGAACTCCGCTTCACAATTGTAGGCGGTCGGAATCGGCGCGCCCGCGCGGCAGGCGTTGATGAAGTCCGAATTCGACATTGTACAGGTGACGAAGTTCAGGCATCCGACGATCGATGTGCATTTGCAGGTCTCCTTACACATCGCCACGACATCGAGATGGTCGCATTGCGGCATGGGCGAGGCGTTCCCGGCGCCTGTGATGCCCGGGCTGCGCCGGGCGGCGGCGATGACGGCCGGATGCATCGACCAGCGCGTCTGCGCCTCGTTGAATGCCTGGCGTGCCGCCTCTGCATCGCCTATCGCCAGAAGGGCTTCGGCGAGATGCGCCCGGGCGAATGGATTGTCCGGGTCGCGTTCAATCGCATGCCGGAGCGCAGCAACGGCGTTCTCCAGCCCGTCGGTGTTCGACTTCTGGCGCCATTGCTCAAGCAGCGCCTCGCCATAATTGGCATTGACGATGGCGTTGTCGGGGGCGGCCATCCGAGCCGAGCGGAGCAATGCGTAACCGGCGTCCACCCATTTTGCATCCGTCGCCGGCGACTCCCCGGCTCCGGCAGCGGCCTGAAGGGCGACCCCGAGATTGCTGCGCGGAGCGGGCCCATCCGGATGGTTCAAGGCGTCCTGGGCGAAGAACCACGCGGCGGGAACGGATTTCCCCTGCAGCATCATCGCCATACCCATCACCGGCGGCGCGATGGCCGGATCCGGTTGCTCTGCAAGCGCTTCCTTGGCCGATGACAGGACAGCCGGATCGAGCCGCGACTCGATCTGAGGCACAAGGCTTTCCACGAGCGCTCGATCATCGGCCCGCGCCGGAGAAGCCGACCAGAAAAGAGCAATGCCAAAGATGACCAGGACAGCTTTCTGGACGATTCTCATGTTCTTGGCCTCGTGTCTTCATATTCGTGTGTCGTCTTGGAGGCGCAGCCTATTGGAGATGCCGGTCTTCCTCAACCACCAATTCCTGCCGCGCCGGGATGAAATCAAATAGCTGTGGAGAGACAATAGGCCAACGCGCTCGACAATTGAGACGTGCGGTGACCAGGAAAATCCAGCACCCTGAATATCCTTAAACTGAAAGCCTGAAGGCGTCAGAGAATGGTGGCCTGCAAACCAGAATGCCGCCTCTGATAATGGACCTGTTACCTGGATCTTCGACGTACCGTTTACGGATGCATCGACGCATAGTGCGGCGGCAGTTGCAAGGTCGTCTCCACACCGTGCGGGAAGGCCGCCGCTTTTATCGAGCGGGCACTACGCCGAACTGATCTGAAACGGTCTCAGGGGCCCGAAGGCACCGCACTCATCGGCAGTTTGGCGGCTTTGCTGCATGATGCCGATGAAAGAGCCGCGAAGTCATTCATCGATCAGGCGCTGGAGTCGGAGCCTCACCATGCCGTGGCCGCAGCGCTCCGTTCGGTTCAACGCTATTCGCACATCGGCTACCGGCAATCGACTTTCCTCCATCTTCGTATCGTCGAAGACACCACGATCGATGAAGGGCAGGATGCAACGCGATGGGTGAAGCGATGGCTGCAAGAGGTGCCTGTGCAGGATCTCGAAAGCTGTCCCGGCTCATGTGGTGTCATGATACCTCTTTTGTCAAGTATATAATTCCCCAAGCATGTCCCCGCGAAGGCCGGGATGGACGTGGGAACAGTTGCGCTAACTTTAAGAAATAGATCAACTTTCCGACGTTCAACTGATTCCAGTTGAACGTCGGTTGATCTAGCGCCGGGCCCGCTTCCCTTCGTTCGCAATGCTGCGCGTCAGTTTTTCGCCTTGTCGACCAGCGCGCGCTCCGTGATCCACGGCATCATCTCCCGCAGCTTCTTGCCGGTCTCTTCCATCGGATGGGTGGCGGTTTTGGCCCTCATCGCCTTGAAGCTCGTCTGATTGACGCGGTTCTCCAGCATCCAGTCGCGGGTGAAGCGGCCTTCCTGAATGTCGGCCAGGACCGCTCTCATACGCTCTTTGACATCGGGCGTGATAATGCGTGGACCCGTTACATATTGCCCGTATTCGGCCGTGTTCGAGACGGAGTAATCCATATTGGCAATGCCGCCCTCGTAAACCAGATCAACGATCAGCTTCACCTCGTGCACGCATTCGAAATAGGCCATTTCCGGCGAATATCCCGCCTCCACGAGCGTCTCGAAGCCGGCGCGCATCAGCTCGACGAGACCGCCGCAGAGCACCGTCTGCTCGCCGAAAAGGTCGGTCTCGCATTCTTCCTTGAACGTCGTTTCGATGATGCCGGCGCGTCCGCCGCCGATCGCCGAGGCGTAAGACAGGGCGATTTCGTGAGCATTGCCGGTTGCGTCGTTCGCCACGGCGATCAGGCAGGGCACGCCGGCGCCGCGCTTATATTCCGCCCGCACCGTATGGCCCGGACCTTTCGGCGCAACCATGCCGACGTCGATGCCGGCGCGCGGCTCGATCAGATTGAAATGGATGTTCAGACCGTGCGCAAAGAGCAGCGCGGAGCCGTCCCGCATCGTGCTCTTCAAATGCTCATTATAGATGTCGGACTGCAGCTCGTCGGGCGTGAGCATCATGACCACATCGGCCCAGCCCCCGGCCTCGGCAACGCTCATCACTTTCAGCCCTTCGGCCGAGGCCTTCTTCGCCGAGGACGAGCCCTCCCGCAGGGCAACGGCAACCTCGGAAACGCCCGAGTCGCGCAGGTTCAGCACATGGGCGTGGCCCTGCGAACCATAGCCGACGACGGCAACCTTCTTGCCCTTGATCAGATTGAGATCGGCGTCACGATCATAATAAACGCGCATGATGTTCCTCCCTCTTCTCGGGAAATCACCTAAAATGAACGGCTGTGTCGGGGTGAGGCCAGGCGGGGTCAGCCCCTTGAGCTGCGTGCCGTCCTTATAGCGGATGGAAAGACGCAATCAAAGGTTTAGATTGGTAGGCGCGCCCGTCACTATGGCGCGCTGCCAAAAAGGGGATTGTCGATGAAACACGGTGGGGATCTGGCGGAGGCGATAAGGCGTTACGGCATACCGGATGAGGATTGGCTCGATCTATCGACCGGCATCAATCCGGACAGTTACCCTTTCCGGCATCTCGATCAGACATGCTGGAGCGCATTGCCGCAGTCCGGTTCGCTCAGGGCGCTGCTCGCGGCCGCCCGGCGGTGCTATGGCGCGCCGGACAATGCGCCGATCCTCGCCGCGCCGGGCACGCAGATCCTCATCCAGCTCCTGCCGCTCATCCGGCCGGCAAAGACCGTGACGGTTATCAGTACGACCTATAGCGAGCACGCGCTGTGCTGGGGGCAGAGCGGGGCGACGGTGTCGTTTCTCGATGAGCTATCCTGCTCGGAGGGGACCGAGATCGTTGTCGCCGTCAATCCGAACAATCCCGACGGCCGGATCTGGACGCCGGAGCGCCTCCGGCATTGCCGCGAGGAAATGGCGGCGCGCGGCGGGCTGCTGATTATCGATGAAGCCTTCGCCGATCTCGCGCCGGAGGTCAGCCTTGCCGGAGAGGCGGGGGCGGAGGGGCTCGTCATCTTCCGGTCCTTCGGCAAATTCTTCGGCCTCCCCGGGTTGAGACTCGGCTTCGCGCTCGGACCGGAGGATATTCTTGGGAAGTTGGATGGCCTGCTCGGTCCGTGGGCCGTCTCGGGCATCGCATTGGAGGTCGGACGCCAGGCACTCGACGATGTCGGCTGGCAGCAGGGCGCGCGTGCGCGGTGCTACGAGCTGTCGGCGCAGCTTGACGAGGTGCTGGGCGCCGCCGGCTTTCAGATCCTCGGCGGCACGGCTTTGTTTCGCCTGGTCGCTCACCGGCATGCGCAGGGCATCCACGATCGCCTCGCCAGGCGGGGCATATGGGTGCGCCGCTTCGACAACATGCCCGCATGGCTTCGTTTCGGCCTGCCGGGCGATGCCGCCGCCATCGACAGGCTCGCCGCCGCCCTTCGCTCGGCTCTCGGCTGATGCGGGTTGAGGTGAAATGGACGCTTCCTGCCCTCTCCCAATGGGAGAGGGCGTAGAGCGAATGCTTCCGCTTCGGGTAAACACTCTCTAAAACCGTGCTCTCAGCCCGACATAGCCCGACCGTCCCGCCGTTCCGAAGCCGGTGATCTCCTCATAATCGGCATCGAAGACATTATCGGCGCGGAAGAACAGCTCTGCCCCCGCACCGAGATCGTAGCGCCCGGCCAGATCGACGCGAATGTAATCATCGAGCGGATTACGCTCGCGGCTGCGGTTGAAGCGTTCCCCGACATAGGTGGCGCTCGCCGAAAATGTGAGCTCATCCAGGGGCCGGAGGATGACTTTCGCGTTGAAGGCGTGCTCCGGCCGGCGGGCAAGTGCGAGCCCCGTTTCCGCGTCGATCGCGTGCAGATAGGTGTAAGCGCCTTTGAGCGTGATCCAGTCCGCAGCCCTCCAGCGTCCCGACAGCTCGACGCCGTCGATTTCCGCCGTATCGACATTGATGAACGTGCAGGGGAATCCGCCCTCGCAGCTAATCAGATCCTCGATGTCGTTGGAGAAATAAGTGCCGGACAGAATGACTGCCCCACCCCTGAACTCCTGATCGATCCCGACATCGAAGCCCTTGCTGGTCTCGACGTCCAGATCGGGATTGCCGGTCGCGAAGGGGGAATTCTCAAATCGCTGCTGGATCGTCGGAGCCTTCGCCCCGGTGCCATAGCTGCCGCGCAGCTTGGTCCCCCAGTCCGGAATGCGGTAAGCGGCGGTCAGCCGGTATGTCGCTTCCGTCCCGACCGCTCCGAACTCGTCGGCCCGCACCGCGCCGGTGAGATTGAAGACCTCCGTCGGGTTGAAGCTGTAGATCGCGAAGGCCGACCGCCAGGTCTCCTCCACGTTATAGCGCGGCACGATGCCGACGGGCTCGAATGCATCGAAAGAGGTGGCCGACTGCTTATCGATCCTGCCGCCGAAACTCAGCCGATCGACGCCGCGCACGGCCAGATCGCCTTGATATTCCAGCCCCCGGCTTTGGCCTCTGAAAAAGCTCGTGCCTGGGAGATCCGTGGCGGGATCGGCATCAAATCCGTCATCGTCGAAAAAATCGCGGTCGCTATCGGCAAGAAACGCGGTCAGCTTGTTCTGGAAAGCGCCGTCCATCAGATTGAGGCGCGCGCTTGCGGAGGCGATCTGCAGCACCTTGAAGGAGGTGTCGCTCGAATCGCGGCTGCGCGACAGGCCGACGCTGTCCAGCTCGGCATCGACCTCATAGCGGCCGGCGATAACGGTGACGCCCCAGACCGCCGCCGGATCGTCATAGTCGAGCCGCGCATTGATCGACCGTTTGCGTGTCGCGTCGTTCTCCGTTCCGCCGGAGAAGCGCGAAAATCCGGAGCTGCGGAAATTCGAGGCGGACATCGACACGGCAAAGCCGTCCTTCGCGCCGCTGGCGGAAGCGCGCTGGGTAAAGGTCGCATAGCTGCCGCCTTCGACCTCGGCGGCGACCCTCGGCTCGCCCTCGCCCTTTCGCGTGATGATGTTGATCACGCCGCCGACGGCGTCGCTGCCGTAAACGCCCGATTGCGGCCCGCGCAGAATTTCGATGCGTTCGACATTGCCCAGTGAGAACACCGAAAAATCGAACTCGCTGCCGGTACTCGCCGGATCGTTGACGCGAATGCCGTCGATCAGGACAAGCGTCTGGTCCGGCTCTGCGCCGCGGATGAAAACGGATGTCGAGCCGCCGACGCCCCCCGCCTGATTGACCGTCAGCCCCGGAACGGTCTCCAGAAGCTCAGCGACGTTTTCCGCGTTTGCGGATTTGATCTGATTACGGGTGATTACGGTCACAGCGCTGCCGACCTTGCCGGCCTGTTCCGGAAAGCGGCTCGCCGTGATGACAAGCCCCTCCAGCGGAATCGACTCCTGCGCCGCGGCGGAGCCGGAAAGGATGGTGAATGCTGAAAAGATTGAGAAATAAGCGCAGATGCGCGCCTGGGACATTGAGGACCTCCGCTTGGATCGGCCTTGCCGCTTGGGCGCCCGTCACGATATGTGTCTCGGGCAGGTGAAAGGGCTAGCATGGCGCGAAAAGCATCGGCAATAAGGGCGAGCAACGGACGCGCCCTTTATCGCACAGCTGTGTCTTTGCTGTGGATAGTTGCTTGTGGGGGAGCCGGTCCGGCGATCGCGCAGACGGCGGAAGGCGCTCCGCCGAAGCGGATCGTGTCGATCAACGCCTGCACCGATCAGCTTGTCTTCGCGCTGGCCGACCGCGATCAGATCGCGGCGCTCACCCGCTATGCCGTGCGCAAGGATTATTCGATCTATGTCGAGCAGGTGAAGGCCAGCGGTATCAAGCTCATTCGCGGCAGTGCGGAGGAGGTGCTGAAGCTGAAGCCGGATCTGGTCCTCGCCGGCACCTATACGCGCCGGGCGACGCGCCAAATGCTGCAGCGGCTCGGCGTCAAGCTCGAACTTTTCCCGCCCGTCGACAATATCGCGGAGACCGAGGCGGCAATCCGCAAAGCCGCCGGTCTCTTCGGTCATGCCGATCGCGGCGAGGCGCTGATCGAAGAGATCGATCATGCGCTGGCTGTGGCGCCGGACCTGCGCGCCCGGAGGTTGGCCGTGCTGCAGCTTCAGCGGCGCGGCTTCGTCTCCGGCCCTGAAACGCTTGTCGGCGACCTTCTGCAGAAGCTCGGGGTGGCCAATGCCGCCGCGCGGCTGGGCATCCGGCAGATTGGCAGGGCTTCGCTCGAAACTGCATTGAAGGCGCGGGCGGACGCGCTGCTCCTCTTCGATCCTTCGCCGCGCGCCAGCGACCAGGGAACCGCGATGCTGCTTCATCCCGCGCTCAGGGCCATCTATCCTCCAGAGCGCCGGATTTCGCTGCCGGGGCGGCTGGCGATCTGCGGCGGACCGGCCTTGCCCCTGGCCGTTGCGGAGCTGACCAAGAGCCTGCAGCAGATTTCGCCGCGATTGCAGCGCCGCTGATGGCTTTCCTCGATCCGAAGATCGCGCTCGTCCTGCTTTTCGCCTTGACGCTCGACCGTTTGCTTGGCGATCCGGACTGGGTCTGGCGGCGCGCCCCGCATCCGGTTGTGGCGATGGGGCGCCTGATCGGCTGGCTCGATCGCTGGCTCAATCGCGATGGCTTGGCGAGGACGAGACGCCTTCCCGGCGTCGCGGCTCTCCTCATGCTCCTCGCGATCGTGGCCACCTTCGGCCTCGGGTTGCACTGGTTGGTCGCACAGCACCCTCTCGGGCTGGCTGCCGAGGTTATCCTGGTTGCCATTCTGCTGGCGCAGCGCAGCCTTTACGATCATGTGCGCCGCGTCTTCCGCGCCTTTGACGATGGTCTGCCCGCCGCGCGCGAGGCCGTTTCGCGGGTCGTGGGCCGCGATCCGAACGCGCTCGACGAAGCCGGCATTTGCCGCGCGGCGATTGAAACGACGGCGGAGAATTTCTCCGACGGCGTGGTCGCGCCTGCCTTCTGGTATCTCGTCGCGGGGCTGCCCGGCATTCTCGTCTACAAGGCGGTCAATACGGCCGACAGCATGATCGGCCATCGCACGCCCCGCCATGCGGCCTTCGGCTGGGCTGCTGCGCGGCTCGACGATCTCTTGAATCTGATCCCGGCGCGGCTGGCCGGCGTTCTCGTCATAGCCGCCGCCTTTATAACCGGCGCGGATGCGCGCGGCGGATGGACCGCCATGCTGCGCGATGCAAGGCGGCATCGTTCCCCGAACGCCGGGTGGCCCGAGGCCGCGATGGCCGGTGCGCTCGGCCTTGCCCTCGCCGGCCCGCGCTACTATGCAAGCCGGCGCATCGAGGATGCCTGGATGAATGAAAGCGGACGAAAAGAGCCGCATCCGGATGATATCGCCCGTGCCCTGCGCCTTTTCGCGGCGGCTTGCAGCGCCCATTGGCTTGCGGTCGCGGTGATCGGTTTTCAGACGCTATTGCACTGACGCATTCGTATGGTTCATGCGTCCGCGCCCTAGCTCTTTGTTTATGCATCAATTTTGCCAAACTCCGGCTGTTGCCTCCGTTTGGATCGATGCACTGTGAGCTGTGGCGGCCATCGGCTGCACTGACGGCGGATTATCCTGCGCGGGCGATGGCGAGGATGCGGTCAATGTCGAGATGCGCTTCGAGATGGTCCGCGAGCTGATCGAGGGTCGCCTCGACGGCGGCGCCGAAATCCAGCGTTTCATCGGCGGACGCGCCAAGCCTGGTCAGGAAAGCGCGGCGGAAAGCATCGCTCTGAAACAGCCCGTGGACATAGCTGCCCATGATCCGGCCGTCCGCGCTGATCGCCCCGTCCGCCTCGCCCTCGATGGTCAGCCAGGGGCGCCGTGTCCCCACCCCGCTCGTCCTGCCGAGATGGATCTCATAGCCTGAAACCGGATGCTCCGACGCGATCTCGATACCCGACACGGGACGCACGCGCTTCTCGCCGGTCAGCACTGTCTCGATATCCAGGAGGCCGAGGCCGGGATGCACGCCCGGCGTGCCCTCCAGCCCGTCCGGATCGGCGATCGTCCGCCCCAGCATCTGATAGCCGCCGCAAATGCCGACGACAAAGCCTCCGCTACGGACATGCGCGGCGATGTCGATGTCCCAGCCCTCGCGGCGGATGCCCGCCAGATCGTCGATGGTCGATTTCGAGCCGGGCAGGAAGATCAGATCGGCGTCGCGCGGCAGCGGCCGCCCGGCTTCGGCGAAGCGGATCGATACACCCGGCTCCAATTTCAGCGGATCGAGATCGTCGAAATTGGCAATGCGGGAGATCACCGGCACCACGATCTTGAACGCCTTCCGGTCTCGCTGACTGCCCGTCTCGCGAATATCGACGGCATCCTCGGCAGGCAGACGCGCCGCGCCGTCGAAATAGGGCACGACGCCGAGACTGTCCCAGCCGGTGCGCTCGGCGATCAGCCTTTCGCCGTCAGCGAAGAGCGAAACCTCGCCGCGGAACTTGTTGATGAGAAAGGCTTTGATGCGCGCGCGCTCGGCGTCGCTCACCAGCGCATGCGTGCCGATAAGGCTGGCGATGACGCCGCCCCGGTCGATGTCGGCCGCCAGGATGACCGGCACGTCCGCCGCTTCGGCGAATCCCATATTGGCGATGTCGCCTGCCCGCAGATTGACCTCGGCCGGACTGCCCGCACCCTCGATGATGACGAGGTCGGCCTCGCGCGCGATCAGCCCGAAGCTCTCGAGAATGCGCGGCAGAAGCTCGGCCTTCCGCCTGCCGAATTCGCGCGCCCGCATCCGGCCGAAACGTCGCCCCTGCACGATGATCTGGCTTTGCCGGTCGGCTTCGGGCTTCAGCAGCACCGGGTTCATATGCACGCTCGGCGGTACATTGGCGGCCATGGCCTGCAGCGCCTGGGCGCGTCCGATCTCGCCGCCATCGGCGGTCGCGGCGGCGTTGTTCGACATGTTCTGCGGCTTGAACGGGCGCACCGCCAGCCCCTGCCGGACGAAGACGCGGCAGAGCCCGGCCACGATCAGCGACTTGCCGACATTGGAGCCGGTGCCCTGGACCATGACGGCCGGGGTTTTAATTTGAGCCGGATCGGTCATCTTCGGGCACAGGAAGTTGCGCCAGATGAAATTCGCGCATGAACCGGACCGCGGGCCGGGCGGCAAAACAGCCTGAGCCGAGGACAAACAGCCATGTTCCGGCATCCATCAGCTCGGAATAGAAAAAGAAAATGCTGCCGACCAGAAACATCAATGCGGCCGTGAGATCGACGGTCGTGTAGATGCGTTCATAGATCCCGTAAACGCGCCTGTGCTCGGGCGTCGCGGTGAACAGTTCCGGCTTGAACATCAGAATTCGATGCCCGCTTGCGCCTTGACGCCGGAGCGGAAGGGATGCTTCACGAGCGTCATTTCCGTCGCCAGATCGGCGATCTCCATAAGCGCGTCCGGCGCGTTCCGGCCGGTGATGATCACATGGGTGTCGGCCGGCTTCTCCTCGGTGAGAAAGGCCAGGACCTCCGCGAGCGGGATATAGTCATAGCGCAGCGCGATATTCATCTCGTCGAGCAGCACCAGCCGGATGGCGGGATCGCGGATCAGCGCCTTCGCCTTTTCCCACGCGGCGCGCGCCATGGCGACGTCACGCTCGCGGTCCTGCGTCTCCCAGGTGAAGCCCTCGCCCATGGTGTGGAACTGGCAGATGTCGGAGAAATGCTCGGTGATGAGCTGGCGCTCGCCGGTCTCCATGCCGCCCTTGATGAACTGAACCACGGCGCAGGGCATCTTGTGGGCGATGGCGCGGAAGACCATGCCGAAAGCGGCGGTCGATTTGCCCTTGCCCTTGCCGGTATGGACGATGATCAGACCGCGCTCCTCGGTCTTGGTGGCCATGATCTTGTCGCGCGCGGCTTTCTTCTTCGCCATTTTCGCGGCGTGGCGCTCGGCATCCTCGGCAATATTTGGGGTCATCGCGCTCTCCTTTAAGGCCCCCTCACTTGAGGTGTGTATGGAGTTTGCTCGTCAGGATTTCGACGAGTTCCGGCTGCATGAAACTATAAAGGTCCGGCACATCAAGGTTTATGATCGGCTTGCCCCGAAGCGGTCCCGCAAATTTCGCGGCCAGCTGCGTCTTATGGCGGGCCTCCATCACGAAAATCACGTCCGCCCATTCGAGCTGCTCCAGCGACAGCAAATCATCCGCATCATTGCTGACTCCGCCGCAATCGGCGCGCACGCCTTCCATTTGAACGGCAATTTGTGCGGCGGTCGGCCCGCGCGCCTGCGCCCTTCCGCAGATAAACAGCGCACGGATCATGGCTTATCCCCCCGCAAGAATGGTTTCGATCGCAGCGGCTACGGAATTCGACCTCGGCCACCATAATCCGCGCTCCATGGCCTCTTTGAAGCGTGACGCGATATCGCTCAAGGCGGCGTCATTGTTCGACGCAAGGAATTCTCGGACGGTCTCATCGACGATATAGGCCTCATAAAGGGCGTCGAAATGATGGTCGCCCACCGCGCCGGTCGTTGCCGCGAAGGCGAAGAGATAATCGACCGTGGCGGCGATCTCGAAGGCGCCCTTATAGCCGTGACGCATGACGCCCGCGATCCACTTCGGATTGGCCGCCCGAGCGCGCACGACGCGGCCGATCTCCTCCTCCAGCGCGCGCACGACCGGGCGCTCCGGGCGCGAATGGTCATTGTGATAAATGCGGACCGGCTCACCCTTCAGCGCTTTGACGGACGCCGCCAGTCCGCCCTCGAACTGATAATAGTCGTCGCTGTCGAGAATGTCGTGCTCGCGATTGTCCTGATTGTGGAGAACGGCGTCGAGCCCGGTCAGCCGCCGTTCCAGCGCCTTGCGTTCGGCGCGGCCTTCGAGCCCCGCGCCATAGGCATATTGCCCCCACTCCATATAGCTTTCCGCAAAATCGGCATCGGTTTCCCAGATGCCTTCGTCGATCAACGCCTGCAGGCCTGCGCCATAGGCGCCGGGCTTGGACCCGAAAATGCGGGCGCTGGCGATACGACCAGCGATCTGCGGCGAGGTGCCCTCGGCGACGAGGCGGCGTGCCTCGCGCGCGGCGTTTTCGGCCAGTGGGTTTTCGCCTTCCGGCTCGTCGAGCGCGGCGACTGCCCGCACGGCGCTGTCGATAAGGTCGATCTGCGCCGGAAAGGCATCGCGGAAGAACCCCGAGACACGGAAGGTCACATCGACGCGCGGGCGTCCGAGCTTGGCGAGGGGGATGATCTCGAAGCCGGTCACCCGGCGGGATGCTGGCTCCCATGCCGGCTTGACGCCCATCAGCGCCAGCGCCTGAGCGATGTCGTCGCCGCCGGTGCGCATATTCGCCGTGCCCCAGGCGCTGAGCGCCAGTGCGCGCGGCCAGTCGCCATGGTCCTGCACGTACCGCTCGATCACCAGCTCCGCCGATTTGCAGCCGAGTTCCCAGGCGGCTGGCGTCGGTAGTGTACGGCTGTCGAGCGAGTAGAAATTGCGCCCCGTGGGCAGGACGTCGGGACGCCCGCGCGTCGGCGCGCCGGATGGGCCGGGCGCGAGGAAGCGGCCGGAAAGCGCGGTCAGGATACCGGCGATTTCGGCCTCGCCGGAGGCATCGACCTTCGGCGCAAGGCTGGTCCGGATTTCATCGAGCACGGCGCGGCTGCGGGGCCAGCCTTCGGGCAATGCGAACGACGCTGCAGCCGTCGCCCCGGACTTGATCCGGGGCCTACTCGCATCATCGCCAGCACCGTGCTTGCCGAACTGCGAGTGGGTCCCGGCTCGGAGGCCGGGACGACGATCCGCTTCGTCGTTCGCATACGGAGCAGACTCCCTCTCCCATGGGGAGAGGTGAAAATCGCGCGTGGCAGACTCGTCTGGTACATTCGCGACAAGCCGTTGCGCCAGGATCTCCAGCCGCTCGACCGTATCGCCATTGGTGCGCCAGGGCGCATCGCTCAGTTCAAGGAGCACATCGGGCCGCGGGCCGGTCCAAGACTCGCCGAGTTTGCAGCTCAGCGGATCGAAATCATCGAGGCCGAGATCGCCCGCAAGGGCCGCGATCAACGAAGCGCCCTGCGCCTCCCCTCCTCCACGCGGGACGCGCGCCAGCGCCACTAGCAGATCGGTGCGCTGCTCCCCGTCCGGCGCGCGCCCGAACACATGCAGCCCGTCGCGGATCTGCATTTCCTTCAACTCGCAGAGATGATTGTCGAGCGCGGCCAGCGCCTCATCCTGCGGAGCGTCGAGATCGATGCCGCAATCCTTGTCGAGCCCGAGGCGCGCAGTTGTCGCCAGGATCTCGCCGGCCAGATAGCGCCGCCGCGCCTCGTCCACGCTCGCCGCCTCGAAATATTCGTCGACCAGCGCCTCCAGCTCCTTCAGCTCGCCATAGGTCTCGGCGCGCGTCATGGGCGGCGTCATGTGATCGACGATCACGGCTGAGCTGCGCCGCTTGGCCTGACTGCCCTCGCCGGGATCGTTGACGATGAAGGGATAGATGTTGGGCACCGGACCGAGCGCGGCTTCGGGATAGCACTCTTGCGAAAGCGCCAGCGCCTTGCCGGGCAGCCATTCGAGATTGCCGTGCTTGCCGAGATGGATCGCGGCGTGAATGCCCGCCTCCTCGCGCAGCCAGAAATAGAAGGCGAAATAGGCGTGCGGCGGCACCAGATCCGGGTCGTGATAGCTGGCCTTCGGGTCGATATTGTAGCCGCGCGCCGGCTGGATGCCGGCGACGACATTGCCGAAGCGCAGCGCGGGGATCGCAAAGCCGCCGGCGGCAAAAAATGGATCGTCCTCCGGCGCTCCCCAGCGTTCGACGACCTCGGAGCGCACGGCGTCCGGCAGCCGGGCGAAACGCTGCATATAGGCGTCGAGCGGCAGATGCTCGGCGATGTCGCGGCCGGCGGACCCGGCATTGGTCGGCCCCTGGCGCAGCGCTTCGATCAGCGCATTGCCGTTCGCGGGAATGTCGCCGACCCGATAGCCTTCCGCTTCGAGCGCGCGCAGGATCTCCACCGCGCTCTGCGGCGTATCCAGCCCGACGCCATTGGCGAGGCGGGAATCCCGGTTCGGATAGTTGGCGAGGATCAGCGCGAGGCGGCGTTCGGGCGCGGGCGTCTTCCTCAGGGCCACCCACGCCGTGGCTAGATGTGCAACGAACGCCACGCGGTCAGGCTTCGGCTCGCTCCGCGTCAGATAATATTGCGTCGCTTCGTCGAAACCGCTGTCGGATTTGAAAGAGACCGCGCGCGTGAGGACGCGCCCGTCGACCTCCGGCAAGGCGACATGCATGGCGATATAATGCGGGGAGAGGCCGCGCGTTCGGCTTGCCCAGCCCGCTTCGCTCTCGCCGGAAAAGACGACCTGCAGCACCATCGCATCCAGATCGGCAAAGGGCGAGGACGTCGCCGCTCCCCCGGGCGCGAGAGTTGCCGCGAAGGCCGTGCTGTTCAGGATGATGTCCGGCGGCGCCTGTTCGAACAACGTGCGCATCGTTTCCTGCGAAAACGGGTCGCGCAAGCTGCTGACGTAGATCGGCAGGACATTGAAGCCTTGCGCGCCGAGAGCCTCGATGAGCGCGTCCGCGGCCGCCAGATCGCCGGATTGCAGCAATGCGCGGTAGAAGATCAGCGCGGCAACGGGTTGGTCATTCTTCCGATCGAGTGGCGTCTCATCATCTGTCGCTCCACCCTCACCCGGCGCTTCGCGCCGCCCTCTCCCGCCGAAGGCGGGTTGGTGAGGGGGAAATCGCTTGTCTCCAGAGCCTGCCGAATAGGGCCAATAATGCCCTGCCTTCAATAATGGACGCGCCGGGGGCGGCGGCTCCTTCCCGTCGAGCATGGCGGCGAGGCATTCCAGAAACCCGCGCGCATTGTCCGGTCCGCCTTCGCGCAGATAGCTCCAGAGCGTCTCGCGCGTTTCCCCATCGACGGTGGAGAGGCCATCCAATTGCGGATCGGGCTGGTCGTCGCCGGGCAGCACGACGAGGCGGAACGCGCCCTCCGCGGCCATCTCCACCAAGCGCTCGAGGCCATAGCTCCAATAGCTCTTGCCGCCAAGCAGCCGCAGCACCACGATGCGCGCGCCGCTCAGCGTCTTCTCCGCATAAAGATCGACGGAGAAATGATGTTTGAGCTGCATCAGATTGACGAGGCGCAGAGACGGCTGCGGCCCCGCCGCCGCGCGCGCGCGATGAGCATTGGCCAGCAACGCCAGCTCGGTATCGGCGGACGACAGCACGACAATGTCACCGGGCGTCTGGCCAAGGTCGCGCGGCTCCGCGCCATCATCGATCGTGCCTGACTGCGTGACGAGCAGATGCATCAATAATGGCCGTCGAGCATCGCTTGTGCGGGCTTGCGGCTGTGCGGATAGAAGAGCGCGCTGGGCGCGAAGACTTTCGGCAGCGTCCAGCCGGAGGGCAGTTCGCCGGCGCCGGCGCGAAGCGCTGCGGCGTTCAGCTCGGCGGACGTGCCGGAGACGCCGTCCACCGTGGGCGGCGAGAAGATTTCCGCGCGGCCCAGCGCCGTCTCGACCACCGTATGCGGCCGGGCAAGGTCGATGAGCGTATCAAGATCGTCCAGCGCCTCGCGCCACGGCCGGCCGGAGGCGCGCGAAAGCGCCTCGATCAGCTCGGGATGATCCGTGCGCAGCTTGAAGCGAGCCGCGAGGTCGCCGGTGACGCCGAGGTCGAAGAGCTGCGCCCCGCGCTGGGCACCGCAGATCGCTGCGACATCGGCTCCTTCCCCGGCGAGCGCGTCGCCCCCGCGCAGATCGACGCGCCCGCGCGGCAGGACCAGGCCGATCGCCTCCGGGCCGTTTGCGTCCGCCGCATCGCCGAACGCCACGGCAACCGTCTTGGGATGGATCGTCAGCCGCAGGCCCCCGCGCGCCGTCATCGCGGTGATCGCATCGGGGCGGCCGTCAATGTCGGCATCTTCGTCCGCACCGATCTCGAAAGAGGCGCAAGCGCCGTCAATGCCGAGCACCCAGCGGCCCCACCGCCGCCGAAGCGTGCGCTCGACCATGCAGGCAATGTCGGCCAGCGACCATGGCAGGCGGTAGGCGTTGAGCGATGCCTCGGCCCGGCGCGGCGGCAAGGCATCCCAGACACGGAGCTTATAGTCCGCCTCGGCCTCCTGCCATGCCGCAACCTCCTCGCCCGTGCGCGCGCAGCCCTTGCAAAGGCCGGTCGCCTCGTCGATCTCGCAAACGCCGATGCACGGCGTCGGGACCGGCGCTGCTGCCGGCTCCATCTGCTCGGCCACGCTCATGACACGACACCTCCGAGTTTTGCCGCGACGCGCTGGCGGTCGAGTCCCTTCAGGCCGATGATGACCAGATGTCCCCTGTCCCGCTCGTCGCCGTGCAAGGGACGGTCGAAATAGCTGTCGACACGCGGGCCGACGCCCTGAACGGCAAGGCGCATCGGCTTGTCCTCGACCGTGACGAAGCCTTTCGCGCGCAGCACCGGCATTTCCCCGGCCATCTCGATCAGCGTCTTCGACAGGCTGCGCGGATCCGCGATCGGCGGCATGGCGACGACGAAACTGTCGAAATCGTCGTGATCGTGATCCTCGCCGCCTTCCTCTTCGTGATGGGACTTGCGGCCGTCCAGATCGTCCTCGGCGCGGGCGTCGAGTCCGATCAGCACTTCGGGGGACAGCATCCCGCGCACGCTGCGCACGATCTGCGCCGCAAGACGCTTCTCGCGGCCGATGATCTCGGAGACGCGGGCGAATTCGTCGTCGTTCACCAGATCGGCCTTGTTCACCACGATCAGATCGGCGCAGGAGAGCTGGTCCTCGAAAAGCTCGTGCAGCGGGCTTTCATGGTCTAGCTTCTCGTCCGCCACGCGCTGGGCATCGACCGCCGCCTCATCGGAAGCGAAGCGGCCATCGGCGACTGCGCGCGCATCGATCACCGTGACCACGCCGTCCACCGTCACCCGCGCCCGCACTTCCGGCCAGTTGAAGGCGCGCACCAGCGGCTGCGGCAGCGCCAGGCCGGATGTCTCGATGACGATATGATCCGGCGCGGGATCGCGGGCGAGCAGCATTTCCATGGTCGGAATGAAATCGTCGGCGACCGTGCAGCAGATGCAGCCATTGGCAAGCTCGACGACATCGTCACCGGCGCAGGCGTCATCTCCGCAATCGACGAGGAGCTTGCGGTCGATGCCGACATTGCCGAACTCGTTGACGATGAGGGCGATGCGCCGTCCGCCGGCATTCTGCAGGAGATGGCGGATCAGCGTCGTCTTGCCGGCGCCGAGAAAGCCCGTAATGATGGTAGCCGGGATGCGTGGTGTCATCGTGCTCTTACCATTTATGGATGAAAGCGGTCGATCGTCGTGCGCCGCCCGCCGGCATAAAACAGTGCGAAAGCGAAGCTCCTTACACAGATCATTCGCCGGCGAGATGATGCACTTTTATTCGGACGCCAGGCCCTCATCACAGATTGTTAACCTCGGCCATCGGCCCGGAAAGGTCGGCCTAAGCCAGCGCCTGCCGGTTCATTCGTTGCCACAAATATCCTGCGACCGCTCCCACGAGCGCCCACGTCACGGCGTGCACGACCAGAGATGCGGAAGCGAAATGTCCCGCGAGTTCGGCGGGAACCCTGCTGATCAGCTGATGGGGATGTGGCGCGCCGATGACATGCGGCAAAGCGATGAGAACAACCCCGGCAATGATCGCCCAAGGAGACGAAATCCGAAGAGCGAGCCAGAGCGCAGTCCCCGTCGCCGCCACGGTGGCGATCCACCAGACTTGCCGCGCACTGAGATCGGCGGCCGCGGCGCCAGGGAGTTCCGGGGCCAGTCCCAGGCCCGGCGCGAGCCCGGTGGCGACGAATGCGGCGGCGGCCCAGATCAGCCCTGTGCGCGCCGTGATTGCCACGCCGCCGAGGATCATGGCAGACAACAGCATCAGGGCAAGGCCAAAGGCGGTGGCAATCGTGGCAACGGAGCTATAAAATATGCGCTCGAGTCCGTCTGCCGGCTTCCATTCCGCCGCCGCTGCGTGATCATGTTCGTGCGCGCCGACGGACGCGAGTTGCGCTCGTCTCACACTGTTCACATTTGAGCTGCGATGAGCGCGCCCCTCATCGCTCTTCTCGTAGACCTCCGCGGCTATGATAAGTGGCGTCGTCGTAAAATGCTGCAGCAGAGCCGTCGCCGCACCTGCGGCGATGCCCGCCACGAGGCAGGCCGCCAGAATACGATTGAGCATAGCGTCCCCCTAATGGCAGGGAAACGCGAACGCGTGCCGCGTATCGTGTGCCGCGTTATGTAATGTGGTGGAATGAGCAAAACCGGTTAGATAAACCAGCGTGGCGCCGAACAGAAATAGAACGATGGCCAGCGCGCGAACACTGGTGTCGCTGCCGAAAGCAGCCTTCGTCGTCGCGATCATATTTATCTCCCGGCCGCCCCATCGGCAGCCCTGACGGATTCTACTTTCCTGCGGCAGGTCTCCTGGCTTGCGTGTCATCCCGCCTGTTCTCCTTCCCGGCCAAACAGCCAGTGGATCATGAACAGGCAGTCTCCGCTTACAGTCGCGAGGGCGGCCTCGGCATTGGTTCCCGCAATTTGGTCGAACCGCACCGTGTTCCCTTTTCATGCCCTGCGCTTTGGCGCATTTGTGGGCAACCGGAGCGCTCACATTATGGACGGCTGTTTGATCTGTCAATTGCGGTCAGAATGGCTATTCTGTGCGCGGATTTGAGGTCAATATTCCGGTGACTGCCCATGTTTCCCAGTCTCTCAGCCTTCCAGGAAGCCCTTCATGATTTGCCGCCGGCGAATGACGCTTGGCGCGATGCGGCACGCGCGCGACAGCGGCGGCTGACCAAGCCGGCCGGATCACTGGGGCGGCTGGAGGACTGCGCGGTCTTTCTCGCCGGCTGGGGCCGCGCGCCCGAGCCGCGGGCGGAGGCGGCGCGGGTCGTCATTTTCGCGGGCAATCACGGCGTGACCGCACGGGGCGTCAGCCCGTTCCCGCCGGAGGTGACCGAGCAGATGGTTGCGAACTTCGCCAATGGCGGGGCGGCGATCAATGCCATCGCCAGAGCCTGCAATGTCGAGCTGGGGGTGGTGCCGCTCTCGCTCGACCGGCCGACCGGCGACATTTCCCGCGAGCCCGCAATGAGCGAGGCCGAACTGCTTGACGCGCTGAACGCCGGTGCGAAGGTCGTCGGGCCGGAAACCGACATATTGGCCTTCGGCGAGATGGGCATCGGCAATACCACGATCGCGGCGGCGCTGGCGGCCGCGTCTCTCGGCGGAACGGGCGCGGATTGGGCCGGGCCGGGGACCGGACTCGACGGAGAAGGCGTTGCCCTCAAGGCGGCGGTGATCGACGAAGCGCTCGCTTTGCACGAGGGCGCAGGCGAAAGTGCGACGGAAATCTTGCGCCGGCTCGGCGGGCGCGAAACGGCGGCGATCGCCGGCGCGGTTCTGGCGGCGCGCCACAAATCGATCCCCACCGTGCTCGACGGCTATGTGATGACAGCGAGCATCGCGCCGCTCTTTAAAGAGAGCCCGGCGATCGTGGACCATTGCATTGCCGGCCATTGTTCGGCGGAACCGGCGCATCGCCGGCTGCTCGACGGTCTGGGCCTGAAACCGCTGCTCGATCTCGATATGCGTCTCGGCGAAGGCACCGGCGCCACGCTTGCCATCACGATCTTGCGGGCCGCCGCCGCCGCCCACAATGACATGGCAACCTTTGCGGAGGCGCGGGTCGCCAATCGGGATGGCGGCGCATCATGAAGATGCCGGATCCCGCCATATTCCGGCAGAGGGCTGAAGAGTTGGGGCTGGCTGTCGGATTGCTTACGCGCTTTCCTATGCCGGCGTTCGAGAAGCGGACCGAGGCCAGCAATGGTTCGGCCTTCTGGGCCTATCCGCTGGTCGGCGCGCTCGTCGGCCTGTGCGCGGCCGCTTCATTCGGGCTGGCGCATCTCATCGGCTTCAGCGCGACGATCTCGGCGCTCCTTGCCATAGCCACGATCCTGCTTGCCGGCGGCGCTCTACACGAAGACGGTCTCAGCGATTTCTGGGACGGTCTGGGCGGTGGCCAGTCGCGCGCCGCCAAGCTCACCATCATGCGGGACAGCCGCATCGGCACCTATGGCGCGCTCGCGCTGTTCCTGACAATCGGCTTGCAGGTCCGGTGTCTTGTCGAACTGCAATATTATTCCGGGACCGCCACGGCGGCGGCCGGCCTCATCGCGGCGGAAGCCGCCGCGCGCGGGGCGATTGCGCTGCCTGTCATCTGCCTTGCGCCGGCCCGGCAGGACGGCATGGGGCAGCTCATGACCGAGCTTGGCCCGGTTCCCCTCGGGATCGGCTTGGCGATTGTGGTCATTCTCGCAAGCGTGCTGCTCGGCGCTCGCGGCGTGATATTGATCATCGGTGCGGCGCTCGGAGCGAGCTTCGTCTTGCTGCTCGCCTGGCGATTTCTGATGGGTTATACCGGCGACGTTCTGGGGGCGACGGCGGTGACGGCGCGCATGGCCGCTCTTGCCGCGCTGACGCTCACGGTGACCCCATGAGTCCGCGATCGACGCTCATCATCGGCGGCGCGCGTTCAGGCAAGACGCAGCGCGCGCTCGCCCTCGGTGAGCCATTTGCCGAACGAGTCTATATCGCCACGGCGGAGGCGCTCGATGAGGAGATGTCGGCGCGCATCGTGCGTCACCGGGCGGAGCGCGGCGGGGCCTGGACGACACGCGAAGCGCCGCTGGATCTGCCCGGCGCGATTTCAGCGATTTCCTCGGCCGGCGCGGTGTGCGTCGTGGATTGCCTCACCCTGTGGCTGTCGAACCTGATGGGCGCCGGCGGCGACATCGACGCTGCAACGCACGCACTCTGCCGCGCCATTGAGGCGGCGCCGGCCTCACTGATCATGGTCTCGAACGAGGTGGGGCTGGGGCTGGTGCCCGAGACGGCGCTCGGCCGCGACTTCCGCGACCATCAGGGGCGGCTGAACCAAGCCGTCGCCGCCGTGGCGGAGCGGGTCGAATTCATCGCGGCGGGCCTGCCTCTGCAGCTGAAGCCTTGAGCGCCGTTGGGTCGAGGGGATAGGCGGTGACCGATTGGGGCACGAGGGCCTGATCTGGGGTCGCTCTTCTCAGCGTGGTCAGCACGCCCGAACCGGCCTCTTGACGCTCTCGGCACTGGTCACCATAACCTTCGTGGCGGCACAAATGCCTTCGATTGGCCAGGCGCAATCCGGCCGGGTTAAAGGACGTGGATTTTGCCGCCGAACCATGTTACTCACGGGTGCCGCCATTCGCGGTCAACCGTGCGGCCGGCAACGACGTTTGCCGCTGCATATCTTCCCAGGGCGCATAGCTCAGTTGGCAGAGCAGCTGACTCTTAATCAGCGGGTCGTAGGTTCGAATCCTACTGCGCCCACCAAATGACCAAGTTATTTCAGGCACTTAGCAACAGAGTCTCAAACTGCAAAGGCTATGAGGCCGGTAGTGTCATCATTATGTCAACAGATGACGTGGCACCAAATTGCGCTTTTCAAGACGAATCTGATCGGGGCGGGGCGCGGTTGGCAGCTTCGGCCGCCGCGTGATTGGTGCTGATCCGAAACACACTTTTTCGGTTGATTTCGGTCAATGGCGGAAATTCGGAAGATCCATTGCTAATTTGATCCCGAGGCCGGCCTCGGAATGGAAGACGCATCAGGCTGGCCGCTCGAAGTTGAATGCGATGCAAGGATGGCGATCAAGTCCCTTCTCATCGGTGTGGCCGGCGCCATGACCATCGGCATGGCCGCTGCCCGGACCGGTTGCGAACGCCTGCAAAGACGATATTGCCAAGCTTTGCGACAACAAGAACCACGAGAACCGCGAAGTGCGGACTTGTCTGGAACGGAATGTGGAGAAGGTGTCGGAGGCATGTCGGAACGCGCTCGATACGACGGGAGGCGGACAAGGACGCGGACAGGGCCAGCGCAATCAATGATGCGACGGGCGAGCGCGAATTGACCCCGGTCAACTGACTCCCATCGAATTCTTTCAGGAACTGCCCGCCCTCGGTCGCAAAATTCCGCGTCCGGGGGCGAATTTTCTCGGGTAGGGTGAATGTCCCGCTGATCGGTGGCCGGGATTGCTGGCGCCGCTCGGACCACGACCGAGTAAGATCCGATGAAAGTCAAAACCCTTATGGCCTTCGGACGCCACCTTGATCTGCCGCAAGGCCGGATGGACCGTTCCCGGGCAAGGTGCCGGAAAGAAATGCACCTAACGAGGAGTTCATTCCATGCATGCGCCTTTGAAGATCAGCTTCCAGAACATGGACCCGTCTCCGGCTATCGAGGCACGCATCCGGGAGAAGGCCGCAAAGCTTGAACGCTTCTCGGACCGTATTGTCGGCTGCAGCGTGACTGTCGACGTGCCGCACCGCCATAGCCACAGCGGACAGATCTACAGCGTCCGCATCGCGCTCAATGTCCCGGGCAAGGATATCTATGTCGGCCATACGGGACCGGAAAATCACGCGCATGAGGATGTGAATGTTGCGATCCGCGATGCGTTCGACGCCGCAATCCGGCTGCTCGAGGATCATGTCAGAACGATGCGCGGCGACGTAAAGACCCATATCGCACCGACCCACGGCAAGGTCGCCCGGCTGCTGGACGGCTACGGCTTCATCGAGACCTCAGCGGGTGAGGACATTTATTTCCACCGAAACAGCGTCACCGGCGGCGGTTTCGACCAGCTTGAACCCGGGAGTGAGGTGCGCCTAGTCATCGCCGAAAGAGAGGGGGAACACGGGCCGCAGGCGAGCGCGGTCACGCCCATAGGCAAGCATCACATTGTCGATTGACACGGCGGCGAGCGAGACGATTCAGCTGCTGCGGTCTCATCGTGAAAACGACGAGGCGGCCGAGGCTTGGCGCTCGAACGTCGTGCGCTGGCCGGGATCGAGCCGTTCGAACGCGTCCAGCTCGATCCGCCCTCCGTCGATATCAAACGCCGTCGTCACCCCATCATGGCGGATCAGCACCGCAATGGGGCGTTTCGCGCAATAGGCCGAGAGCGAGCGCCAATATTCGCTGCAATGGACCGAGCTTTTGACAAGGGCAGCGACGGCAACGCCGCCCACGCAAATCACCCTGTCCAATCCGATGCTCATGAGCGCGGCCCAAAGACGTACCACGCGAAACGAGCGGCAGGGGCAATGAACGCAACCGGCGTGACGCTCAGCCTTGCAAAGACCTCGCCGGAGACGCCTGGTGTCACGAAGTCGGGTCTCACCGCGATCGACACGACATCAGCCGTAAGCCGGGAATAAATCACCGGGGCCAGCAAGCCGACGACTTGCCCCGTGTCTGCAGGGTCGGCCAGGCCGATATCGGCATCGACGGTCAGCTGTTCGATACGGATTGGACGCAGCAAATCGGCCAGGAGGTGGGGCGCCGCGAGGATTACGCGGCGAACTCTCGCAATCGCCTGATGAGACGTCTTCCCCCTTTCCCTTCGCCTGGGTCTGACGACTGTCTGACGGTGTTTCTCCTTTCGGCCTTGACGATCGCTATTGTGGATGACGATCGGCGGAGTCAGGCCGCCGAGGAGGCGGGCAGCGATCTTCACCCGCTGCTTTGGCGAGGAGCGCATCGTGAATTCAAGCTTCACTGGCGTCACAAGCGCCGCCAGCGCGAGCACGGCCAGAACCGCCAACGCGAAGAGAAGACCCCAGGACAAAGCTGACATGGGGGCCGTGCCTACTCAGTAGTCTTGCCCTCGCGTCCCGTGGATCGATCCATCGCACGGACCGCGGCCTCGCCGATCGCCTCCACGAGACTTGTCATTCCGCCTTTAATGCCTTCGACGCGCGCACCTTGCTTGTCGATGACGATTGCGCCAACCGGTTTGATTCCGCCCGCCGCGCCGGTGCCACCGCCCCGGCCGACTTTCTGATTTGCGCTCCCACCGGCACCAAATCCAAAGCCATAGCTCACCATCGGAATGATGGTTGCGCCATCTTTCTCAATCGGCGCACCCAAGACGTTCTTTGCGTTCAAGAGACGGTCGAGCTCCTCGACCGTTCCTTTTAAAAGCTGTTCGATATTGTCCACCGGCTCCTCCTAAGAGTGGTTGCACCAGCCAAGGAGGGGATACGACGCGCCTTCACGGGTTGCCTTGACCTCGATCATGTCCGATGCGCGTATGGTTGTTTGAGAGGGGGGAGGCCGCGAATGGACATCTTTTTGTCCGTTCTCACTTTACTTCGTCGATTTGCCTGCCGAAGGATTTCGAGCGCAAAGCGATCACGCCCGTTGGCGAGCTTCGCCGCGTTGACTTATGTCAGCGATCACCCTCTGATGAGCCTGTCCCCTTTCCGATGGCCGTTGCCGGATCGTCCGGCACCGGAGGCGAGGATATGGTGCTGTCATGAGCAGCTTCGTCTGGATGAGGTTTCTCGAATCCGCGCCCGAACGCTACGATCGCGGTATCCGCATGCTATCGGGCGGCCGAATCGAAGAGGCCTATGAGCGGATCGCGGCCTTGGTCGCGGCGCCGGGCAAGCGTATCCTCGACATCGGTTGTGGCACTGGCGGCGTCTCGCTGGCATGCGCAGCCTGCGGCGCGACGGTCACCGGCATCGACATTGATGCGGGCATGCTGGAGGTGGCTCGGCGCAAGACCGTACCGGCGGCGGGCCAGGCGGAGTTTCTTGAACTTGCGGCTGCGGAGATCGAAGATGTTTTCGCTGAGCAAAGTCTGGATGCAGTCGTGTCGTGCCTTGCGATGAGCGAAATGTCGGCCGAGGAGCAGGACTACGCGCTCCGCATCGCCTATTCGCGCCTCAGGCAGGGAGGCATGATCGTGATCGCCGATGAGACGATCCCGGAGGGCGGCCCTTCACGCCTGGCCTATCGGCTGCGGCGCTTGCCGGCCATCGCGTTGACCTACCTGCTGACGCAAACGGCGACCCGCCCGGTGCGTGATCTCGCGCGGCGCGTGCGCGCGGCCGGCTTCTCCGAAGTCGAGGAAAAGCGGATGTGGTCGGGGAGTTTCCTCATCGTGCACGGCGTGAAGAGGGGATCATGAGGCTCGCCGATCTGCCCGCATATCTTCGTGACACGGTGCTGCGATTTCTGCCGCATCGCGCGCCGACAGGGCTTCTGCGCCTTGGAAAACCGGGCCGCGGCTCGCCCGTGCTGGTTACGGGGAACTTCACCCTGACCGTGCGGCGTCTCCGCGAGGCGTTGCGCGGGCACGCTGTCTGGCTGCTCGTGGCCAATAGCAAGGGCATCAATGTGTGGTGCGCGGCCAGCGGTGGACACTTGACCCATCATGACATCATCTCGGTGATCCGCACGTCGCGTATCGCCGACCAGGTCGATCATCGCGAGGTGATCTTGCCGCAGCTTTGCGCCACGGGCGTGGAGCGCCGCCGCATCACCGAGGCGACGGGCTTTGCCACGCGCTGGGGACCGGCGCGGCTCGAGGACTTGCCGGCCTTCCTGGACCGCGGTGCGCGCCTGCGCAAGCGCGAGCGGTTCATGCGCTTCCCGGCGTGGGAGCGTCTGGAGATGGCGGCGATGTGGGGCGTGCCGATGCTGATCATCGCCCTGCCCATCCTTTGGCTCATTTCCGGCCTGCTCACGATGGCGGCGGCGGGCGCCGCGATTGCACTTCTTGTCTGCGGTGTGTTCGGCCTGTTGCCGTGGCTTAAGATTGATGGCAAGGGGCGATTCCTGACTCTCGCTGGCATCGCAGTGATCGCCGCGCTTATCGGGAGCGCACTCCTTTTGGCGCTTGGAGGGGCGACTCCAGGGCGCCTCACAGCTGTATCCGCCGCCAGCCTGCTGGCGATGGCCGTCCTGTCGATCGATCTGGCCGGCACCACGCCCTGGTACGCCAGCGACATCAACACCTACCACAACGCGGCGCATATCGAGCTGATCGCAGACCGCTGCACGGGCGCTGCCGAGTGCGTCCAAGTGTGTCCGCGTGACGTGCTCAAAATGAACGGACGCCGGCGCAAGGTCGAGATCGAAAATCCTGACCAGTGCATCCAATGCGGCGCTTGCATTGTTCAGTGTCCGGAGGATGCGCTCCGCTTCCATTATGATGATGGCCGCGTCGTGGAAGCGCCGGTCATTCGCCGAACGCGCATGAATTTGTTGGGCCAGCGCAGTGTCGAGGTGAGCGACTGAGGCGCCTTGCGGGCGGAAGCAGCCGCCAAGACACCGCGTATTCGCGCGATACTTACGGCCCGGTCCCGCATGTATGTTGTATATTGGACCTTTGGTGACGGCCGACTGCTAGCGAAATTATTCGTCAGCATTGTCCCACAAATTCCTGAAGCCAGAGTATTCTGGACGGCAGGAGTCGAGGAAAGGGGTAACGGAAATTGCCCAAAGGGGAAGAAAGCGGTTTTCACGAGATGGCGGAAGAGCCGGGATGGGCGGAAACAGTCGGCCTTGAGCGAGCCGGAATTGACGAGTCCTGCTTGTTCCAGAAATTGCAGCAGAGGTTTGCCGATCAATTCCGCGAAATTTTCTCAGATCCCGCTGCACCGCGTAGGGTGCTGATTCTGCCGAGCCTCACGCTCGATAGGCAAGTCCTGGCCAAGATCAGCGGCGCCCGACATTACGAGCAGCGGATGCTGTGCCTGCTCATGCTGCTGCGGTTCCCGCATACGCATGTGATCTATGTTACCAGCGAACCGATCCCGCCGGCGATCATCGACTATTACCTCCATCTCCTCCCCGGGATTCCGCGCAACCATGCCCAAAGGCGGCTGACGCTCTTGTGCTGCTACGATGGTTCGGATCAGCCGCTCACTGAAAAGATCCTGAGCCGTCCCCGTATAATCGAGCGCCTCCGCGCAGCGATCGGCGCGCCGGAACGCGCGCATATGACCTGCTTCAATGTCGCGGGGCCCGAACGGCGTCTCGCTCTGCGTCTGGGCATTCCGATCTATGGCTGCAATCCGGATTTGCTGCCGCTCGGCTCGAAGAGCGGCTCACGCGCGGTTTTCAGGGAAGCCGGCCTCCGGATGCCGGAGGGTTTCGAGAATCTTGCCGATGCGGATGCCGTCATCGACGCGCTGACGGAACTGAAGGCTCGCACACCGTCTTTGCGCCGCGCCGTCGTCAAGCTCAATGAAGGTTTCTCTGGGGAAGGCAACGCCGTCTTCGATTACACAGGCGCACCCGCCCCGTCGCAACTCAAAGGCTGGATCGCCGGCCGTCTACCCGAGATGGGCTTCGTCGCACATGAGATGGACTGGGGAAGCTTCAGCGCCAAGATCGAAGAAATGGGCGGGATCGTCGAGGCGTTCGTCGAAGGAGAGGACAAGCGATCGCCTTCGGCACAATACCGCATCGACCCAACCGGCCGATTGGATGTGATCTCCACCCATGATCAGGTGACCGGCGGTCAATCGGGCCAGGTGTTTCACGGCTGCAGCTTTCCGGCCGACCAGGCCTACAGGCTCGAAATCCAGGCCGAGGGGCTGAAGGCTGGCGAGGTGCTGAAGAAGCGAGGTGTCCTGGGCAGATTCGGCGTCGACTTCATATCCGTGCGGAACGGCGATCGCTGGGACCACTACGCGCTCGAGATCAATCTGCGCAAAGGAGGAACGACCCATCCATTTCTGATGCTGCAATATCTGACGGATGGCACCTACGACCCAACCAGCGGGCTATTTCATACGCGCGGCGGGCTGGACCGCTACTATTACGCTTCCGATAATCTGGAAGCGCCCCATTATCGCGGTCTCACGCCCGACGACCTCATCGACATCGCCGTCGAGAACGGCCTGCATTTTCATTCGGCCAATCAGGACGGCGTCGTCTTTCATCTGATCGGCGCGCTTTCCGAATTCGGCAAGCTTGGCCTTGTCTGCGTCGCCGAGTCACCCGAGGCCGCCGAACGCCTCTATCGAGAGACTGTCGCAGTATTGGATCGCGAAGGGCAACGCGCAGGCGCGACTTGAAGAACGACGCGACAGCGATCCGCACCTGCCTACCGCTCAGATCGAATGGCTAGCGCAACGCGCGCCCAAGCATGTCCCCGCGAAGGCGGGGAGGGACGCGGGAACAGTTGCGCCAAACGCATGCAAGCCGCCGGTCGGACCATGGCAACGCCAAGCCGCGCTCATGCTATTCGTGGCGCAACGCGTCGATCGGATCCAGACGCGCCGCCTGACGGGCCGGGAAGTAGCCGAACACGACGCCGACCAAAGCCGAAAAACCGAATGCAATCAGGACAATGGTCGGATCGAGCACAAACGGCACGCCGAGCAGGTTTGTCAGGACACCCGCGAGGCTCAGCCCCAGCGCGATACCGATCAGCCCGCCGAGCATCGACAGAACGGCCGCCTCGACCAGAAACTGCAGCAGCACCTGTCCCTCAAGCGCGCCGATCGCAAGGCGAATGCCGATCTCGCGCGTTCGCTCCGTCACCGAGACGAGCATGATGTTCATGATCCCGATGCCGCCGACCAGCAGGCTGACGGCCGCCACAGCGCCGAGCAGACCGGTCAGGACCGTGGTCGTTCCCGATATTGTCTGAACCAGCTGCTTCATGTCGCGGACGCTGAAGTCGTCTTCATCACCATTGGCGATATTGCGCCGCTCGCGCAGGAGCCATTCGACATCCGCCTGCAGCTTGGCCGTATCGACGTCGTCACGCGCGGAGATGAAAATCCGGCCGATGTCCGTGTTGCCGACGATACGCCGCTGGAATGTCCGCAGCGGCATGAGGACGACGTCATCCTGATCGGTGCCGAAACTCGACTGTCCCTTCACCGCCAGAACGCCGATTACCTCGCAGGACACCTGCTTGACCCGCAGGCGCTGCCCGATCGGATCGGTGCCGCCGAAAAGCTCCGTCTTGACGGTCTCTCCGATGATGCAGACGGCGCGGCCGCCACGCAGCTCCCCGCTCAGAAACTGACGGCCGCTGGAGAGACCCCAGTCCTGGCTGATGAAAAAGTTGTTCGTCGTCCCGGTCACGGTGGAGGAGCGGCTTTCCGAGCCAAAGATGATCGTTGCACTGGTCTGGCTGACGGGCGTCACCGCCTTTGCGCCGGTGAGCTGCTCGATCATTGCCTCGACATCCCGGGAATTGAAAGGCTTTGCGGTGGATGAAGCGCGGCCGGGACCGAACTGACCAGGAGCCACAAAAAGCAGGTTGGAGCCGAGCTTCGCCAGATCGGCGGTCACTTTCGCCGTCGTGCCGTTGCCGATCGTGACCATTGCGATCACCGCGGCGACGCCGATCACGATGCCCAGAACCGTGAGGAAGGACCGCATCGCATTACGGCGTATCGCCTGCATGGCGAGCTTGAGCGCTTCGATGAGCATCTCAGGCGGCCTCCTTGTCCATCGTGTCCGATGCAACCCTGCCATCGATGAAGTGAACGAGGCGATCTGCATAGGCCGCGATGTCGTGTTCATGGGTGACCATGATGATGGTGATGCCCCGGTCTCGGTTGAGGGTGGTCAAGAGGTCCATGATTTCCAAGCTGGTCTTGGTGTCGAGATTGCCGGTCGGCTCGTCGGCGAGCAGGACTTGCGGGGCGGTGACGATTGCCCGGGCAATGGCCACGCGTTGCTGCTGGCCGCCGGACAGCTCTGCGGAGGTGTGCATTTCGCGCCCTTCGAGCCCGACCTGATCCAGGGCCGCCATCGCTCGCGCACGGCGCTCGGATACCGGCATGCCCCGGTAGATCAGCGGCAGCTCGACATTCTCCAGCGCTGTCGTTCGCGGCAGCAGGTTGAAGCCCTGAAAGACGAAGCCCAGGAAATGGCGTCTCAGGAGCGCGCGCTGATTGCGCCCGAGATTGCCGACCGAGACGCCGCTGAACCGATACTCGCCCGAGGTCGGCGTATCCAGGCAGCCGATGATGTTCATGGCCGTGGACTTGCCCGAGCCGGACGGGCCCATGATGGCGACGAATTCCTGCCGCTGTATCGTCAGATCGACCCCGGCGAGAGCGAAGACACGGGCCGCGCCCTGACCGTAGACTTTCGTGACACCGCTCAGCTCGATCAGCGGAGCCGCCTCCGGCGCATCGGATTTCAGCGTCTCACTCGCCATGGTCACGGGGCGCTCAGCTCCCAGCCGCCTGCTGGTCGACAATGACCTTATCGTCAGGCTTGAGATCGCCTTTTACGATTTCGGTCTTCCGGCCATTGGTCGCGCCGATCTCGACGGAGACCGCGACGGGCGCGCCCTCCCGCAGGACATAAACGGTTCGATAGCGCCCGGTCGCTTCGGGCTTGCTGGGCTTACGGAAACGGGGCGGGCCCGGCATCAGGCGCTGGATAAAGCTGCGCTGATCACCGTTATTGGCGTCGGCGGGCACATAACGCAAGGCGGCATTCGGCACGAGCAGGGCATCTGTAACCTGTTCCACGGTGATTTCCGCCGTCGCCGTCATGCCCGGCCGCAGCGACATGTCCGCATTGTCGATCGCCAGCACCGCCTTATAGGTGACGACGCCCTGAACGACCTCGGAGGCATAGCGGATCGTGCTCACCTCTGCCGGGAAGGTGCGCTCCGGATAGGTGTCGACCGTGAAGGTCGCCGGCTGGCCTTCCTTCACCATCCCGACATCGGCCTCATCGACATCGACCTGCAGCTCCATCTGCTTCAGGTCTTCGGCGATCTCGAACAGAACGGGCGCCTGGAGCGTGGAGGCGACGGTCTGGCCCGGATCCACATTGCGGGTGAGTACGACACCGTCGATCGGCGAGCAGATACAGGCCTTGGACAGGTTGGTTTCCGCCAGTTTCAGATCCGCTTCGGCAGATGTGACAGTGGCCTTGGCGCTTTCCACCGCCGCAAGCGCGCGGTCCCGCGCCGCCAGCGCGGCATCCAGCGTATAAGTCGAGGCGACCTGCTTGCCGGCGAGCGCCTGCTTACGGGCGTAGTCACGATCCTTCTCCGTCACCGTCGCCTCGGCTTCGGCCACATTTGCCTTCGCCGCAGCCACTTTTGCGCGAGCGGCATCGACGGTCGCCTTGAGCTTGTCGAGGTCCAGCTCGGCGAGCGGCTGGCCGACTTTGACCTGCGAATTGTAGTCGACGAGCACTTTGCGGACCGTCCCGGACAGTTCGCTGGAGACATCGACCTTGTTGGTCGGCTCAACCGATCCGGTCGCCGTTACGATCACGGTCAGATCGCCGCGCGCCGCCGGTTCGGTGACGTAACGCGTCGCTTTGCCGCTGCTGCCGAACGACCAGAAGGCGAGAAGCAGAACGGCAGCCGCCCCGATCGCCACAGCCCAGCCAAACGCTGGCCGCTTCCACCAAGACCGCGCTCCTGTCTCGCCCACGCCCAACATCTCTTCGATGTCCAAGCGGTCTTTCGATGACATAGGTTTGCTCAAATGGAGGCCCGTCGAAGAGATTTATCAGCGAAAGCACTGTACCGCTTCCGATCCATTCGCCGATTGATTTCTGTCAATCCAAGAGAGATGGCTCGGTAAGGTCGCGGCAGCCCAATGCGCTGCAAGCGCCTTTGTAAGCTGGGCGATCCCGCCCTTGGACGCCGAATAGGCCGGCACAAGGGGGCCGCCGGAGAAGGACAGCATCGACGCCGTACTGACGATTGCACCGCCGCTTGCCTCAAGAAGCGGCTTGCTGGGCACGCACATGCGCATCGTGCGGAGCCACAGTTGCCGGATCTTCGCTTCGGCCGGGGTGACGGTCGTTTCCACCGAGACAGAGCCCGCCTAAAGCGTTCTCACTCCTGCCGCCAAATAGGCTTCGAGCCGGCTGAACGCCAGCGAGATGTGCGTGCGCCGCAGATAGCCGACGCTTTCAAGGTCCCCGCTCTCGATCGCGCGGATCGTGTCGCGGATTTCATCATGAAAGATGTCCGATTCCTTGATGATGACGTCATCAGTCGTCATTGCGGTCCACATGCGTGCGGTCCGGTAGAACAAGAGTTCCAGCATTTCGCGCAGAGGCGCATTACCGACAAGCTTCATCAACTCGTTGAAGAAGGCGATATTGATCCGCGCGAACGCCTTTTTCCGGTTCGACGCCCGAGCGACGGAATGGCATTGTCGCTGGAGATCCCTCATCACCGCGATCGTTTCCGGCGTGGCCGGGTTCGAACTGAAAGTGCCGATGAGCGTGGCAAGCTCCTTGCGCAGCCTGTAGGTGTCGCGCAACTCTTCGAAATCCAGAGTGGTGACGAATGTGCCGACGCCATGCCGGCTCTCCACCAGCCCCTCCGCCTCGAGCCTGGCGAGAACCTTTCTTACCGGCGTTCGGCTAACACCGAACTCGTCAGCGAGATCGCCTTCCGAGAGCCGCTCCTCGGGAAGATAATCGACCAGCGCGATGCGTTCGCGGATGGTGTGGTAAATGGTCCAGAAACGTTCCTGGACGGCGGAGAGTTCGCCATCCGAAGCCGCGGTTCCGTCATACTGCCTCGAGGAAGGCGCTGAGGAATTGCTGGGTTCGCTCATTTTTTTGGATTGCCGAAGATTTCGTAAGGGGTTGCTTGGTCTGCAATCTTTCCTGCATAGAAAAGGCAAGCCTGGTCGGCGAACCTCCTGGCGAAGCCGGTCTGGTAGGCCACCATCAGCATGGTCAGATCGTGATCATCGCTGAGCTGCCGGATGAGATTCAGAATAGGCCGACGGCGGGCCGCGCGCCTCGATGCACAAAGTCACCCCTGAAATTAGGATTGCAAATTCGGCCAGTGTCATCAACAGTTATGTACAACTGAGCAATGATGGAGCGCTGGAGAGGTATTTTCGTGCAAATTTGCCCAAAACAACCGCATGTTGTGCACAACGGCGTCGTCTCGTAGCCAAAATGGGAGCTGGCGCCGCTTCGACGTCCTGCACTTTGGGGTCTTCTCTAAAATGCAGCAAGACAACACGAGCCGCTCGCACTCCTATGATCCGAGGAACCCGCATCAGCCCGATGATCTCAAGGGAATAACGGCATGGAGCCCACCCGTCCCCGCCTGCGCTTCAGCGTGACCGAGTTCAATGTCCGCCTCGCGGCGACCCGCGCGGCCATGGAGGCCGAGGGGATCGAGGTGCTCATCGTCTCCGATCCCTCCAACATGGCGTGGCTCACGGGCTATGACAGTTGGTCCTTCTACGTCCACCAATGCGTGGTCGTTCCGCTGGACGACCTTGTCTTGTGGTTCGGCCGCGGAATCGACGCGCCGGGCGCGCGCCTGACCACGGTTCTGGAGCCGGTGCAGATCCTGACCTATCCCGATATCTATGTTCAGTCCCGCGAGATGCACCCGATGGACAAGCTTTCGGAAATCTTTCACGCCAAAGGCTGGAGCCGGGCCGCGATCGGCGTGGAGCTGGACAATTACTACTTCTCCGCGGCGGCAATGCGCTCGCTGCAAACCCATCTTCCGGGGGCGCACTTCATCGACGCAACCGGACTGGTCAACTGGCAGCGTGCGGTGAAATCAGAGGTGGAAATCGGCTATATGCGCTCCGCCGCCCGGGTCATCGAGAAGGTTTATGAGCGGATCGTCGAGGTCGCCGAGCCGGGGATGCGGAAAAATGATCTGGTGGCGGAGATTTATCATGCCGGGATCAAGGGAACGCCCGAGCATTATGGCGACTATCCCGCAATCGTTCCCCTGATCGGCAGCGGCGAGGAAGCGGCGGCCTGTCACATGACATGGGATGCGGCCATTCTGGGAGGCGAGACCGGCTTGTTTCTCGAACTCGCCGGTACGCACAACCGCTATCACTGCCCCTGTTCGCGCACGCTCTATTTCGGAAAGCCGCCGGCGAAATATCTCGAGGTGGAAAAGGTCATTCTGGAGGGGATCGAAAAGACTCTGGAGCAGTTCCGTCCCGGCAATAGCTGCGGAGAAGTGGCGAGAACGTTCTTCGATGTGCTGAACAAATACGGCTACGAAAAAGAAAATCGCTGCGGCTATTCGATCGGCCTCAGCTATCCGCCGGATTGGGGAGAGCGGACCATGAGCCTTAGGACAAACGATCCGACGGTCCTCCAGGAGGGCATGACCTTCCATTTCATGCCGGGCCTGTGGTTCGACGATTGGGGTTTCGAGATCACCGAAAGCGTGCTGGTCACCGAAAGCGGCGGCGAGTGTCTGGCCGGCGTCCCGCGCAAGCTGTTCGTGAAGTGAGTTCCGCGAAATCCACGCGCCCTTTTTCTTCGTCGTCCCGGAAGCCCGGGAGGGCTGTCCGGGAACCACTCGCAGTTCGGCAAGCACTGGGCCGGACGGAGAAGCGAGTAGGCCCCGGCTCGCGAACCTTTACGGTGAGCGACGCTTGTCTGGTCGCGATCACCAAGACATCGCGACAAGCGCTCACCTTCGGCCGGGGTGACGCAGAGTATGCGGTTTCGCAGAGGTCTCCACGCAGAAGCGAGCCTGATCGATTCGGCGCAAGATGATCCCGCGTTAGAGCGTAGCGTAAACCCTGTCGACCGCGCGCTTCGTCATGGCGACAAGGGCGTCCACCTCCTCGCGGCTGACAATGAGCGGCGGAGCGAAGCCGAGGATGTCGCCTTCCGGCATGGCGCGGGCGATCAGCCCCTCATCGAGGCAGGCAGCCGACACCGCCGGCCCGACTTTCTTCGACGGATCGAAGCGCTCTTTCTTCGCCTTGTCCGCGACGAATTCGAGCGCCGCTATCAGGCCGACGCCCCGGACCTCGCCGACCATCGGGTGATCGTCGAAGGTCTCGTGCAGACGCTTCTGCAGATAAGCGCCGACCTCCCGCGCATTGCCCGTCAGATCTTCGCTATCGACAATGTCGAGATTGGCGTTGGCCGCGGCCGCACAGACGGGATGCGCGGAGTAGGTCCAGCCATGGCCGATCGGGCCGAGCGCGTCGGTACCCTCTTCCAGAACCTTCCAGACGCGCTCGCCGACGATGACGCCGGAGAGCGGCAGATAGGCCGAGGTCAGCCCCTTGGCGATGGCAATCAGATCCGGCTGCATGCCGTAGGTGTGCGAGCCGAAATACTGTCCCGTGCGTCCGAAGGCCGTCACGACTTCATCCGCAATCAGAAGAATATCGTATTTTTCCAGAACGGCCTGCACGGCCTCCCAATAGCCCTCCGGCGGGGGAATGAGACCGCCGGTTCCCATCACCGGCTCGCCGATAAAGGCGGCGACGGTCTCCGGGCCCTCCTCGAGAATGCGCTTTTCCAGCTCGTCCGCGCAGCGCTTGGCAAATGCCGTCTCGCTCTCACCCGGCTCCGCATTCCAATAGGCATGCGGACAGGCCGTGTGCAGGATCGGCCCCAGGGGCAGGTCGAAGGCCTTATGAAAGAGTTCGAGCCCGGTCAGGCCGCCGGTCATCACGCCCGACCCATGATAGCCGCGCCAGCGCGAGATGATCTTCTTTTTCGCCGGACGTCCGAGAATGTTGTTGTAGTACCAGACCAGCTTGATGTTGGTCTCGTTGGCGTCCGATCCGGACAGGCCGTAATAGACGCGGCTCATGCCCATGCCCGCCTTGCGCACAATGCGCTCCGACAGCCGGATCGCCGGCTCGCTCGAATGGCCGACATAGGCGTGATAATAGGCAAGCTTTTCTGCCTGCTCGGCGATGGCCTTGGCGACCTCGGTCCGGCCATAGCCGATATTGACGCAATAGAGCCCGGCAAAGCCGTCCATGCTCCGCCTGCCCTCGCGATCGACGACATAGACGCCCTCGCCGCCCGTCATGATGCGGCTCGGCGCCTCGCCCCGCGCAAACTGCGCCAGATGGGTAGAGGGGTGGAACATGTAAGCCCGGTCGAGAGCTTCCAGATCGTTGGTGCGGTCCATGTTCATGTCTCAAGCCTTTCCATGATCATGCGGCGCGATAGGCGGCGCAGACATATTTATAATCGGTGAATTCATCCAGCCCCCAGCGACCGCCCTCGCGGCCGAGGCCGGATTGCTTGACGCCGCCAAAGGGGATCGGATGGCCGGTCACGTTCACGCAATTGACGGCGACCATGCCAAATTCGAGCGCATCCGTCAGCCGGCAAATCCGGCTGTGATCGTTCGTGTAGAGATAGGCGATCAGGCCATATTCCGGATGATTCATCTGGGCGATCAGCTCCGCTTCGCTGTCAAAGCGCGTGACCGCCGCGACCGGCCCGAACGTCTCCTCGTGGCTGATCGCCATGCCGGGCGTGACATCGGCAAGAAGCGTCGGCTCGAAGAACAATCCGCCCTTCTGATGCCGCTTGCCGCCGCGGATCAGCCGCGCCCCTTTCGCAAGCGCGTCTTGCACATGCGCCTCGCATTTGGCGATGGCGCTTTCATTCATCAGCGGCCCGATATCGGTATCGGGATCGAGGCCGTCGCCGACATTCAGCTCGCCCATGGCGTCGGCGAAGCGTTCGAGAAAGGCCTCATAGCGATCGGCATGAACATAGATGCGGTTGGCCGCAAGGCAGTCCTGGCCGGAGGTCTGGAATTTCGCGGCGATCGCTCCGTTGACGCCTTCGTCCAGTTCCATATCCGGGAAGAGCATGAACGGCGCATGTCCGCCAAGCTCCATTGCCATGCGTTTGACCGTATCGGCGGACTGGCGAAGCAGGATACGGCCGACATCGGTCGAGCCGGTGAAGCTGATGGCGCGCACGGCCGGGTTGGCGCAAAGCTCCCCGACAATGGCGCGCGAGCCGGTGATGACGGAGAAGACGCCCGCCGGCATCCCCGCCCGTTCCGCAAGCTCGGCCAGTGCGAGCGCCGAGAAGGGCGTCTCGGAGGCGGGCCGCACGATCACCGGGCATCCTGCGGCGAGCGCCGCGGCGGCCTTGCGCGTGATCATCGCCGAGGGGAAATTCCAGGGCGTCACCGCAGCGACGACGCCGATCGGCTCCCTGCGCACGCTCATGCTCCGCCCGGGCAGATGTCCGGCGATGACCTCGCCATTGACGCGCTTGGCTTCCTCGGCGAACCACTCGACAAAACTGGCCGCATAGTCGATCTCGCCCCGCGCCTCGGCGAGCGGTTTGCCCTGCTCCAGCGTCATGATCAGAGCCAGATCCTCGCGGTTCGCGATGATCGCCTCGTGCCAGGCCCGGAGCTTTGCGGCGCGCTCCTGCGGCAGAAGACGCCGCCAGGCCGGAAAGGCTTCCTCCGCCGCTTCGACAGCGCGGTGGGTCTCGCCCTCCTTCATATTCGGAACATGGCCCAGCACGGCCCCGGTCGCCGGATTGGTCACGGCAATGACGGAGCCATCGTCGGCCGCCTGCCAGCGGCCGTTCAGATAAGCGAATTCGCGCTGGAGACGCGGATCGGCGAGGTGCTTCAGGGACGCATCCCGGCTCAGATTCGGGTTCGGCATGTCCATTCTTTCCTCCTCCTTCGTCTCAGGCTGCGTCGGCCTGTCCGATCCCTTCGCCCGCGCCGCGTTCGATGTATAGCGCGTGCCCGTCGCGGATGAGTTCGCCGACGCTCTCCGGGACCAGCCCGACACGCTTCTCATTCGACTTGATCTCTTTAGGGATTCCGATACGCATCGCACTCTCCGAATCTGGAATGAATGGGGCAATGCGCTGCACGGGGCTAGGACGGCCGAGGCTATGGCGCTTCGCCAAGCCCCCTCAGGGAGGAGGTGGCGCGCGCGGCACCCGTGCATACGCACGATGTTCTTGAGACGCTTTTAATTCTAGGAAATTCTGCGCAGAGGGTGCTTTTGAACTCAGCACCGTTTTCGGCAATTCCTTCGGCGCCGAGCCGGATCCTCAGCTGTTTTTTCCGATCAGATGAGCGATCGGCAGCGCGCCGCCCTCCTTGACCGGCTTGGTGACGATATAGCTGAAATAGCGGTCGATTCCGATCCCGGCATCGAGTAGCCGGTCCATCAGGCGCTGATAGCTGTCCACATCGCGCGTGACCACCTTCATCAGATAGTCCACGCCGCCGCCGGTCGCGAGGCATTCGACGATTTCCGGTATGTCGTGGATCGCCATTTCAAAGCGGTCGAAATCCTCACTCTGATGATGGGTGAGCGTGACCTCGACCATCACCGTCGTCGTCGGGACCAGCTTTTTGGTGTCGAGCCGGGCATGATAGCCGGAGATCACGCCCGCGCGTTCGAGGCGTCGCAGACGTTCCCAAGCCGGGCTGGGCGAGAGGTTGATCTCCTCGGCAAGCTTGACCTTGGAAATTCTGCCGTCACGCTGCAGGATTTCGAGGATCTTCAAATCATGCGCATCGAGCTTGATCATGCCGAAATCGTCGTTCCATAGCCGCGCGCCGCAACGATGGCCGCTGCATGGGTCGCGATGGCGGTGTCCTGGGCGCCGGTGCCGGTGAGGTCGCAGATCGTGATCTCGTCCTCGGACTGACGGCCGGGCTTTTGACCGGCGCAGATTTCCCCCAGCTCGTCGGGCTCCAGGCCAGTTACGCCCCCGGCCATGGCCGCGCGCATCTCCCCGCGGCTCTTCGACTGTTCGATCCGGTCGCAGATGAAACGGTCGGCGCGGGTGAGCGCTTTCGGCGACAGCTCGCTCTTCTCCGGCGAGTCCGACCCCATCGCCGTGATATGCAGTCCGGGATGCAGCCACTCGGCCATGATGATCGCCTCGCGTGCCGGCGTCGTCGTCACGATCGCCTGCGCATTTCGCACCACCTCCTCGGCGCTGCCCGCGGCATGAACCGGCACGCCCAGCAGATCGCTCTGCTCCTGCGCATAGATCTCGGCGGCCTCCCGGCTCCGTGTCCAGACCAGAAGCTCGTCGAAATCGCGCTCCAGCTTCAGGGCCTGAACTTGCAGCCGCGCCTGCATCCCCGCGCCGATCACACCGGCGACCTTCACCCTGTGAGGCGCCAGATGGCGCGCCGCGACCGCGCCCGCGGCCGCCGTGCGCAGATCGGTCAGATAGCCATTGTCGAGCAGAACCGATTTGACGATGCCGGTCTCCGAGGAGAGAAGCACCATCAGCCCGTTCAGGCTCGGCAGGCCCATTTTCGGATTGTCGAAGAAGCCGGGGCTGATCTTGATGGCGAAGCCGTCCAGGCCCCGGATATAGGCGGTCTTGACATCGACCTCGCCGTTCTTTTCCTCGATCGTCATGCCCAGTATGGGCGGCATGATGACGCCCCCTTCCGCCAGCGCTTTAAAGGCCCCCTCGATGATGTCCACCGCCGCCTTGTCGAGCTGAACGCAATCCCGCAATTCGCGCTCGATCAGGATCGTGATCTCCGGCATGGCTTCTCCTTCAATAGGGCACTTCGCCCGCCACGACCCGCTGGAATAGGCCCATATCGACATTGCGGCCCGATATGACGACGGCAATATGCTTGCCGAGCTGCTGCGCGAGACCGTCGAGGATCACGGCCGCGCCGCCGGCTGCCGCGCCTTCGGTCACGAGGCCTTCGGCGAGATATAAATAGCGCATGGCGCGGGCAATCGCGGCTTCCGGCAGGAGGACCACTTCGTCCACGAATTTGCGGGCGAGAGAAAATGTATACTGATTGTTGAGCCCGATGCCGCCGCCGAGCGAATCGGCAAGCGAGGCTTCCTCTCCGACCTCGACCGGATGGCCGGCCGCAAGGCTCGCCTGCATCGCCGCGCCGCGCTCCATCGAGACGCCGATCACGCGAATATCCGGTGAGGCGGATTTGATCGCCAGGCCAATTCCGCCGATCAGCCCGCCGCCCGAGAGCGGCACGATGACGGTATCGACCTCGGGCCAGTCTTCGAGCATCTCAAGGCCAATCGTTCCCTGTCCTGCAATCACATCGGGATGATCGAAAGGCGGGATCTCGGCCATCCCCTCCTCGGCGACGAGCCGGGCGACTTGCCTTTGCGCCTCGTCCTGGCTGCGGCCGGTGACATGCAATTCGCCGCCCGCGGCGCGAATGGCCTCACGCTTGTTTTCCGGCACCAGCTCCGACAGGCATACCGTCGCCTTGATTCCTCTGCGCGCCGCGACATAGCTCACCGCGCGCCCATGATTGCCCGTCGAGGCGCAAACGACGCCGCGTGCCGATTGGTCCGGCGAGAGCCGGGAGATGGCATTGGCGGCGCCGCGAAGCTTGAACGCGCCGGTCGGCTGGACGGTCTCCAGCTTGAGGCGCACATCGCGGCGTTTATCGGAAAGGGAAGCGGCCGGCGTGAGCGGCGTGCGCAGGGCAATCTTCCCGACAGGCGCGCGCGCTTCGTAGATCGACTGCAACGTCAACAAGGTCACACCTCAAACGCGCAATGTTGTGTACAAGTCGGACGCAGATCACCTATAAGGCCCAGTTGTGAAGTGGGAAGACGGCGCCCGTCAAGCGCTATTGTGCACATCATGAAAGACGACTGAGGTTCCACGATGATCGAAACCTCGATGGAGCTGCGCAGCAAAATCTCCACCGACGCGGATTTGCACTCCGACGGCGTCCAGCACCGCTATTTGACCATTCCCCATTCGCGCAACGACTCCGCCTGGGGCTCGATCCTGATGCCGATCTCGGTTTTCAAGAATGGCGAAGGGCCGACGGTCCTGCTGACGGGCGGCAGCCATGGCGACGAATATGAGGGGCCCATCGCTCTTATGAACCTGGTCCGCTCGCTTGACATCCGCAAAGTCTCCGGGCGGGTCATTGTGATCCCGGCCCTCAACTACCCCGCCATCAAGACCGGAACGCGCCTTTCGCCCATCGACGGCGGAAATATGAACCGGACCTTTCCCGGCAACCGGAATGGCACGGTCACCGAGATGATCGCCGACTATGTCCAGCGTTTCGTTCTGCCGCTCTGCGACGCGGTGGTCGATATTCACGCCGGCGGCAAGATGATGAGCTTCCTGCCCTGCTCGGTGATCCACAAATTGCCCGATGAGGAGCAGATGGCCCGGACCGTGGCGGCGGCGAAGGCTTTCGGCGCGCCGAACTGCCTTGTGCTTGAGGAGCTGGATGCGGTCGGAATGCTGGACACGGCGGTCGAGGAGCTGGGCAAAGTCTTCGTCTCGACCGAGCTGGGCGGCGGCGGTACGGCCAGCGTCGAAACGATCAGGATCGCGGCCGGCGGCGTGCATGACTGCCTTGTGCATTTCGGCGTGCTGGCGGAGGAGCCGCGCGGCAGCGGCCAGACTCGTTTCCTCGAAACGCCGAAAGGCTCGTTCGTCATCGCCGATCGGAGCGGAATTCTGGAGGCCGCCGTCGAGCCGGGCCAAACGGTCGAAGCCGGGATGCCGATCGCCTATATTCACGATATCGATAATCCGGTGGCCGAGCCGGCTGTGTACCTGGCGCCGCTCGACGGCATTCTCGTCCATCGCCATGTTGCCGGCCTGATCGCACGCGGCGATTGCCTGTCGGTCATCGCGCGGGAGATTCCCTCGCCATAAGCGCTGATCGGTCCGCCCAGCCCTTGTTTCGGCTGCCGAAGCCGGTGCTTAATATCTTAAATATTCAGTAAACACCGTTTGAATTATTGGCCGGTATTGTCGTACGCTGCCTGAAGGCAGCGAAATTGTTTTGTTGAAAAAGGCCCGTTTCGCCGCAGAAGAGCAAAGCATCAGCGGGCGGAATAAAACTGTCATGGATCTGGAATTCTGGCGCAAACGCCTCCTGCAGGAAAAGCAGGAACTGGAAAGCCTTAGCGAGGATGCACGCGAGGCGCGGGGAACCGTTGCCCTCGATCAGCAGGGTGTGGGCCGCCTTTCCCGTGCGGACGCGATGCAGCAGCAGGCGATGGCCATGGAGTCGGAGCGGCGGCGGCGTCTCCGGGCGCGGCAGATCGAGGCTGCCCTGGAGCGGATCGAGAACCGAGAGTTCGGCTATTGCGTCAAATGCGGCGAGTCGATTGCCGGTGAGAGGCTCAATGCGGATCCGACAAGCGCATGCTGCGTCGATTGCGCAAGCGCAGGACGGCGCTGAGATCGCCCCCCTCCCAACCCAGCCGCTCGCGGCGATGACGTCCCGACTGGCGCGGCCGCGTTCGCCAACATTGTCAAAGTCGCCAAGGCCCTCTGGCGCTCTGCGCTGTTGAGCGCCATTTGACGCTGTGCAGCAAGTTGCTAGATTCCATGTAACGGCTTTTTGCGTTGGAAGTGGAGAATTTGGATAACCGTCAGAAATTATCGGCTATGCAGCGCGGGAAAGATCTTCATTTTGCCAAGGAGCTGGCGGCCCACGCTTTCGGCGCGCATGGCGAGATCACGAGCCTGAATGATCTCAACGAGCGCTCGCGGGCGATATTCCGCCAGATCATAGAGACTTACCTGGCGACGGGTGAGCCCGTCGGCTCGCGCAATGTCAGCCGGCAGCTCCCCATGACGCTCTCGCCTGCATCGGTGCGCAATGTGATGGCCGACCTGGAAGCGCTTGGCCTGATCTATTCGCCTCACACCAGCGCCGGACGCCTGCCCACCGAAGGCGGCCTGCGGCTGTTCGTCGACGGGCTGTTGGAAATCGGGGATCTGGCGCATGATGAGCGCGCCCAGATCGAGGCGCAGATGACCGGCCAGCTCACCATGAATGAGCTGCTCTCGGAGGCCAGCGAAATGCTTTCCGGCCTGTCCAGTTGCGCCGGCGTGGTCCTCACCGAGAAACTCAATCGGCGAATCAAGCATTTCGAATTCGTCAGTCTCGACACCGAACGCGCCTTGATCGTGCTGGTCGGCGAGGATGGGACGATCGAGAACCGTCTCCTCAACCTTCCCCAGGGGCTGCCGGTCTCCGCCCTCACGGAGGCAACGAACTATCTCAATTCGCGTCTCCTCGGCGTCACGCTCGGCGAGGCGCGCGAAAAGATCGAGAAGGATCTGGCGGCAAAAAAAGCGCAGCTGGATGAGCTGACGGCGAAGGTTGTGCAGTCAGGGCTTGCGCAATGGTCGGGCGGGAAGGAGGAGTCGAAGAGCCTCATCGTGCGCGGCCAATCTCACCTGCTGAACGATCTCAACGCCATTGAGGATCTTGAACGCATCCGCCTGCTCTTCGACGATCTGGAATCCAAGCGCGAGATCATGCAACTGCTCAATCTGACGGAAGCGGCGGAAGGCGTCCGGATTTTCATCGGCTCGGAGAATCAGTTGTTTTCTCTGTCGGGATCGTCGTTGATTGTGGCGCCATTCAGCGACTCGGAACATAAAATTGTCGGTGTTTTGGGGGTAATAGGCCCGACACGCATGAATTATGCTCGGATTATCCCCATGGTTGATTACACGGCGAGGCTGGTTGGCCGCCTCCTGACTTGATTATTGCGGCGGCCTTGCCAATATCCGAACTAAATCGTCGTCAAGACAATGCTCTACCAGCGGAGGGTAGAACCCGAATGGAAGAAGACAAGCGCGGCCCTGCCGAAGCCGATGATCACTCCGCGAACACCGCGCCGGAAAGCGGGGACGCGGAGGAGGAGACGCGGGCGAATGCCGGAGCCGGGTCCGATGCCAGCTCCGATTTGGCTGCCGAGATCGAGAAGCTGAAGGCCGAAAATACGGAGCTTAAGGACAAGTCGCTCCGGCTCGTGGCCGAAATGGAGAATCTGCGCCGCCGCACGGAGCGCGACAAGTCCGAATTCTCCAAATATGCGATTTCCGAGTTCGCCCGCGAAATGATCGGCGTGGGGGACAATATCCATCGCGCCATCGAAGCGGTCCCGAAGGAAGCGGTTACGCAAGACCCCGCTTTGCGCAGCTTCGTCGAGGGGGTCGAAATGACCGAGCGCGAGCTGCTGAAGATCCTCGAGAAATATCAAATCAAGCGCTTCGACCCACAGGGTGAGCCGTTCAATCCGCATCTCCATGAGGCGATGACCAAGATCGAAGTGCCGAATGTACCTGCCGACACCGTCGTTCAGGTCATTCATGCCGGCTATATGATCGGCGAGCGCGTCTTGCGGCCGGCGGCTGTCATCGTCGCAAAAGGCGGGGAGGGCTCCGAGGCTTCCAAGACCGGCGCGGAAGAGAAGCAGGACAAGGAAGAGCCGCTGCCGCCAGGAGCGATGAAGATCCCGGAGGAGGTTGCCTCCGGCACCCCGCGCGGCGGCGGCGCCAATGCGGACACGCAGCAGACTGTGCTGGGCCGTGACTTCCAGGCGCATCGGCGGCGTCAGGGCGGGGCGCCCGTCGAAGCCGGCGAGCGCATGTCGTCGCAATCTCGCCGGCCGCGTTCACCGGCGGGCGACCAGTCCTATAGCGAGGTTCGGCCGAGCAGCAGTTCGTCAAACACCAAACCGTCCGCTCTCCACAAGCCGGTCATCTCGCGCAACGATTAGAGGCGGATTGCTTTAATCGGAAACGGTCCACCGATCTTGCCAAGCACCCCGACGTCATTCCCGCGCAAGCGGGAATCCAGTAGACGCAGGTGTCTTTGATCAGATCGAAGTGCTGCGGCGTACTGGATCCCCCCATCCATCCCCGCCTTCGCGGGGACATGCTTGGACGCGCGAAGCGCTAACCGAGAGGACTGTTTCCATCTCATCTGAGCTTGCGTTAGCCGGCGTCCAATTCCATAAGTGGACCGCGCTGACGCCCGGCCCAGCCTAGGGCTGGGAGGTGTGCTCCTGGTGCCGGGGCTGCGCGTCTTCGCCGGGTTCGGCGCTATGCGAGATGGCGGGAGCATCGATGGTCTCATGTTGACGGGCCATCCTGGTGTAACGCCGGGCGCTGAGCGGTATCAGCGTGAGATACGCAAGACAGCCAAGCGTCAGGGACAGATAGGGGTAGGTCACCAGCGTCGCGACCAGCACGACGGCGAGCGCGATGACCGGCGCGATATATTCCGGCTCGATGCGCCGGCCGATCAATTTGCCCGAGAACGTCCGGATACGACTCGCCATGAGCGCCGCGATCAGAATGGCGTAAACGGTGATCACGGGTGAGAAAATCCAGGATTTCGGTACCCCCAGCCCCTCGACGTAGAGCGGCAGCAGCAGCAGGATCGCTCCCGCGGGCGCCGGCACTCCGATGAAATAGGCATTCTCCCACATCGGCTTTCCGGGGCCGTCCAGCGCGACGTTGAAACGCGCAAGGCGCAGAGCCGTCGCGACGGCGAAGACCAGAACGACGATCCAGCCGAGGCTCCTCACGTCGGAGAATCCCCAAAGATAAAGCACGACCGCCGGCGCGACGCCGAAACAGACGAAATCCGATAGGGAATCGAGCTCCGCGCCGAATCGCGACGACGCTTTCAGGAGACGCGCCATGCGCCCGTCCAATCCGTCGAGCGCCGCCGCGCCCGCAATCGCCGCCAGCGCGAGATCGAACCGTCCTTCCATAGCCATGCGGATGGATGTGAGGCCCACGCACAGGCCGAGCAGCGTCACCACGTTCGGGATGAGGATACGCATGGGCACGCTCTGCCGACGTGCACGGAGAAAGGCGCGGCGGCTATTGATCATCCGGTCGGAAAGGCGGTGCTTCATATCGGGGCGTTTCAAACTTCCGTACTGTTCCTGGTTATTTACGCATGGAAATCATAATTCGTCCCGAAAACCTATCATTTCCCTGATCTGCCGCGCGGTCGCGCCTTCTTCCCGAAGGCTCCTGAGGCTCTTGTCGCGATGGGATTTGGACAGTTTGCGGCCCTCCCGATCGACGATCAGCGGGTGGTGGCAATAGACCGGCTCGGGCAGATCAAGGAGGATTTGCAGCAGCCGGTGAATGTCTGTCGCCGCTAAGAGGTCCGTGCCGCGCGTCACATGGCTGACCCCTTGGAGCGCATCGTCGGTCACGACCGCAATATGGTAGCTCGTCGGGACGTCCTTGCGCGCAAGAATGATGTCGCCCCATCGTTCGGGCCGGGCTTCGACGAGCGTCTCGCTGCCATCTTCGCTCAGGCTGCGAAAGCCAATTACGCCGCCGGCCTTCTCGCGCGCCAGGGCGGCCGCCGCTTTCATGTCGAGGCGCAAGGCGTAAGGCTCGCCCGCTGTAATCCGCACTTCGCTGATTTCGGCGGGGACGTTTCGGTAGAGGCCCGGATAAAGCGGCGCTCCGTCGGGGTCGCACTCGCCCAGCCTGCCTTTGGCGGTCATGGCCTGGACAATTTCGCTTCGCGTGGCGAAACAGGGATAGACCAGCCCCAGCTCCCTGAGCATGGCGACAGGCTTGGCGAAATCATCGAAATGTTCGGACTGGCGCCGGGCCGGCCGATCCCACTCGAAGCCCAGCCAGGCAAGGTCGTCATAGATCGCAGCTTCAAATTCCGCGCGTGAACGGCCGAGATCGATATCCTCGATCCGCAAAAGCAGCCGGCCGCCGTGGCGCCGCGCCATGGCTTGCGTGAACAGTGCCGAATAGGCGTGCCCGAGATGTAAAAAGCCGTTCGGGCTCGGTGCGAAACGGAAAACAGGTCTGGCATCTTGCATTCCGTCATCTTCACCCTTGGGAAAATTTCTGCAATATGCCTCTTATCCTAGCTGTCACGGCTCACCAAGCCAGCGGAGATCTTCATGACCGAACCTGTTCGAAAGCTCGACGGCCCACGCATCATGCCTGCCTCCGGTGGCGCGGCCAAGCAGCTTGTCGTCATCGTGCATGGCTATGGTGCGAACGGCAATGATCTGATCTCTCTCGGCAATTACTGGCGCGGCGTGCTGCCTGACGCGGCCTTCATCGCCCCTGACGCGCCGGAGCCCTGTCCCGGCAATCCGTATGGCGGGCGTCAGTGGTTCGGCCTGACGTTCCGCGACATGCAGGAACGCTGGCGCGGCGTTCAGAAGGCGGCACCGGATGTCAATGCCTTCCTCGACCAGGAGCTGGCCGCCCTGGGGCTTGGCGACGAGGCACTGGCGCTCGTGGGATTCAGCCAGGGCGCGATGATGGCGCTGCATGTCGGCCTGCGCCGGGCAAAGACGATGGCGGCGCTTGTCGCCTATTCCGGCGTGATGGTCGAACCGAACCGGCTGAGAGCGGATATGACGGCGCGTCCGCCTATTCTGCTGGTTCACGGCGAACAGGACGATGTGATCCCGGTCGAGGCCATCCATCAGGCGCGGTCCGCGCTGGCGGGCGCCGGTCTTGCGGTCGAATGGCACATCCGCCCGGAGATGGGGCATGGCATCGATCCGGAGGGTCTGGAGATCGGCGGGCGCTTTCTCGCCAACGCATTCAGGCCCGAAAGCCAGCGCGAAGCTTAGCCGACCAGCTCATAATCTTCGGCGAAGCCCCGCAAGATGTCAGCCGCGCTCCGGTCGGGAGTGAGGCCGAGCCGCCTCGCCTCTTCGGCGACGATGATGGATGGCCAGCTATCGACGATCGACTGTATGTCGTCATTCACTTCCCAGCTAATCCTCCCGCGCGGTCCGGCATGATCGAGGCTCTCGACGGTCGCGGCCAATTCCGAAAGCGGAACGGTCAGTGCGGGCATGTTCATCGCCCTTGTATGACCGAAGCGGTCGGCCGGAATTTCATGCAGGCGGATCAGAGAGTTGACCGCGTTCCGCACCGATGCGACCGGGATGCAGGTCTCCGGTTTGAGCGGACAGACGACATTTCTGCCGAGCAAGGGTTCTCTCAGCACCGCCCCGACATGGTCCGAGAGCGAAGCGCTCGACGGCTCCGGACGCACGATGACCACCGGCAGACGCAGCGCACGCCCGTCGATGAAGCCATGCCGGCTGTAATCGTCGATCAGGAGCTCGGCTATGGCCTTCGCGGTGCCATAGGAGGTTTGCGGATTGCGGGCCACTCTGTCATCGACGCGTTCCGGCAACGGGCCGCCAAAGGTCGCGATGGAGCTGGCGAAGACAAAACGCGGACGCGTGCCTTGCGTGCGGCAACGTTCCAGAAGCGCGATCATGCCGAGAATATTGACCGTGAGGCCGCGCTCGAAGTCCTGCTCCGATTCCGACGTCAAGGCAGCCGCAAGATGGAAAATGCTGTCGATGCGCTTCTCGAAGACGCGCTTCAGATAATCCGGGGCGCTGATATCGCCGATCTCGACCCTCAGGCGCGGATCGTTGAGCTCGCGTAGGAGGGTGCTGTTGCGGCTGGTGAGGACGATTTCGTCGATCTGCTCGGCCCGGTTGCCGTCACGGCCGAGAGCTGGTTCCGCGAGCAGTTCTTTGACCAGTCGCTTGCCGATGAAACCGCCCGCTCCCGTGACCAGAACGCGCATCCGCATCTCCCTGGCGTTCCTAAAGGGTCATCATACAGCGAGAATGAGACGGCTGTAAAATGAGGACCCTAACGAGGTTGAGGCGAATGGGCGCCTCCCGATCATCGGGGAGTGCTCGCCGGAAGCGTGGCCCAACGCGCATTCGAACTTGCGGAAAAGCACCTTATTGCAAGCGGTTCATACGAAATGGACCGGCGCAGCGGCCTTGCACGGATGGGGGCGCGATTTCAAACTTTTTGTCTGCAAATAATTTGCACTTGCAAAACACATCCGTTCGCTCCTACATTCTAGTTGCAAATAATTTGCAACTAGATGGGGGATTGTTCGAAGTTGGCCCAATTCCTAAGACGCTCCGTTCTGGCGGCGATTGCGGCAGCGTTGATGTTGGGCCTCATGCCCGCGGCCTTCGTATCGGCCAGCACGGCAAAGCCTCTCACCATCGTCGCGACGACCAGCATGATCGCCGACGCCGTCCGTCAGGTCGGCGGCAAGCATGTCGAGGTGACCGCGCTGATGGGGCCGGGCGTCGATCCTCACATCTATCGCCAGACCCGCTCCGATATTGCCGCCATGACCCGCGCCGATGCCGTCTTCTGGCACGGGCTTTATCTGGAAGCGCAGCTCGAAGAGTTCCTCAAGACGCTCAGCCGGCGCAGGGCCGTGGTCGCACTCGCCGAATATTTGCCGAAAGACAGGTTGATCTCTCACGACACCTATCATGGCCGCTACGATCCGCATATCTGGATGGATCCCCGCCGCTGGAAGACCGTCGTTCTGGCGGCGCGCGACGAGTTGACCAAGCTGGCGCCCGAAGCCAAGGCCGATTTCGCCGCCAATGCCGAGGGTCACCTCGCCGAGATCGACGCCCTCGCCGCCTATTCGGACAAGGTCCTCGCATCCGTTCCCAAAACGGCGCGCGTCCTGGTCACGGCGCATGATGCCTTCAACTATTTCGGCCGCGCGTTCGGTTTCGAGGTGCTCGGCATTCAGGGGATTTCGACGGAAAGCGAGGCCGGGCTGAAACGGGTCGAGACCCTTGTCGACGCCATCGTCGACCGCAAGATCGGCGCGATCTTCGTGGAATCCTCCGTTTCGGACCGGAACGTCAAAGCGCTGGTCGAAGGCGCGGCGGCCAAGAGTCACGAGGTGGTGATCGGCGGCGAGCTGTTTTCCGATGCGATGGGCCAGCCCGGCACCTATGAGGGCACCTATCTCGGCATGATCGATCATAACGTCACCGTCATCACGCGCGCGCTCGGCGGCAAGGCGCCCGCAAAAGGCATGAACGGGCGTCTCACCCCGATATTGAGGAGTTAGACAGATGAGCTTACCGGCGGAAGACCTCTTTGCCGTCCCTCCCACGGACAGGCGGCAGAGCGTCGATAGTCCGCTCGCCATCTCCGGGCTGACGGTCAGCTATGGCGAAAAGCCGGTGCTTTTCTCCGTGGACTTCATAACGCCGCCCGGCGTGATGATGGCGATCGTCGGACCGAACGGTGCGGGGAAATCGTCCCTCATCAAGGCGGCGCTCGGGATCGTGCCGAAACTTGCCGGCGAGGTCACGGTCTTCGGCCGGCGCTATGAGGAGGCGCGGCACCGGATCGCCTATGTGCCGCAGCGTGCGAGCGTGGATTGGGACTTCCCGGCGACCGTTCTCGACGTCGTGCTGATGGGGCTTTATCGCGACATCGGCCTTCTGCGCTTTGCGGGCCAAAGACATAAGACGCGGGCCTTGGAATGCCTGGAGCGCGTCGGTATGACGGCATTCGCCGACAGACAGATCGGCCAGCTCTCCGGCGGACAGCAGCAGCGCGTCTTTCTCGCCCGCGCGCTCGCCCAGCAGGCCGACCTTTACATCATGGACGAGCCCTTTGCCGGGGTCGATGCCGCGACGGAGCGCGCCATCGTCGCCGTGCTCAAGGAGCTGAACGCGGCCGGCAAGACGATCATATGCGTGCATCACGATCTGGCGACCGTGGCCGATTATTTCGACCATGTGCTGCTGATCAATGTGCGCAAGATCGCCGACGGCCCGGTTGAGAGCACCTTCACCTCGGAGAACCTCCAGGCGACATATGGCGGACGGCTGGCAGCCACCCATGTGGCGGAGGTCGCGAGATCGCCCGGCTTGGGCATCGCGGGCCAGTCATGATCGCTCCGCTAGATCAACCGTCGTTCAAGTGGGCTCACTTGGACGAGGTCAAGTTGATCTATTTCAAAAGACGAGCGCAACTGTTCCCGCGTCCATCCCCGCTTTCGTGGGGACATGCTTGGACGCGCGTTGCGCTAAGGCTTTGGCAGGTTTGAAATGGATGCGCTGATCTCGGCCCTGCTCTTTTCCGCAGGATACAACACCGCGCTTGTGACGCTCGGTGCGGCGTTGCTCGGCGCAAGTGCCGGGGCAATCGGCGCATTCATCCTCCTGCGCAAGCGCTCGCTCGTCAGCGACGCGATCAGTCACGGAACGCTTCCCGGCCTTGCCGCGGCCTTCATACTGATGGTGGCTCTGGGCGGCGACGGCCGGTTTCTGCCGGGGCTCCTGATCGGAGCGGCGGCGAGTTCGGCAATCGGGCTGTTTTTCGTCGAGTGGATCGCCCGGCGCACGCGGCTCGGGGAGGACGCCGCGATCGGCGCAGTGCTCTCGGTATTTTTCGGCGCGGGCGTCGTGCTCATGACCGTGATCCAGACGCTCGAAAGCGGACGGCAGGCCGGCATCGCGACGTTTCTTCTCGGCTCGGCGGCCGGCATGCTGCGGAGCGAGGCCGAGACGATCGCCGTTGCCGCATTGCTGGCGGGCCTCGCCATATTCGTTCTCCGCCGTCCGTTCACGCTGGTCTGCTTCGATCCCGAATATGCGGCGACGAGGGGCATCGATGTCCGCATGACGGATTTCGCCATGATGGGGCTGCTGCTTGCCGTTACGGTGATCGGGCTCAAGGTCGCCGGGCTCGTGCTCATCGTCGCCCTGACCATCATCCCACCCGTCGCGGCGCGTTTCTGGACCGAGCGGCCGGGCCGCATGGTGCTGATCGCCACGGGCCTCGGCGCGCTCGCCGCCTATTTCGGCGCCGCCCTCTCCTCGATTGCGGCGGGCCTTCCGACCGGCGCGCTGATCGTGCTCTGCGCCTTCGCGCTGTTTCTGGTGTCGCTGGTTTTTTCGCCCGTGCGCGGCCTGCTCGCCACGGCGCTCAGCCGTTATCGCTTTCAGAAGATGGTGCATGAGCGGCAAGGGCTCCTGGCGCTTGCGAGGGGCGAACCTGTCTACGACGCCTACACGCTGAAGGTTCTGCGCGGCAGAGGCTTCATCCGCCGGGATGGCGTGGCGACGGATGCGGGGCGCGAAGCGGCGGCGTCGGTCGCCCGCGACGAGGCGCTCTGGAGCCTTTATCGGCGGTTGCACCCGGAAGAGGCGGCGTCGATGGAGCATAGCGGGCTGCTTCCCATCGCCGAGGCCCTGCCGCCGGACGTGATCGAAGACCTCGACCGCCAGTTCAAGCCGCGGGAGGTCCGGATATGAGCGCCGAATTCCTCCAGCTCAGTCTCGTGCCCATCCTGATCGGCACATTTGCATCCGTCGCCTGCGCATTGCTCGGCAACTTCCTTGTCCTTCGGCGGCAGAGCCTGATCGGCGACGCAGTGAGCCATGTGGCGCTGCCCGGCATCGTGCTCGCCTTTCTCGTGACCGGAACGATCGCCGCGTGGCCGATGCTGGTCGGCGCCGCCGCGACGGCAATCGTCGCGGTCCTGCTGATCGAGCTGATCCGGCGTGTCGGGCGCGTCGAGCCCGGCGCGGCGATGGGCGTCGTCTTCACCGCGCTCTTCGCCGCCGGCGTGCTGCTGCTCGAGCAGAGCGATGCGAGCTCGGTGCATCTCGATGTCCAGCACGCGCTTTACGGCAATCTGGAAAGTCTGATCTGGATCGCGGCCGAGGACTGGCACGCCCTTTTCGACCAGACGGCCCTCGCCGAATTGCCGCCCCAGCTTCCCCGGCTCGCGGTCGTTCTGATTGCGGTCGTGCTGTTCCTCATTGTGGCCTGGAAGGAACTGGTGATCGGCACCTTCGACCCGGAATTCGCCAGAAGCATCGGCGCCCGCCCGACCCTCGCCAGCCTGGCGCTCGTCATCATGGTCGCGGTGGGCGCTGTCGCCGCCTTCGACGCCGTCGGATCGATCATCGTGATCGCGATGTTCATATGTCCGCCCGCCACAGCGCGGCTGATGACCAATCGTATCGCGCCTCAGGTGGCCTGGAGCGTGGCGATTGCCGCCTTCTCCGCGGTGGCGGGGTATGTGCTTGCAGGGTATGGACCGCTCTGGATCGGTGCGAATTCCAGCGTCAGCGCGGCCGGCATGATCGCCACGGTTGCGGGCATTCTGATGGGCCTTGCCTGCCTCTTCGGCCCACAGCGCTACGGCTCCTCCGTCGCGGCACGGCGCGCGTTGCGCTAGAGTCCGTGGACAATTATCTCAGTGCGATCACGATAGCGGCAAGGTTGATCGTGGCTTTGTAGCTCAGGTCTGTTTTGTCGTATCGCGTATTCACGGATCGAAAGTCTTT